>Ga0209427_10000103_pt1 | contig 75157 bp, 69 predicted proteins | sample DeeMarSWOR136_30_FD_187465 | JGI IMG/M metagenome (GOLD analysis project Ga0209427, IMG submission 187465) | Marine sediment microbial communities from White Oak River estuary, North Carolina - WOR-1-36_30 (SPAdes) (version 2) | ecosystem: Environmental > Aquatic > Marine > Intertidal zone >... | reverse complement strand
AGATGATAACGAGGCGGTGAGTTGGTTAGCCATCCTTCCCCAGATGGGAGCTATTCTGGGCATGTTTTGGATTTCGCTTTTGTTCATGGCGGTCATTTTGTTCGGTATCGTGGCTTTTGGCATCATCAACACTTTGTTTATGTCTCTGTATGAACGGCTGTTTGAATTCGGTGTTCTTCGTGCTGTGGGCACTAGGTCCTCAGGAGTCAGGAGATTGATCGTCTTCGAGGCTGGAGCACTGGCCGTTATAAGCTGCATCATGGGCATTATCCTTGGGTTCATCCTTATTTTCATAGTGACTAAGACAGGCATTGATTACAGGGGTATTGAATTTAGCGGAACAACCTTAAGGGAAATCATGTATCCTGTTTTTCATATCCAGCAGTTCATTATCTACCCTTTAGCTGTGTTTGTTTTCACGATCCTGATCGGCCATTATCCAGCTGTTGTGGCTGGGAAGATGTCCATATCCAATGCGCTGCGAAAAAGCCTCTAAAAGGAGAAATCGATGGAAAAGGGAAATGACTACATCATCGTGACAGAAAAAGTTAAGAAGGATTACAAAGACGATGATATCATCGTCAGGGCGATCCGAGGAATCGATCTCAAAATCAAAGCAGGTGAATTTACTGCCATTGTCGGGCCATCTGGATCAGGAAAGACCACTTTTCTCAATATCATATCCGGACTCGATTATCCTACCGACGGACAGGTCTGGCTGGACAAGAAGCTGCTTACGGATATGAGTGGAAAAGAACTTTCAGATTTTAGGAGGGATCACATCGGATTTATCTTCCAGGCCTACAATCTCATACCGGTTTTGACCGTAGAGGAAAACATCGAATACATCATGCTTCTACAAGGAGTAAGCAAGGCGGAACGCCACCAGAGGGTCATCGAAATACTCGAAGAAATTGGTATGAAGGATTTTGAACGCCGTTTTCCCCCAAAACTTTCTGGAGGTCAACAACAGAGGGTGGCCATAGCCAGAGCCATGGTTTCCCAGCCAGGGCTAATTCTTGCTGATGAGCCGACAGCAAACCTGGACCAGACAACAGGAGCCGAACTCCTGGACATGATGAGGGAGCTCAACCAAAAAACAGGAATGACCTTCCTCTTCTCTACCCATGACCGGATGGTCATGGAAAGAGCCGATCGGGTTATCACTCTCAAGGATGGCAAGGTGGTCAAGGACAATTGGAAGACGCAAAATTGATTGAGAGTATCCCATCAAGAAGCATTGTCCTTCTTGTGATTCTACTACTGGTCTTCGCACCCGATGCGATGCCCGAGAAGCTTTTTTCTATCAGCGGGTATTACAAAAATTTTTCCATCCTCTTCATGATGCCCGCATATAGACTACAGGATACCCAAATCAAGGAACCAGATATAGGGGCTGTGATTAACCGGCTGAGGTTCAAGCTGGACTCTCATCCCACCGAATTTCTTTCCTTCCATTTTGCCTACGACCTTTCGCCAAGAATACAAGATCCCCTGCTTTTTGAGGAAGATGCCCTTTTTGCAACCTTGGAACCTCAAGAATACCGGTTCATTGATTTCCGGGATAAGCTCTATCCCAGCCCTGAAGATCCTGTCTCGAGTTTTGGACTCTTTCATAATCTGGATCGCTTTTATTTGAGCCTTGAGACCGACATTGCAGATATCTTTGTGGGAAGGCAGCCGATTGCTTGGGGCAGCGCTCGAGTGATCAATCCCACCGATATCATCGCTCCGTTCGCATTCAACGAACTGGACAAAGAGGAAAGATGGGGTGTGGATGCCATCCGCATGAGGATTCCTCTCGGTATGATGGACGAACTGGATTTGGGATTTGTGGCGGGTGAAGACTTGCACCTCGATAAAAGCGCATTTTTTATCAGGGGAAAGATCTATAAATTTCAAACAGACATTTCCGCTCTTCTCCTTGGTTTCAGAAAACATCTGCTTATTGGTTTAGATGTCGCCAGGGCAATTGGTGGGGCGGGATTTTGGTTCGAAGCGGCCTATGTGATTCCGGATTTTTTCAGCGAAAAGGAAAACCTCAACGGTGAGAATTACTTCCGAACGAGTATCGGGTTGGATTACAATCTGACCAGCAGAACCTATGGATTCATCGAATATCATTTCAATTCTGCCGGAGAGAATCAGCCTGAAAAATACACCAATCTTGTCTCTTTGTCCGCCTATCAGGATGGCTCGGTCTACCTTTTCGGAAAACATTATCTGAATATAGGTTCAACCTATCAGCTCTCCCCTCTTGTGCCCATTACTGGTTTGCTCATCGTAAACCTCAATGACTGGTCATTGGTCTTCTCTCCCTTCTTAGAATACAATATTGCTGAGAATATCTACTTAGCTGCTGGTGCCTACCTGATTGTGGGCAAAAATCCTGAGTGGATTCTCGGACCGCTCCTCCCCCGCCCCCTTCTCTTGAGGTCAGAGTTCGGATCCTACCCCGATATGCTTTTCACCTCTTTCCGCATATATTTCTGAAAGAATCAGCTTTCGAATTTTGACTTAAATATTTGTATCAATTCGATTAGAATGGTATGGCTGAGAATTCAGTGGGATGAAAAAAACAAAACAATCGTCAGATAAAGTGCCAAGGCCTTGTCCTCTTCTTAAGACTAAAATTGCTATCCCTCAGCATCGTACTGACCTGGTCAATCGACCCCGTTTGATTCAAAAACTGAATGATGGCGCTAAAGGCAAGCTTACCCTCCTGTCTGCACCGGCTGGGTTTGGAAAAACTACCTTGCTCAGCGAATGGGTCCATCAGAGCAAAAGTCCTGTAGCCTGGCTTTCAATAGATGAAGGGGACAACGACCCGGCTTATTTTCTCACCTATGTCATAGCTGCCCTCCAGTCCATAAATGAAAGCATCGGTCAGACATCACTGCAACTTCTCTATTCTCCCCAAATTCCCCCCTTCGAGGCCATTATAGTGGCCTTTATCAACAGTCTTATTCCCTACCCCGAGGATTTTGTTCTCGTACTCGATGACTACCACCACATTGAGTCTCAACCTATTCATGACATGCTGATCTTTCTACTGGAGCGCATGCCTCAGAGAATGCATCTTATCCTTTCTTCACGTTCCGATCCACCTCTGACTCTTTCCAGGCTTCGTAGCCATCAACAGATTGCCGAGATCAGAGCGGCCGATCTATGCTTCACTTTCGAAGAGACCTCTGTTTACCTAGAAAAGTGTTTGGAAATAAATCTTTCGCATGAGGAAATAGCCTTGCTCGAATCTCGAACAGAAGGTTGGATAACAGGATTACAGTTGGCCGCTCTATCCATGAAAGACCGAAATGACCTTTCAGATTTTATCGCTGGTTTTACAGGAGACAATCGATACATCGTGGACTATTTAATGGAGGAAGTCCTAAATCGGCTGCCAGAACACATACAGACTTTTCTCCTGCATACCTCTATATTGGATCCCCTTTCCGGCTCGCTCTGCGATGTCGTAACAGATAAAAAGAGCAGTCAGCAGATGCTGACCAAACTGGAAAAGGCAAATCTCTTTATCTTCGCCCTGGATAATGAGCGCAACTGGTTCCGGTATCACAGATTATTTGCTGACTCCCTGCGCCAGCGGCTCCATCATTTGTTCAGTGAACATGTCCCTGAACTTCACCGGAGGGCCTGCAATTGGTACGAGCAAAATGGATTGAAGTATGAGGCAATCGACCATGCACTGGCAGCTCGAGATTTCGAGCGAGCGGCATATCTCCTCGAAGGAATTGCAGAATCCGTGTGGGATCGAGGTCAGCAGGTAAAATTGGTAGAATGGTTTGATTCACTTCCTGATAGAGTCCTCTCATCCCGTCCTCTACTCTGTATCTTGTATGCTCGGGCTTTGATTATGAGCGGGAAGCAAAAAACGGCTGAAAAATGCTTACAGGCCGCAGAAGAAATTCTAAAATCTCCTTCAAATAAAGTCGTTGAGATTCTACCTGACGGCACGAGCTATCAGCATATCTTCGACAGAGATGAGCTTCGAGGAAAGATCTCAGCAGTATGGGCTCTTCTCTCCATGTATAGGGGAGATGTTGTCCAGGTCATCCGTCACTCAAGGGAAGCTCTCAGGATACTAGCAAAAGAAGATTTAACCTGGCGTGGGGTGGTTACCACTATGTTGGGAATGGCCCATGGATGGGCAGGAGATGGGAACATGGAAAAGGCTGAACAGGCATTCTCTGAGGCCATATCCATAAGCCAAAAAGCAGGCAATGTTTCATTCCATCTTTTTGCTGGGCTTGCTCTGGCTGGCATTCAAACCTACCAGGGCCGCATGGGGGAAGCGGAAGAACTCTGTCGTAGACTTCTGCAAATCGCCGAAGAATCAGGGATGGATCAAACTGGAAACGCAGCCTCGATCCTCTCAATTTTGGGGGGGATTCTCTGCGAAAAAAATGACTTAGAGAAAGGTCTGCCTCTTCTTCAAAAAGGCCTTGAACTGGGCAGATTGAGCCATGATGTGATGGCTCTTCAAGGAATACGATTGAACATATTAAGGGTATTGATCTTAGAAAAAGAGTTCGGTGAAGCCTTCCATGTCATCCGAAAAATCGAAAAAGATGCCAAAGACTTCAACCTTCCTCCTTGGATGTTTCATGTCGTATCGGCATATAAGGCACAGATATGGTTAGAATCAGGAAAATTGGACTCCGCTATTAAGCTTGTCGAAGAGCACGGTCTCAGCCTCGAAGATGAAATTCCCAGCAGGATGGAACCCGAGTACGTCATCCTGGCTCGCATCTTCATCGCTCGAAACAAACCAGAGGAAGCTCACCGACTTCTGCAAAGATTGATAAAAAATGCAATGGCCAGTAACCGCATCGTTACCGCCATACAAATGCATCTGGTGATGGTCTTAGCTCTTTCAGCTCAAGGAAAACTAGATGCGGCTATGGACGAATTGAAAAAAGCCATATCTTTAGCTGAACCAGGGGGCTTTATCAACATTTTTGTTTTCGAAGGCCGGCCTGTTGAAACATTGCTGGATAAAATTCTATCGGTACAAAAGAATCCTTATGCAAAGAAGATTTCGATGGCCTTCAAATCGAGTAAACCCCTAAAAAAGGAGGGTGTTCTCATCGAGCCGCTGAGCGAACGTGAGGTCGAGGTGCTTCAGCTCCTTTCTGCCGGATTATCCAACAAGGAAATCGCTGACAGGCTCTACATCTCATTGAACACAGTGAGGACCCATACAAAAAATATAAACAGCAAACTCAACGTCCACAGCCGTACCAAAGCTGTAGCACGCGCTAAAGAGCTGGGAATCATTTGAATCCTGCCCAGTCTTCCTTGCTACTCTATCTGTTTTCGGAAATCTGTTTCGTAATTTCTAGGATTTAGTATTATCTAAAAATCACCCCTGTAAATCACATTTTCATGTGATGACTCACCCTGATTTCTCGCGTATTTTTTAATTGAACCGATGGAATGAGACACCATGGCTAACCAAATGGAAAAAAATGGAGGACAGGAACATGAGAAAAAATAAAAAGAATCCTCCTCCTGAGATTTATCGCATAAAGGTGGAGGGCCTTCTTGACAAATCGTGGATGGACTGGTTTGGGAAGATGGTCATTTCCTACGAGAGAGGCCAGACGATGCTCATGGGTCCTGTACCTGACCAGGCCGCCCTGCACGGTTTGCTCCATCGAATCAGAGACCTAAATCTGACTCTCGTCTCCGTCAACCGTATTAAACCAGAAAAAGCAAAAAAACAGGAGGGAAGATAATGAAAAAAACGATGGTTCTAATATCAATGGTTCTGCTTAATGGTCCAACATTATTCAGCCAGGAGCTAACAGGTGAAGAGATCATCCAGAAGGTCAACGACTTGTTCAACACCCAAACCAGCTATGCAAAATCAAAAATGACCATTAACACCACTTCAGGACAGAAACGGACTTTCGTCCAAGAGTCATGGAGTAAAGATAAAGGAGAGAAAAATCTAGTGCGGTATTTGGAGCCCAGGCGAGTCAAGGATCAGGCTGTTTTGATGCTGAACCATGCTGATGACATTTGGATGTTTTTTCCTAGGACTCAACGGGTGAGAAAACTCGCAACCCATGCGAAAAAACAAAAAATGCAGGGAAGTGATTTCTCCTATGAGGATATGGGGAGTGGAGACGCCTTTATCGAAGATTTCACCACCAAGAGACTAATTGATGAACAAAAAGAAGGCGAGGAGTGTTATAAATTGGAGCTCACCCGCAAACCAGACAGTGACAGTTCCTATTCCAGGTTGATCATGTGGGTTATGAAGGAAAATTTTCTGCCGATTGTCATCGATTATTATGATGAAAATGATCCCAACTATTTACTGAAGACCATGGTGGCCAGCAACTTTCAGGTCATTGATGACATCCCCACTGCCATGAAGGTGGTGATGTTCAACAAGAATGATAACACCCAAACCGAAATGGAACTCCTGGAAGTGAAATACCATATAACGTTGACCGATGACATGTTTACAGAAAGGAGCTTGAAAAAATGAAAATTGGGATTATCTGTCTGGTCTTGTCGTTCAGCATACTGACCCCGCTTGCATCCCAAGAGAAGGTCGATGTCTTCGGGTATTTTGAATCCCAAATCATGGGCGCAGATGCAAGAGACGACTTTTTCCAACTGTATTCGAACAAATTAAGGGTGGATTTGAAATCCAGGTTTTCAAACAACATCACTTTCGCTGCCAATTTTGATTACATCACTTATCATGGCAAAAAAAATTGGAACATCCTGGATTTTTTATCTCCAGATATCAATGCCCAAGTCCCTGAAGGCATGGAGTCCTTCTATACTCTGCCTTTTTCAGACCGAACCTTCCTTGACAACGCTTATATAAGACTGAGTTTTAATGCTTTCGACCTAACAGTAGGTAAACAACAAATCTCTTTGGGAACAGGTTATGTTTGGAATCCGATGGATGTGTTTAATATCAAAGAACTCGTGGATCCAACCTACGAGCAACCAGGACACAACGCTGTTCGTCTAGATATCACACTGGGAGACATCTACACCCTCACTGCTCTGTATTCACCGGATGATACATGGAGAAATTCGGCCAAATTGATCCAGTTCAAGGGTCGGATATCGCGGTTCGACTACTCGCTGATTGCCGTCGATAAAGTCTGGAGGTTCCACGATTACACTCAAATTGATAACCAGAATATGAGCTTTGTAGAACTTCCTGAAAACAGGCGGCTTCTCGGCGCCAGCACGGCAGGAGAATTGCTCGGCATGGGAACTTGGGCTGAATTTGCCTACAACTGGATGGAATACTCCAAAGATTTCTATGAACTGGTGATTGGGACTGATTACACCTTCGATTTTCAAACCTATTTCATGATCGAATACTATCGAAATACTCTGGGAAAAACAGAGTTCAAACAATATACGCTCAATGACTGGATGCGCTTATTTACAGCCGAACAAAAAGCCATCTCCAGAGACCAAATCTATCTCTTTGTTCAGCATCCGGTCACAGACCTGGTCAATCTAGGACTTCAGAGTGTTTACAGCATCTCGGATAACAGCCTGGCACTCGTCCCAACCCTCAATTACAGTCTTTCAGAAAACATCGATATTTTGGCTTATCTCAACTTCAATCTGGGGGCGGAAGGAAAAGTCTTCGCCAACAGCATGGGAAATGGCGGGATGATCCGCGCTCGCATCTATTTCTGAGGAAGAGAGAAGGAGAAAGAAAATGAGAGAAAAAATATTATTGAAACTTGCTCGGTGGCACTCGTCCCATCCCTGGAGAATGCTGCTGATCGTCGCCCTTTTGACTATACTCTTGGCTGCCGCTGCTGGACAACTAGAGTTGTCCACACACACTTCGGATCTGCTTCCCACTGGAGACGAAAAGGTCAAACAGTTCAACACCATTATCGATGAGTTCGCCACATCGACGAGCATCGTTGTTGTTGTTCAAGGTAAAGAACATAAGATCAAAGAATTTGCCGATCGACTCGCTCCCCTCATCCTCGATGCAAAAGACACCAGCAGGAACGAATACCTCCAAAAGGATATCGATAGGATAAGGAACACGATCGATAAATTGCAGGAAAAAGGAGACAAAGAAGAGAAGATTGCAAAACTCGAAATTGAGATGCAAAACCTTCAATTTCAACTCAATCAGAAATTTTTCCAGCGCGTGGATTACAAGATTCCAATCGAATTCTTAAAAGACCACATGCTCCTGCTGGTCAAGGAGGATGACCTCAAAAACTTAAAGGATGTGTACCAGGATCCCAATCTTGTCGGCTTGATCACCAACATCAATAATTCGATGGAAAAAGAGTATGTGGGAAAGGAGGAGTCCATCTCAACCCGTGAGGAAGAAGATGGAGCCGTATCCCTTCTGGATGGCATCCAAAGTCTTGTTCTCACCCTTCAGAAAGCCTCCAATGGCGATAATGTCGGAGATGAGGAAATTCAGGCTGCTGCTGAAAAACTTCTATTCGGCGAACCTTATTTTCTTTCTTACGATAAAGAGGCTCTTATCTTGAATGCCATTCCTAATTTTTCCCTGATGGAGCGGGACAAAATCATGAGCAGCACAAAAACAGTGCAATCCATCCTGGATAATCTCCTAGAAGATTTTCCCGACGTCGAGGCCGGTCTGAGCGGATCGATAGCCAAGGAACACGATGAACAGGTCTCCTCGCAGAGGAGTTTAGGATATACGACGGGTATCGCCTTTGTAGCTATTTTCATTCTCCTCATCGTTTCCTTCCGGATGTGGGTGGCGCCCCTGTTTGCCATCCTCAACCTCGTCGTTGGTCTGATTTGGGCCATGGGAGCTGCCACATTACTGGTTGGAAAGTTGAATATGTTCACCCAGACCATGTCTGTGCTTATTCTCGGATTAGGCATCGATTTTTCTATCCATCTGTTTTCAGTCTTCACCGAAAAACGTGCAGCCGGAGAAAGCGTAATTTCTGCGATTGAACACACTTTCCTTAAAAGTGGAAAAGGTATTTTGACAGGTGGAGTAACCACGGCGTGCGCCTTTTTTGCCTTGGTGATCAGCCGTGCTCGGGGGATGAAAGAAATGGGCATTGTCATGGGCTCCGGCCTTTTGGCCATTCTTCTAGCGACTCTTCTCTTCCTGCCCATCCTGTTTATTCTTCGTGAGAGATTAAAGGAGAAGAGGCTGTCAAAAAGGAAGAAGGGAAAATCCATCATTCAAAGGGACATTTCCTTCCGATTTTTGGGACATACAGGCAGATGGCTGAGCCAACATTACCTAATCACCATTCTTGTGTCCATCGCCATAAGCGCTTTCCTGATATGGTCTGCATTCCAAATCCAATGGGACAATGACTACAAAAACATGGAACCCAAGGGCATTACCTCGATGCTACTGATGGATGTGATTTTAGAAAAGTTCGATTTGAGCATGGATTATGCTCTGGTCCTCACCGATAATGTCCAGGAGTCCTATGAACTGGCAAAAAAATGCCGTGATTTGGGCACAGTAGCTCAAACTGAAGACATATCGTTGTTTCTGCCCACTCCAGAACAACAGCAGAAGAGAATTTCTTATGTCCTTGAAGTCAGGGACAAAATGCTCGCTGTGGAGGCACAAACAGATCTTCAAAAAGACGCGCTATCCGTATTGATTAATGAAATAGCGAGACTCGAAATGAACATCATGGAGATGCAGGACATGGCTTTTATCGGAGGCCAGGACAAGGTGGATAACAAGTGCAAGCAGATTGTGGGAGACCCTGACAATCCTGATTCTAAACGAATCGTTCAAGATCTCATACAGACTTTAGAGACTGATAATCCGAAAGCAATCCAAGGGTTATCTGCCTTCATACAAAGCTTTGCGCCCTATTTCAAGCAATCAGTTCTTCGGATGTGTTCCACAGATGCTATTCAACTGGAGGATCTCCCTGAATCCATTCTTGATCGCTACAGCAACAGGACAAGAGATCTGTTCTTGATTACTGTTTACCCCACTGGAAGCATTTACGACGGAAAATTTTTAAATCGTTTTGCAGATGATGTGGAAAGAGTCAGCGAAAAGGCAACAGGAAGCGGTCCTCTGTTCAAGGCGCTGCTTCGAATTTTCGGACAGGACGGCCGAAACGCTATCATCCTGACAATTATCGTTGTTTTCCTTCTTCTCTGGATTGATTTCCACAGCCCTCGACAGGCTATTATGGCCATGATTCCCTTGGCTCTAGGTGCATTCTGGATGGTAGGACTGATGCATATTGTAGGGATGAAACTCTCTATGATGAGTGTCATGGGCCTTCCTCTTATCATCGGAATCGGCATTGATGACGGCGTGCACATCATACACCGCTGGAGACATGAGGGGAAAGGAAAGATTCAGGTTGTCTTTGCCAGCACAGGAAAAGCCATCCTACTGACCTCGTTGACCACCATGTTTGCCTTTGGTTCCTTGGTCTTTTCCATTTTCCCTGCTCTTGGTCAATTTGGCTCAGCACTCTTTATAGGAGTGGGAGCTTGTTTTCTGACCAGTGTCATAATACTGCCTGGATTGCTTGGCTTGTTTGAAAGAAAGTGGAAAGAGTCTTTCTCAACCAACAAGAGAAAAACAGAGGGAGAAAAAAGCTGATAAATAAGTTCGAATTATAGATTGAGTAGCTCTTTGGTTAGATCTACCGCAGAAGCTGCGTCTGGAGCATATCCATCGGCTTCGATTTGATCCGCATAGGCCTGAGTTACTGGAGCTCCTCCGATGATGACTTTGACCTTTTCCCTCAGTCCAGCGTCCTTTAATGCCTGGATGATTTCCTTCATATAGACCATGGTTGTTGTCAACAGCGCAGACATCCCCACAACATTGATTTCTTGCTGTTGGGCATGTTCTATAAATTTTTCCTTGGGAACATCGGCTCCTAGATCGACGATTTCGAATCCGGCCCCCTGCAGCATCATCCCCACAATATTTTTACCGATGTCATGGAGGTCTCCTTTGACGGTTCCCAAAACAACTGTGCCTCTGGATTTGACATTTGCCTCAGCCAAAAGTGGCTTGAGAATATCTAATCCTGAATGCATCGCCCTTGCTGAAACCAATACCTCTGGAATGAAAAATTCATTATTCTTGAATTTCTCGCTGACGACATTCATCCCTGCTACCAAGCCACTGTTAAGCAGTTCTTCGGCGGAGATCTCTTCCGAAAGCGCTTTTTGAACCAAATCTCTGACTTTATCAGCCTGGCCTTTCACAACCTCTTCGGCTATCTCTTCAAACATGGCCATGGTATCCTCCTTTATTTGAATGCTCAAACAATATAATCATCCTCTTCCATCAGCCGGAGCTCTTCTGTGATGGCTTCCCTCACAGGAGCGGGCATGTCTTTTTCCCTCTCCAACATAGGCTTCAAGCCTTTGCCCACACCATCATCGATGAAATAGGGCTTAACAAAATTCGAATGCCAAGTTCTATCCTCAAAAGACCGGCCTTCTAATTTTTCAAAGAAACTCTTGATTCCTCTTTCTTCATCCCCTTCAATCTCACGAAAATAGGATCCATAAATATGGAGGGAATCGCTGATGTCCACATACCGACCCAGACGTACTGGTTTCTTTGTCTCTTTTGAAATGGAGTCTGAGATTTTCCTCATGAGGGTCGTGAGAGCTATGACATTTTCGAACCAGGCCTTAAACAGATCCCTGCTCCGCCAATGGGTGTTCATGTTAAACACGTAGCCTCCTTCTCCGTCCTCGCAAAGACGTCCCCAAATCCGCTGGAGACAAGGAGGATCTTCTGTTGGAGGATCGAGTTTGGGATTCCATGTGATAGCTTGAGCTCTGCGGGTAAATCCCGCTTCGGAGAGCTTTTTCACCATCGTGTCAATCTGGTTGATAACCGCATCCTCAATCCTGTACTCGAATAAACGCCCATGGTAGGTGTAGGTCCAGCGAGTGTCCTTGCTTTCCGTCCCCTTGAGTATCTCTTCCAGAGGTTTGACCCAGTAGTCATGGGCACCATGCACCACTTCCATAACATACTCTGCGAGGCCCCCCAATCCATCTGCAAAGGAACGATGGAAACGGGGCTGGCTAAAAGGCTGATGGACCACAATTACCACTGTCGCGTCCCGGCTGGGAGGATCGCCTGGACGGTCGTATTCTGTGCGGACACTTATGCCATTCTCCCAGACCTCTTTAATCGCCTGCTCATAGGCTCGAGGAATCGTATCTGCCTTTACGGTTATGATGGGTATATCACCGGTCTGCATCATCTCTCCTCATGGTGTCTTGAAACAAGGATAATGTTGTTTTGGTCAAATCCCGAGGAATAATGAACTGAATCATTTTGTTTAAAATTAAACCAGAAAGGATTTCAATTTTATTGGATTTGCCGAAATATATCAACGAATTAATGGAATTCGGATTAAAAAAATACTATGCTTTATGTTTCAGAATAAGCTTGAAAGGAGGTTGGTCATGGATGCTGTGCTCCTGGCACGAATTCAATTTGGTCTGACAGCCGGATTTCATTTTTTATTCCCACCGACTACTTTCGGACTGACCTTTATTATTTTCATTCTTGAATCTTTGTACCTCAAAACCAAAGAAGAAATTTATAAAAATGCCTCAAATTTCTTGATCAAAATTTTGGGCGTGGTCTTTATCATGGGTGTTGCCACTGGCATTGTTTTAGAGTTCGCCTTCGGCAACAACTGGTCCAATTATTCACGGACAGTCGGTGATATTTTTGGTGCTCCTCTTGCCGCAGAAGGCGTGTTCTCCTTTTTTCTCGAATCTGTTTTTCTGGGTGTCCTCATCTTTGGGCGCAACCGTGTATCTCGAAAGGCTTACTGGCTTTCCTCTTTACTTGTTTTCTTCGCTTCGCATCTCTCGGGATTGTGGATCATCATCGCCAACTCTTGGATGCAGACGCCTGCAGGATTTAAAATGGAAGGGGGGAGGGCCGTGCTCACCGACTTCTTCCAGGCTGCCTTCAATCCATCCGCTCTCAACCGATATCTTCATGTCGTACTCGCCGGTTGGATAACAGGGACCGCACTCATTGCCGGTATCGCTGCGTGGCATTTGATTAAAAACCGGCACAAAATGCAGGCCAAAGTGCTCATTAAATTATCGCTAACAGTCTTTTTTACAGCATCTGTACTCCAGCTTTTTTCAGGGCATGCCCATTCTGTGCAGGTCGCTGAGACTCAGCCAGAGAAAATGGCGGCCTTTGAAGCACTCTGGGAGTCTGAAGAAGGAGCATCCTTCGCTGTTTTTGGAATTCCTGATGGACGGAAAGAGACAACTTATTTCTCGATCAAAATTCCTAAATTATTAAGCCTTCTTATCCATTTTGATCTGAATGCCCGAGTCTCCGGTCTAAACGAATTCCAAAAGGATGAACGACCACCCGTTTTTCTGCCCTTCACTTCCTATCACATCATGATCCTTCTTGGATCGCTGTTCATTCTCATCTCCTTTATCGGAATCTTCCTTTTTATGAGAAAAAGGATCTGGGATTCAAAGTGGTACCACAAACTCCTTGTATTCGCTATCCCGCTTCCTCATATCGCCAATGAGTTCGGCTGGATAGCAGCCGAGGTAGGCAGACAGCCCTGGGCTGTCTACAAGGTCCTCAAGACGGCGGATGCGGCCTCTCCAGTTGTGCCTGCAGGAAATATCCTGTTCACTCTGATCATGTTCTTCCTTATTTACTCTCTTATCGCAGTAGTGGGTGCTACCATCATTCTCAAGATGATTCAGAGGGGACCTCAAGAGTACAAGAATGTCGAGAATTGAGGAGGAAAAAAATGGAGACATGGGATCTGCTTCGCAATATATGGTTTATTTTGATCGGTGTCCTTTTGGTCGGTTATTCCATACTCGACGGATTTGACCTGGGGATTGGAGCTCTTTTTCCATTTTTAGCCAGGAAAAAAGAGGAGAAAGAGACTCTCTACAAGGCCATCGGTCCTGTCTGGGATGGAAATGAGGTTTGGCTTTTGACAGGAGGAGGGGCTCTCTTTGCAGCGTTTCCCCAAACATATGCCACGGTGTTCAGCGGATTCTATCTCGCGTTGATGCTCGTGCTCTTTGCCCTAATTTTTCGTGCCGTCTCTTTGGAATTCAGAGTCCATGACTCCAAGAGGCAGAGGCTATGGGATGGGACTTTTTTTCTCGGGAGCCTGCTTCCCTCTCTGCTCTATGGTGTTGCCCTGGGAAATGTGATTCAAGGAGTTCCCCTCAGAGTGAACATGGATTTCGCTGGCGATTTCTTTACCCTCCTGCGTCCTTTTCCCTTGGTCATAGGCCTGTTTGGACTTATCGCCATCCTTCTCCAGGGTTCCACTTATGCAGCGATGAAAACAGAGGATGTACTCAATAAGCGGGCAAGAAGGATAGCGCAAAAGTTGTGGGTGATTTATGGCCTCTTCCTTGTTTTGAGCTTTGTCTGTACGCTTATTTATAATCCTGGTGCCAAAAAAAGAGCGCTGGCTTGGGTGTTTACAGCCATCACAGCTGTCTGCTTCATTCTGATGAAGAGAGCGTTCAATAGGAAAAAAGACGCTCTGGCCTTTCTTATGTCCTCGGTGGCATTCAGTGGCTTATGGGGTGTGGCTGGAGCTATTCTTTTCCCTAACCTGGTTAAAGCGAGCAATGATCCAACACTGAGTCTTACCGTATACAACTCGTCTTCGAGCGAACTCACGTTAAAAGTGATGTTGATCATTGCACTCGTAGGAATGCCCATCGTCGTAGCTTACACCATATATCTCTACCGAGTTTTCAAAGGAAAAGTAACCGCGGAAGAAGAAGCTTATTTATGTCGATAGTACTCCGCAGGTGTCTGGCTGACGATATGTTCCACAGCTTTCTGAATACAAACTCTTATCGCTTTCTCGATCGGGGTTTTTGCGAAACCACCCAAACCGACGGGAAGACTTCCTCCGATATTGGTTGCACCACCTAAAGCAACGCTTGTAGAATCGCCCTCTACAGTCGTGGCCAGAACGATCTGGGATGTCTTGGTATCGATGATCCGAAGATCTATCGCAACATGACCCTTTTTCACTCCTCCACCGACTGTCACACCCAGAATCTTTGTACCTCCACCAACTCCCTTTGCGCTTCCCTCAAATTCGGTTACAGCTGCAGTAATGAGTAACTCTGCCCCATACACTTCTCCAATCGGAGCTTCTGTCCCCTCTTTCACTCTCCCAGAAACACCCAAATCCTGCTCTTTGAGAACCTCTTCCAGCTGCTCCCTCTCAAGGACCAAATAGCGATTGGTGTTGAATAAGGCCGTTGTCAGCATATCTCGCATGCCATCCCCGATCTGGGGCCAGCCCATTCCAAACATACCCAACCATCCGCCGCTCCATCCTCCTTTAGCCGTCTTGTCTTGGAACTCGCCTATTGCTATCCTGGCTTTCGGCCCATCGTAGCGTTCGGCTTGCGCCTCAGCGATAGAAGGTCCCCCAGTTGAAGTCACTTGGGCAGTGGGAGCACATGAATACGTCCAGACCAAAACGGCAACAAAGGCCGTCAAAATAATGAACTTCTTCATCTTTTTCCTCCTTAGGTACAAGATTATACACGGCAGCAAGAATTGTCAATCATCTTTATAGAGTAATTCGTTTCACCTCCGCAATTTTTGCGGTCTGACCTGCTATCTCGATTTTTTGCTATAATGAGGCAGATGAAGGCTTTCAAATTATTTTCCGAGTATGAACCTAAAGGAGATCAGGCCGGTGCTATCCAGCAGTTGAGCAAAAACCTGCAAAAAAAAGCTCCCCATAATGTCTTGATGGGAGTGACGGGATCGGGAAAGACCTTTACCATGGCCAACCTTATCGAAAAAAACAATACGCCCGTACTCGTTATTTCCCATAACAAAACTTTGGCTGCTCAGCTTTATCAAGAATTCCGCCGCTTTTTTCCTGAAAACTCAGTGGAGTACTTTGTCAGCTACTACGATTATTACCAACCGGAAGCCTATATCCCGGCAACGAACACCTATATTGCTAAAGAAGCCACCATCAATGATGAAATCGACCGACTGCGTCTCTGCGCCACTAATTCGCTTTTCCAGAGGAGGGATGTTATTATCGTCGCCTCTGTTTCCTGTATATACGGCATCGGTTCACCACAAACCTATTATTCTATGAGTTTCACCCTCCAGAAGAACCAACTCATTTCTAGAAAGAAGATCCTGAAAAAACTCGTGGGTATCCAGTATGAGAGACAAGAAGCGGATTTCAAAAGGGGGACTTTTCGTGTCAGAGGAGACATAATAGAGATTCTCCCCTCCTATGAGGATATTGCTTACCGCATAGAGCTGGATGGAGAGAAAATCTCCCGACTCTCTTCGATCGATCCTCTATTGGGAACCATAAAAGCACATTTTGATCAACTTTTAATCTATCCACGAACCTTTTTTTCCACTCCCCGTGACATTCTGGATTATGCGGTTGAGAGCATTGAAAAAGAATTGGAGCAAAGAATCCAATTTTTCAAGGAACATGGCAGAGTCATCGAAGCCGCTAGAATAGAAGAAAGAACCCTGTATGACTTAGAACTACTCAGAGAACTCGGATGGTGTCCGGGCATAGAAAATTACTCCCTCTATCTGAGTTCGAGAAAACCGGGTGAACCTCCCTATACGCTTCTGGATTATTTTCCGCCTGATTTCCTGACCATCATCGACGAGTCCCATGTCACCGTTCCCCAGATTGGAGGCATGTATCATGGTGACCGCTCACGAAAACTAACCCTTATAGAACATGGTTTCCGGCTTCCCTCGGCATTGGATAACCGCCCCCTGGACTTCAAGGAGTTTGAAAGCAGAGTGGCCCAAGTCCTTTATGTCTCGGCGACACCTGCTTCCTATGAACTTAAAAAAAGCCGCTATCAGATTGTGGAACAGATCATACGGCCCACAGGTCTCATAGATCCTGTTGTGGAAGTCCGCCCCATAAAGGGACAAATCGATGATCTGATGGAGGAGATCGAAAAAAGAAGCAGAATGAAGGAAAGAGTCCTCGTTACTACCCTGACAAAAAAGATGGCTGAAGACTTGACGCGGCATTATCATGAACTCGGATTACGGGTTCGATATCTTCATTCTGAGATCAAAACTCTGGAAAGGGTTCAAATTCTCAGAGACCTTAGAAAAGGGAGATTCGATGCCCTAATTGGGATAAATCTCTTGCGGGAGGGACTGGACCTGCCGGAGGTCTCTTTGGTAGCTATTCTAGACGCTGATAAAGAAGGATTTTTGCGTTCCTCCACATCACTCATCCAGACTTTTGGGAGATCCGCTAGGAATGTTTCCGGCAAAGTCATCCTTTATGCCGACACAATTACGGAATCTATGCGAAAGGCCATTGACGAGACGAACAGAAGACGGAAAATTCAACAAGAATATAACAAAAGAAACAGGATTACACCTCAATCGATAAAAAAACATATCGATGAAGTTTTAACCAGTGTTTATGAAAGGGATTATTTTGACTATCTCAGAATATCAGAAGATAAAGATATATATCTTTCTCCTGAGAAAAGAAAGGAAAGAATGGAAGAACTGGAAAAACTGATGAAGCATGCTGTCAGGAATCTGGAATTCGAAAAGGCTGCCAATCTACGAGATGAACTCAAAAAATTGAAAAAAAGGGAATTGGAACTTGTCAGTTAAACAAAAAGACCGCCTGCAAAAAAAGATCGAACGATTTCCCAAAAAACCAGGAATATATTTTTTTAAGGACAAAGATCAAACAGTCATCTATATTGGGAAGGCCCGTTCATTAAAAGACAGAGTCAAATCCTATTTGTCTCCTAGTCCGGATTCCAAAGTGGCCACTATCCAAGCAGAAACCGAGGATGTCGATTATATCCTTACCGATTCAGAAAAAGAAGCCGCCTTTCTTGAAAACAACTTCATCCAACACTATCAACCCAGGTTTAATCTGAGGCTGAAGGACGATAAAAGTTTTCCTTACCTCAAGGTGACCCTTTCAGATCGTTATCCAGGAATCTACCTCACACGGAAGGTTGACCCAGACGGTTCAAAATATTTTGGCCCCTTCTCTCCCGCCAGCCAGGCAAGGAGGACCATAAATCTTATCTCAAAATATTTTGGCATTCGTACATGTCAGGAGAAGATACCTGGCGCACGCAAACGCCCGTGTCTCGAGTATGACTTAAAACTCTGTTCAGCGCCCTGTACAAAATATATCGATGAGAGGAATTATCATGAAAGCGCAGCCCATGCGCTTCTGTTTTTGGAAGGCGATGTGGATAGGCTGGCAAAAATTTCGAAGAAGAAGATGGAGGAAGCAGCAAAAAATCAGGAATTCGAGCAGGCTGCCCGTTGGAGAGACCTAATTTACACTTTGACCCACATAAAGGAAAAACCCAAATTGATATCCGTGGGACTTGAAAACATGGATATTGTGGGATTTTACAAAAAAAACGAGTATTCAGCCTTTCATGTGTTCCTCATGCGCAAGGGTAAAGTCAAAGAGTATGAGAATCTGTTGGTTCATGAGAAAAAAGAGACCCCCGAGGAACATGTGTTGCTCAAACATTTGAAAGAATTCTACCAAGACCGTGATGATTGGCCGGATAAAATCTTACTCCCCTTCCCTCCCTCAAGCCGAAAAAAATGGAGGGAGGAAATCGCACATAAAGCAAAAAAGAAAGTACAAATTCTCGTGCCTCAAAAAGGAAAAAACAGAAAGTTGGTGGAACTGGCGGAGAGGAATGCCGAGATTGTCCTCCGGAAAAAAATGGAAGAACAACCTTTACTCGAAGAAACAAAGAGAGTTTTGGGTTTGAAGACCTATCCTCAGCGTATCGAAGGTTTTGATATATCCAATATCGGGGGACAAGAATCTGTAGGCTCATTAGTGGTCTTTGAAGATGGACTCCCGCAAAAGCAGGACTACCGCAAATATAAAATAAAAACCGTGAAAAAACCGGATGATGTGGCCAGCCTCAGAGAAGTTCTCCATAGGAGATACAGCCGTCTTCTACAGGATAAGAAAATCCAGCCAGACTTGATCCTCGTGGATGGAGGAAAAGGACAGCTCAATGCTGCAAAAACAACTTTAGATGGTCTGGGACTATCAGATATACCCGTTGTATCACTGGCAAAAAAAGAAGAAATTATCTTCACTCCATCCCAGAAACAGGGTTTAAAATTGGAGCGAACATCTCCAGTGCTCAAACTTTTCCAGCACATCAGAGATGAAGCGCATCGTTTTGCCCTATCCTACCACCGATTGAGAAGGAAGAAAAAAAGTTTCGAATCTGTGCTGGATGGAATTCCCGGGTTGGGGAAGAAAAGAAAGTCCCGACTCTTGACTACATACAAAAGCCTGGAAGAGATAAAAAAAATCCCAATTGAGGAGCTGGGAAAAATTATTGGCTCAAAGGCAGCTCACGAACTTCTCAAAGTCTTGAAGTAAGTTGGCCTTTTTTATACAGCCTATGTGTTCTAAAATGATAAAGGGACTGGGAGTGAGGATATGATTATCGGTATTGGAGCAGACATCATCGAGGTCCAGAGAATCCAAAACCTGGCTGAAAAACGCCCACGTTTCTTACAGAGGGTGTTCACTTCAAAAGAGATTCAATACAGTCATTCGAAAAAAAACAGGTTCCAACATTTAGCTGCCCGGTTTGCGGCCAAGGAAGCATTCTTCAAAGCCTTGGGAAGAAAGATTGGCTGGACAGAGGTCGGGATCGTCAACCTTTCTTCAGGAAAGCCAACTCTCGAAATCAAAACACAAGAATCTCTTCCGTTCGATACGGCATACGTTTCCCTTTCTCACCTGAAGGACTATGCCCTCGCCTATGTTATCCTCGAAAAATCGGAGTAGCCAGGACCTTATTTCGTCTTCAAATGCGTAACGGATGAAGTATAAGGCTAGAGTTTAAAGATGAGTCTCACTACCAGACTGATGACAAAGGCAACGGCTGTGTTCAAAGCCATCGAGACTAATGCCACGCCTCTGCCGATCTCCTTCCAGAGAATAGCCACGGTGGAGAGGCAGGGAATGAAAAAACATATAAAAACTGCAAAAACAACCAACTGCTGTTGGCTCACAACGCTCATCAACTCTTGATAATTGACTCCCAATGCCTGAAGCATCATCACCAAAGAAAGCTCTTTTCTGAGGAATCCAAAAACCAAAGTTACTCCCAACTCCTGCGGCAATCCCAGGGCTTTCTCGACTAAAGGCGAAAGGAAAAGATTGACAAACCGATCCAGATGGAAAAACTGTAAAAGGGCAAGCAACACACTTCCTGCAATGAGTATGGGCCACGCAAACTTTGCGAAGGCTTTCAGTTGGACATAGGTTTTCCTGGCCATATTTTTTAAAGAAGGCATCTTTAAGGAGGGAATTTCGAGGATCAATCCCGGCGAAGGATCTTTGAAAAAGAGACTGATGATGCGACCAAGCAGACCCAAAAGAAAAATGTTGAACACATAAAAACCAAGAGCCCAGAGAGGCCCAAGATAAAAGGCGATAAGCGCGAGAATAATTGTGGTACGGGCAGAGCAAGGAACAAAGGGTATGAGAAGGGATGTGATTATTCTGTCTCTACGGGATTCCAGGATTCTCGTTGAGATCACAGCCGGAACATTACAGCCGAAACCCAGAATAAAGGGTGAAACGGAGTTTCCATGTAGCCCGATTTTGTGCATAAACGTATCCATCAAAAAACTTGCCCTGGCTAAATACCCGATATCTTCCAGCAGAGACATCAAAAAAAGCAGCGGAATGAAATAGGGCAAGACAATAGCAATCCCTCCTCCGATCCCTTGAATCAGACCTTCTGTCAAGTAAAACAATAAACCCCTCCCCAAATTGTCAGCGAGATACACCCTAAGGCTATTCAACGGCCCGAGAAGGAGCTCCTCCAGTGGATTCCCGACTTCAAAAATAATGATGAAGAAAGCGAGAAAAACACCGAGAAGGATGAGATATCCTAAGAAGGGATGCATGATGATGTCATCGATTCTCTCTAGCCAATCGATTCTTCTCCTTCTCGTAACGCGACTGCTTTCTTCAAAAATCTTGAGAGCCAGGTGGTGTCTTTCAGCAGCGATGACTTCGTAGGCAGGAGCACTGTGCCTTTCCTCAAGGGCTTTTCTGACGCTGTCGAGGCCCTTTTTTAAGGAGGGATTTATCTCCAAAAGCATTTTATCGAAGAGGAGTTTTTCAGCCTCGATCATCTTGACTGCCGTGAACCTTTTGTTTTGCACAATCGGAAAATCGGAAGGGATCATCTGCTCTAATTCCGAAATCTTGTCTTCCACATCTTTGGACCATCTTATCGGTTTTACCGTTTCCGTTTTCCTCAGAACCTTCAGGGTTGTATTGAGCAACTCTTTGATTCCACGCCCATGCGTGGCTATGGTGGGGACCACAGGGACGCCGAGAATCTGTGACAGTTTGTCTACATTGGTTTCTATCCCCTTTTTCTCTGCAAGATCCATCATATTCAAGGCCACGACCATGGGGTATCCCAGCTCGATAAGTTCAATTGTCAGTTCAAGACTTCTTCCTAGAATGGATGCATCGAGGACATTTATTATCAGATCTGGTTTTTCTACAAATAAATGTTTCAGAGCTACATTTTCGACTTCATCGGAAGGATTGAGAGTGTAAGACCCGGGGAGGTCTATGATGTTTAAGATTTTTCCTTCTACATTGACCTTACTATGGGTGTGTTCAACAGTCGTTCCGGGAAAATTCGATGTCTCTGCCTTCAGCCCGGCGATGGCGTTGAAAAGTGTACTCTTTCCACTGTTTGGCTGACCAATAAATATGATATCCGGATACCTATTCTTATTCGTCAACAATCTCAACCATTATTTTCTGGGCTATCCCCCGGCCCAAGGCTACAGAAGTATCTGACGTCAAATCTCTTACCAGGATAGGCCCACCTAGAATGCTCCTGGAATCCAGCTCGATGAGATGGTTTTTGTGAAAGCCCAGTGAAAGGAGCCGCCGGCGAACACCATGCCCTCCTTGTATATCTACGATCCTTAGTTGTTTATCGCAGGGTGCTTGGGTTAAATTTATCATTTTTGGATGAATCTTCCTTTTTTTTTAGAGGTTGCGGAAAATATTACAGAAGATGATAAATAAATCCTCAAAAAAAAGCAACCTCATAATGTGTTGATGAATCTCAAGCATCGACCGACTTCAATTGACATCCACAGGTGTTTCTGCTACAAATGAGGAAAATGTATAAGTGGCTGATTCAAAAAATTTTCGGAACAAAATCTGAAAGAGATCTCAAAAAACTTCAGCCTTTCGCTGCGGCTATCAATGAGCAAGAATCAACTGTCAAAAACCTGAGCAGCGATCAGCTTCGTGCCAAGACAAACGAGTTTAAAGAAAAACTCAGCCAAGGGGCTTCGCTTGATGATTTACTTATCGATGCCTTTGCAGTCGTAAGAGAGGTTGCGGTAAGAACTCTGGATATGCGTCATTTCGATGTCCAGCTCATGGGAGGCGTAGCCCTCCATCAGGGGAGAATAGCCGAAATGAAAACAGGCGAAGGAAAAACCCTGGTCGCCACACTGCCTGCTTATCTCAACGCTCTGGAAGGAAAGGGTGTCCATATTGTGACAGTGAACGATTACTTGGCCAAAAGAGACACCGAATGGATGGGCCCGGTCTATAAATTTTTAGGACTTACTGTCGGCACCATTCAGCATGAGATGAGTGAATTCGAAAGAATCGATGCCTACAGAAGTGACATCACATACGGAACCAACAATGAATTCGGATTCGATTACCTGCGGGACAACATGAAATTCCGCCTATCCGATCTGGTCCAGAGAGAACATCACTACGCCATTGTCGACGAAGTCGACAGTATCCTGATAGATGAGGCGCGGACTCCGCTGATCATATCAGGACCCACCGAGGAATCCACCGCCATCTACTACAAGGTCGATAACCTTGTCCGGAGGCTTCGCAAAGAACAGCATTTCCAGGTCGATGAAAAGACGAGAACCGTGGCATTGAATGAAGAAGGAGTGGCCCAGTCCGAACAATTCCTGAAGGTAGATAACCTTTATGACCTTTCTCATATGGACCTCATCCATGCGATCAATCAGGCCTTGAAAGCCCATCAGTTGTTCAGGAAAGATGTCGATTATATGGTCAAAGAGGGTAAAGTCATCATCGTGGATGAATTTACAGGACGCCTGATGCCTGGTAGACGGTACAGCGATGGACTTCATCAGGCACTGGAGGCAAAAGAAAAGGTCCGCATCGAAGAAGAATACCAAACCTTGGCATCTGTCACCTTTCAGAATTACTTCCGTATGTACGATAAGCTTGCAGGAATGACGGGAACAGCGGTCACAGAGGCGACAGAATTCCAATCCATCTATAACCTTGATGTGGTCGAAATCCCCACCAACAAAACTCTTATCCGACACGAATATTCTGACGTGGTTTACCGAACAGCCAAGGAAAAATGGAATGCTGTTTGCGATGAGATCATTGGATTGAACAAGGAGGGTCGTCCTGTTCTCGTTGGAACTATCTCTATTGAGAATTCAGAGCATCTCAGCTCGACCTTGAGAAAGAGAGGAATCGACCACGTCGTCCTCAACGCTAAATACCATGAGATGGAAGCTAAAATCATTGCCCAGGCCGGACGGGTCGGCGCTGTAACTATAGCCACCAACATGGCAGGGAGAGGCGTGGATATCCTTCTGGGAGGCAATCCAGAATATCTTGCTCGAGAAGATTTAAAGAAAAAAGGCATTGATCCAGATGAGAATCATAATGAGGAGTGGCTAAAGGCCTTCGGAGAGGCGAAAAGGATCACAGGACTCGAACACAAGACGGTCGTCGATATGGGAGGTCTGCACATCCTCGGAACAGAGAGACATGAAGCCAGAAGAATAGACAATCAGCTAAGGGGAAGGGCTGGACGGCAGGGAGATCCAGGTTCGTCCCGCTTTTATCTATCTCTAGAGGATGACCTGATGCGCATTTTTGGCAGCGAACGCATCTCTAATTTGATGGCAAGAATCGGAATGGAAGAAGGCACTCCCATCGAACACAACATGGTCACCAAAGCCATAGAAAGAGCCCAACGACAGGTGGAAGGACAAAATTTCACCATCCGCAAGCACCTCCTGGAATATGACGACGTGATGAACAAACAGCGAGAAACTATCTACAATCTCAGGAAAGATATCCTTCAAGGGAAGAACCTCAAAGAACACATCTCAGGACTGATTGAATCTATTGTAGATTGGCTGATGGAGAACAGCACTCCCAGAGAAAAGTCACCTGATGATTGGGATGTCGATGGATTTCGAAAAGCTATGGGTGCTCAATTCGGTTTGGATATCAATGAGTGGGGTATCGATTGGGATACGGTGAATTTTGATGAACTGAGGGAACAGACCCTCCTGAAACTCAACCAGATCTATCAGGAGAAGGAAGATATTCTCAGCGCCGAAAGGATGAGGGAATTCGAGAGAGTTATCATGCTGCAGATCATCGATTCCCAGTGGAAGGACCATCTTTTGGGAATGGATTACTTAAAAGAAGGAATCGGCCTCCGTGGCTATGGCCAGAGAGATCCTTTGGTGGAATACAAGAAGGAAAGTTATGATATGTTCCAGTCCATGATGGACAGAATGGAAGATGATACCATCCGCTATCTTTTCCTTCTTCAGCCTGTCATTGAAGAGAAGATACCTGAACGAAAAGAACAGCCGATGTATTATCAACGGCCCCAAGGAGGGCAAGCTCCGTCATCCCGGAAAGCCAGATCAGTCATACCTAAAAAAAGAAAGAAGAAAAAAAAGAGGAGATAGGGAGGGGAAAATGCTGGACGATAAAATAAAGGAAGGTCTGACCTTCGATGATGTTCTCATCCTTCCTGCCAAATCGGATGTCATACCCGCCCAGGCAGATGTCTCAACATGGCTCACGCGTACCATCCCTCTCCGAATTCCTGTCGTAAGTTCGGCCATGGATACCGTTACAGAATCGAGAATGGCGATAGCGCTGGCTCAGAAAGGCGGGATAGGCATCATTCATAAGAACATGTCCATAGAAAAACAGGCTGAAGAAGTGGACAGAGTCAAACGCTATGAAAGTGGAATGATTGTGGACCCGATCACCATGAGACCTGAAAACAAAATCTTCGAAGCCAAAGAAGTCATGAAGAAACATGGGATTTCAGGACTTCCGATCACGGACGAGTATAACAAATTGATGGGCATCCTCACCAATAGAGACATCCGCTTCGAAACACGCCTTAACATCCCTATCGAGAGTGTGATGACCAAGGATTTGATCACAGTCCCTCTGGGCACTTCTTTGGAAGAAGCAGAAAAGCTGTTCCATAAGCATAAAATTGAAAAACTCCTGATGGTGGATGAGAATTTCCATCTCAAGGGCTTGATCACCTATAAAGATATCCTTAAACGAATTCAGTATCCAGATGCATCCAAGGATGAGTTCGGACGACTGCGGGTTGGAGCTGCTCTTGGCGTTACTGAAGAAACACTGGAGAGGGCTAAGGCACTTATCCAGGCAAAAGTTGACGTATTGGTGGTCGATACAGCTCACGGGCACTCACAGAGAGTATTGGATACAGTCAAATTGCTGAAAAAAGAGATGCCGGATCAAGAAATCATAGCAGGGAATATCGGTACGGCTGAAGCAGCCAGAGAGCTTATCGAACTCGGCGTGAATGCAGTCAAGGTCGGAGTGGGTCCTGGATCGATCTGCACCACTCGCATCGTCAGCGGAGCAGGAATACCCCAAATTACGGCGATTTCCGATGTCTATCGCATAACACGTGAAAAGAAAATCCCTCTTATCGCAGATGGAGGCATTAAATATTCCGGAGACATCGCCAAAGCTCTGGCAGCTGGAGCCAGCTCAGTCATGTTGGGTAATCTTTTGGCGGGTACGGACGAATCCCCTGGTGAAGTGGTTATTTTCCAAGGACGTTCGTTTAAAACATATCGAGGCATGGGATCGATCGAAGCTATGCGGGAAGGCAGCCGTGACAGGTATTTGCAGGAAGGGGTGCTGGCTGAGAGTAAGCTCGTTCCCGAAGGAATAGAGGGAAGGGTCCCATACAAAGGGAGTGCTTCCTATATCATCGAGATGATGATAGGAGGGCTTAAGTCTGGTATGGGGTATGCGGGTTCCCGAACCATTCCTGAGTTCCAAAAAAAGGCCAAATTCATAAAGGTGACTGCCTCTGGTATGAGAGAGAGTCACGTGCATGATGTCGTAATCACGAAAGAAGCGCCCAATTATTATCTCGATTGAGTCTGCTCTGATATATTTTGTTCTTCTTTCATTTCAATGCTCTTGGAAGTATGATCGCTAGTAAACTCCCTTATATTATCGTGATAGAATTCCCTCAGCAGAAAAAGAAGGGGTAACTTCAATCCTGGAATCCGTTAGGCGTAAGGAGGTAAAAATGAAAAAATGGAGATGCACGGTTTGCGGATACTTCTACGACCAAGCCAAAGAGACCGTTCCCTTCGAAGAATTGCCCGAGGATTGGACATGCCCACAATGTGGAGCACCAAAATCAGCCTTCAAGCTCATCGAAGGAGAGGGAATCCCCGTTAAGCGTAAAGTCACAGTCGCAGATAAAATCATCGAACAGCTCGTAGCCTACGGAGTCAAGAGAATCTATGGAATTCCAGGGGATTCCAACCTGCCCTTGACTGAGGCCATCCGCAAAAACCCGAATATTGATCTGGTGTTGACAAGGCATGAGGAAGCCGCAGCATTTATGGCCTCCGCCCATGCCAAGCTCAGCGGAGAGATAGGGGTTTGCATGTCTATTGCTGGACCAGGATCGACCAATCTGATCACCGGAATCGTGGATGCGGCTACCGACAGGGCGCCGGTTATCGCTCTTCTTGGCCAAGTGCCAGAGGTCTTCTTGGGAAGCGAATCTCTACAGGAGATAGCCGAAGTAGATATCTTCAAAACTTTTTGTGTGTACGCAGAGCAGGTTGGTGCAGCAGGATAGGCTTTGACAGTGGTGAACCTAGCCATTAAAAAAGCATATGCTGCTCCTGGGCCTTCTGCTCTGAGTCTACCCACGGATATATTAGCAGAATCCCTGGATGAAGGTATTTGGATTCCGAAAGCGCATCTATTCGAACCCGACCTGCGACCGGGAGACGCTGTGAAAGATGCCGCTGAAGCCATCTCAAAAAGCAGAAGGCCCCTTTTGTTTGCAGGCTGGGGGGCAAGGCACTGCGGTCCTGAGCTCCTTGAGCTTGCGCATCATATCGGGGCACCGATTGCTACCACTTCCCGAGCAAAAGGGATAGTCCCCGAATCCGACGAACTTGTGCTCGGAGTTTTGGGATCAATCGGGAACCGCTTTGCTCCAAAAATCGTGTCTCAAGCCGATCTGATTATCATTCTCGGGAGTGGATTCAGACAGCGCAATTTGGTTCCGAACATCGACGTAATTCAAGCTACATAGCTTTGCTGGATGAGGACGCCCACAGGACTCAGATACCAATCCACCCTGGAGAGGTCATTCAATCAATGAAAAGGCAGGCAGCTAAAGATGCCATCATCTGTTCCGACGTAGGGGATCACATTTACTGGTTCTACAAGCGCTTTGTCTGTGAAGAACAACAAACGTTTCTGTGCGCCAACATGGCAGGAATGGGATTTGGACTGCCAGCAGCCATAGCCTGTCAATTTGCTCGACCCCACAAACAAGTCATAGCCCTCACAGGGGATGGAGGATTCGGAATGGTCGGAATGGAATTCACCACCGCAGTCCACAACAGGCTCGCCATCACTGTCATTTTGTTCAATGACGGCAAGCTTAAGAATATCATGAAGGAGCAGGAAGGTTACGGTTATCCGGAGTATAGAGTCAGCTTTCCCAACCCCAACTTTGCGGAATTTGCGAATTCAGCCGGTGGACTGGGAATTCGGGTCTCGAATCCAAAGGAACTGGATGATGCTCTCCGAGAAGCACTCAACTCTTCACAGCCTTCCCAAGTCAAACTTGGAGGGTATCCGCCGAAGTCGGACGCGAGGACTGCTTGAGCACGCTGTGATCAACTGGAGGGGCCTGAGGATGGCAGAGGACAACCGATGTGTAAGAAAAGATAATCGTGCAGAGTTCCACAGCGCCGAGAAGTTTGGCGAGGGAATGGCGTTAAAAATCTGGAGCGAAAATATTTCCCCATGCTCTCTTCTTCGATCACGGATTTGGAGAAGCTTACCTAATTGGAGGAAAACTTGACAGATAAAAATGAAAGGGTTACGTTTATTCCACTGTTTTTTCTAACCCGTTGAAAAAATGAGACATTATCTTAAGACCAATTCATAAGGAGGGAAAGATGGCCAAAATTCCAGACACACAAGAAAACATACAAAAATGTATCTGCGGAGGCTGTCCCTCATATTCTCAATGCATGAGAGACAATGACGAGATTCTTTATTGCGCACGGGTAAAAAGCGCTTGCGAGATTGTGAAAAACGGATGTTTGTGCGGCGCTTGTCCCTTGACCCCGGAATTCGACTTAGACAAAATGTATTACTGCGAAATCGGCGCAGCGGAATGATCTGAAGAGGGAGGTCATATGTCATTCTTTTTGTTTAAATCCATCCTTGCCGTATTTTTCCTGATTACAGCTCTGATAGCTCTTCTGAGTATGTTGACCTCGATGGGAAAGACGGAAAAGAAGTCCAGTCCAAATGCGCTTAGGAAAACTCACAAAATCTCTGGATTCCTCTTTTTCATCCTGCTTGTGGTTATGAGCTACTTCTGCTTAAAGTACTGGTTGAAAGTGGGAGATCAGGCCTCAATTAGAGCCACCCTCCACGCTGTTCTGGCTTTTGGCCTCATCATCATCTTCATCCTCAAGGTCATGATTGTCCAATTCTACAAGCAGTTCCTCAGGTTTGCTCCTGTGCTGGGTATGGTTGTCTTCTGTTTCGCTTTTGTGGTTTTCAGCACATCTGCCGGCTTTTATCTCCTCAAAAGCCTTTGTATCGGTCCAACACCAATTGAAGAGCCCATCCAACCTTCGGCTTCTTCTGCGATCACAGGAAATTCCAAGAGAGGAGCAATCCTCTATGCGGAGATATGCAGCTCCTGCCATTACGCAGACAGAGAAGACTCGCGGCTCGGACCAGGGCTGAAAGGCCTATTCAAAAAAGAAACACTGCCTCATAGTGGACGTCCGGCTACAGTCGAAAACGTTAGAGAACAGCTCATTCGGCCTATGGTGACGATGCCATCCTTCGCCAGGCTTTCAGAGCAAGATATCTCAGATCTTCTGGAGTATCTAAAAACCCTTTGATGATTTTCCCTAGTGAATTTATCGTTAAAATTGACATTAAAAAAATATTTATCTAGAATGAGTAAAGATTCCTTCCATTAAATGGAACAAAGGAGGAATGATGAAAAGGAGAGATTTTTTTGGGAAAACCGGCTGCGGTGCAATCGGTGTAATGATGGCCTATTTCGGACTGTCCTCTTGCAAGAAAAAAGAGGAAGCTGAAACAGCTGCTCAAGAGCCGGAACAAGCCGCTGAACAAGCAGCTCCCATGGAAGAGATGAGCCGGAAAGATGTGGTTAAAAAAATGCTTGTTGAGGGTAAGGGGATCACAGAGGAAGAAGCAGATACAATGATCGCAGAATTTGAAGAAAAGCTACCCATGGTCAAAGAACAATGCATCTGTGCAAACTGTCCCAGCTACGTAACTGAAGAAACAGAACTGGGCTTCTGTCATCCTCTAGTAGGAAAGAGCAAGATCATCACCGAAGAGAAAGGCTGTAACTGCCCTCAGTGCCCGGTTTACAAGGAAATGGGATTAAAGAATGGATTTTACTGTACCAGAAAATCGGAACTGGAACAGGAAATGGCTAAAATGGGCTGATTTTTCAACATTGCAATCAGTAAATTGAGGAAATTTTTAAGTTAGAAGTCCATAATCTGCATAAAGCCTAGGACCAAAGAAATCATATCCAGCCATGCTCTTTCCTCATTGACGGAACTCATAAGGACAGAAAAGATGGAGAATGCCGACGCAGACTATTTGTAAGGAGAAAAAACAATGAAGAAATTGATCATGTTTCATGGACGCGAGTGTCCCCATTGCAGGGTTATGATGCCCCATGTAGACAGGTTAGAAAAAGAAACAGGGAAAAAAATTGAAAGGCTCGAAGTCTGGCACAACGAAAAAAATGCAGACTTGATGAGATCCTACAGAGATATTATCGAACCCAAATGCGGAGGCCAGCTCCGAACTCCCACTTTCATGGATACAGAAACAAACGATATCATCTGTGGAGAGGTCCTATACGAAAAGCTCAAGGAATGGGCAACAAGATAACTTAAAGATTGGGCTCGGTCAAATTCTTTGGATTCAATATTTCTTCGACTCTTTTCTGAGTCAATAGCCCCTTTTCCAGGACGATCTCAGTCAAATCCCTTCCCTCTGCAAGGGATTGCTGGGCAATTTCTGCTGTCTGAAGATATCCGATGTGAGGAGAGAGTGCAGCAGCCACTCCCATGCTCTTCTCCGCATACTCCTGACATCTTTTGGTATGGGCTATAATTCCTTCAATGCATCGCACTTTGACCTGGTTGAATGCATTGGTGAGAATCTCGATCATGAAGCACAGATTGAATGCGATCACCGGCATCATCACATTCAGCTCCAGTTGCCCGGCCTGGACGGCACCGCATATCGCATGATCGCAGCCAATGACTTGATAGCACACCATATTCATCATTTCAAGCATGGAGGGGTTGACCTTTCCTGGCATGATGGAGGATCCTGGAGCCACCGCAGGAAGGGAAATCTCTGCCAATCCAGTGCGCGGCCCAGAGGAAAGCAGCCGAAGGTCATTGGCAATGCGATTCATCTCTAGCGCTACATTGCGCAGCGCTGCCGAAACCTCAGCCATGGGTCTCATACTCTGCATGGTCTCTCTGAGGTCATTCGCCAGCTTCAAATTCTTTCCTGTTAACTGAGAAAGGATTTTTACTACGAGCACGGCATATCCAGGCGGTGTATTCAAACCCGTCCCGACAGCAGAGCCTCCGATGCCCACTTCCAAAAGAGATTGAGATGTGTGTTCAAGAAAAGTTCGGGATTTTGCCATCGTCCTGGCATAGGCTGCAAATTCCTGCCCCAACCGAATCGGAGGCGCATCCTGCAGATGAGTGCGACCTGATTTTATGACATTGTCAAGCTCTTGAGCTTTTTTTTCAAAAGCATCCTCAATATCATCTAAAGAGCGGATCAATTCATCCAATAGAAAAAGAGCTGACAGGCGCATGGCAGTGGGAAACACATCATTGGTACTCTGGCCCATGTTCACATGGTCATTCGGATGGACAAGACGATACCGTCCTCTTCCTCCTCCTAGAATCTCCTCAGCCCGATTGGCCAAAACTTCATTGCAGTTCATATGAAAAGAGGTCCCGGCCCCCATCTGAAAGACATCGATGATAAACTGATCATCGAATTTGCCGAGCAAGACCTCATCGCAGGCTTCTGAGATCGCTTCTGCTTTATCCTGTTCCAGTCTCCCAAAATGTGCGTTCGCCAGAACCGCAGCTCTTTTTATCATAACCATGGCCTGGACCATTTTGGGATGCAGCCTGAGTCCGCTTATAGGAAAATTTTCAGAAGCTCTAACGGTCTGGGCTCCATAATACGCCTCCTCAGGGACAGAGATCTTCCCCAAGAAATCACTTTCTTCTCTTGTTTTCCTTCCCATGGATCAACTCCTCAACTCAAATTTCAAGGAAGTCACACTTCCAGTGTTATATGATGATTCGTACAAAATTATCTATGGGAGACAAACGTGAAAGGACGAGTCAGGCTTTTTGATCAAGATTATCTTGAGAATTTTTCTTTGCTCTGCCCATCCCTAGCTCATTTAAAGCTTTTTATACAGTTTTTGTCGTCAAGAAGAATAATTTTTGGAACATAAAAATTGATTTCTTCATCATCCATAAGGGTATAAGAAGCAATGATCAATCTATCGCCTTCCTTGGCTTTGTGAACAGCAGCTCCATTTATGCCGACTACTCCAGAGTCCCTCTGTCCTTTGATGGTATAAGTGATAAACCTCTCCCCGTTGGTTATGTTGTACACATGAATCTGTTCAAAAGGAACCAAATCGGCTGCCATCATCAGGCTTTCATCCAGGATAAGGCTGCCATCATAGTCTATATTCGTTTCGGTCACAGTTGCTCGCTGGACTTTCGATTTTAAAACGATCCTTTTCATTTCAACTCACTCCTTAAGGCTCAAAATCATATTGTCGATGAGCCTGACTTTACCAATAAACACGGCAAGAGCAACAAGAACATCTCCTTCTATTTTATCTAAAGGATCAAGATTATCCAAATCCACAATCTCGATATAGTCCATCCTGGCTAACGGCTCTGAATGAATGATTTGTTTCATCCCCTGAATGATCCTTCCCGGGTTCCTCTCCCCTTCTCCAATCATCATTTCGGCCCTTTGGAGGCTTCGGAACAGACACCTAGCCGCCTTTCTTTCTTCGCTATCCAAGTAACTGTTTCGTGAACTGAGGGCCAGTCCGTCCTCCTCCCTGATGATGGGGAGAACTTCGATGGCAACGTTCAGGTTAAGATCTTGAACCATCCTTTTGATGATGAGCGCCTGCTGGGCGTCCTTCTGTCCAAAAAAGGCGAAATCTGGGTCCACTATCTGCAGGAGCTTCAACACAACCGTGCACACTCCTCTAAAATGTCCGGGTCTCGAGCGGCCGCAGAGCTTATCCTGTAAACCACGGACCTCTACGTAGCTCCTGAATCCTTCAGGATACATATCCTCCTGATCAGGTACAAACACAATACCCACGCCTGCATTTTCGAGTAAACTTGAATCCTGTTCTAGATTCCTGGGATATTCCTTGAAGTCCTCTCGAGGGCCAAACTGGATTGGATTAACAAATATGCTCACGACTGTGGAGCCGGTCTTTTGAACGGATTCCCTGACCAGACTCATATGTCCTTGGTGCAGAAAACCCATTGTCGGGACAAATCCTATGGTCTTTCCTTCTGACTTCAATTGGCCGACTGCTTCTCTGACCTCCTTGACCGTTGTAAAAATCTTCATCTTTTCGCTTTCTTCTCTTTCTTTAATATCTCTTCCAATACTTCCATTTTTTTCATATGGTAAGAATGACTGTCATCTGGGAATCTACTGCTCCTGACATCGTCAGCGTATTTTAGCAGCGCACTGCTTATGATTTCATGGAGATCGGCATATCTCTTGACAAATTTAGGGAGGTAGCCGTTGGCATAACCGACAAGGTCATGGAAGACAAGTATTTGACCGTCACAGTAGGGCCCTGCCCCAATGCCAATAGTGGGAATCTTAAGCGTTTTTGTGATTTCTTTGGCTAACTCCAGCGGAACACATTCTAGGACAACAGCAAAGACTCCTGCCCTCTCCAGATTCAGAGCATCCTTCACGATTTTCTTTGCCTCTTCAAGATCCTTCCCCTTGACCTTAAACTGTCCGAGATGATGGATAGATTGGGGAGTCAGTCCCACATGGCCCATAACGGGGATCTCGGCTTCAATCAGAGATTCGATGAGCCTGAGTCTTTTTTTCGTCGCTCCTTCAATTTTTACCGCATGAGTTCCAGCCTCTTTAAGAAATCGGGATGCGTTATGGATAGTATCATCGACAGACAGGTGGAAGGAAAAATAGGGCATGTCGCCCACGATCAAAGGTCTCTGAGCAGCCCTGGCCACAGCCTTAGCATGATGCAACATTTCATCCATTGTCACCGGGATTGTGTTCTTATAGCCAAGAACAACCATCCCCAATGAATCCCCAACCAGGATGATATCTATTCCGGCTTCATCTACCAGTCTGGCAGTGGGAAAATCATAGGCTGTGAGGGCGACGATTTTTTCGCCTTGATCTTTTTTGTTTTGAAGATATGGAATGGTTACTTTAGGAATAATATTTCGGGGCATGTTCTGTCCTTTCTCCCCATCTCGCCTGATATATCGAGATTGAGGTAAAGTCTTTACATATTATTTTTCTTTCTTGGAGCCCTTGATAGAGCTGCTCAGTGGAACATAATACAAAGGACTTTTTTTCATTTGTATTATTTTATCGATAAGATCGTCTATATCCTCTTGTCTATCAAAATCCAGCTCATCAGCCCTTACTACAAGAAGCGGGGCAATTTGATAGTTGAAGAAGAAATAATCAAAGGCTCCAACAATGTCTTCCAAATATTTTTCAGAGATATTTTTTTCAAGCTCTGATCCTTCTTTCTCAATCCTCCTCAGTAGCGTAGGATAGGATATCTGGAGATAGATAACGAGATCAGGCTTGCCAATTCTCTCCGAGAAAATGCTGAAAATCCTTTCATAGACGACAAGCTCGTCATCAGTAAGGGTTTGATATGCATAAATCTTATCCTTTTCAAACAGATAGTCGCAGATGACTCTCTCTTCGAAGAGGTCTCTCTGAAGCAGTCGTGATTGCTGGTGATACCTATTTACTAAAAACACAAGCTGAGCTAAAAAAGCCGCACCCTCCTTTTCGTCATAAAAGTCCTTGATGTATGGATTTTCCATCCTGTCGAAGACGACTTTCCCCCCGATTGTCTGAGCAAGGGTGTTCGCCAGTCGTGTTTTCCCAGACTTCATAACGCCTTCAATAGCGATATGCCGGAAGGTGATGTCATGCTTGGTCGGCATTGTCCCTCGTTGTAACTTTCAGTTCTAAGGTCTCTCTTTACCTGAAAACAGCTTAAAAATAGCGAATATTCACGGAGAAGTCAAACATAATAATAGGAAGGTCATCCCTAACTTGGAGGAAGATTCCAGCTCTCAACAAAAATACTATTTCTTTACGCTTCTCTTGCTCGAAGTTGGAGTCTCCTCAGAAAGCGGAATCACAATCCAGGCGATGATGTAAAAAACCAGCATCGGCAATATCGCTGTTATCATGGTAAGGGCCACAAAGATGAGTCGGACAAGAGAAGAATCGATGTCAAAATACTCCGCAAGTCCGGCGCAGACACCACCTATCATTTTATTTTTCTCAGACCTGAAAAGCTTCTTTGCCATCTTTTTACTCTCCGTATAGAAATACGAATTATATCAGCAAAATGTTCAGATTAATCTTCCTTCGTCAAGAAAGAATTGAGCTCAATGATAAACTGCTGTAAATCCTCAACACCTTCTTCCTCCAGCAGCTCGCCCAGAGTACACCAAAGTGGTTCACCACAGCGTATACACCTGATTCCCTGTCTGGTCAGGAATCCGACAGCCAAGGGATATTCTTTAACAAGATCTTCGATCTGCGTATCCGGGGTGACCTGAGTGCCCATCAATCGCCGAATTTTATCCCCTGAGCTAAAGGAAGTTCCTTGGACCAATTGATGGTGTTTGTCTGCCGCCGCATGTATCCTTTCCAGGAATCAGATCCAGATTCTCTGCCGCCGCCTGTTTCCTTTTCGCCCCCAAAGGCACCTCCAATCTCAGCCCCTGATGTACCGATATTCACATTGGCTATCCCACAATCCGAGCCTTCATGAGAAAGATATCTTTCCGCGGTGAGCAGGTTTGTGGTGAAGATGGCACTGGATAATCCTTGAGGAACTTCGTTGTGCAGATAAATGGCTTCCTCTATGTCTTCATACTCCAAAAGATAGAGAATTGGAGCAAAGGTCTCGATATGCACGATCTCAGTCTGGGCAGGCATTTTGACGATGGTGGGCTCTACGAACTGCTCGCCATGATCAGGGAGACGTTTTCCCCCATATATGACCTTACCTCCCTGTTCTTCGGCTTTTTCCAAGGCCGCCATCATATCCTCGACTGCCCCTTTTGTAACCAGGGGTCCCATCAAGATTCCATCTTGGAGTGGATTACCAATCGCCACCTGTTGGTAAGCCTTCACAATTTTATCGGTTAACTCCTTGGCGATGGATTTATGCATGATGATGCGCCGGGTAGTCGTGCAGCGCTGGCCGGCTGTGCCGACAGCACCAAAAAGGATGGTTCGCACCGCCATATCCATATCAGCGTCTTCGGCCACGATGATGGCATTGTTTCCTCCCAATTCTAAAATCGTACTCCCAAAACGACGTGCAACTGCTTCGGACACTCGTCGTCCCATTCGGGTGGAACCGGTGAAAGAAATGAGAGGGAGTCTGCTGTCGTTAATCATACGTTCTCCTACAATCGATCCTCTTCCGATGGATATGTTGAAAATGCCTTTCAGTCCATGATCAGCCATAACTTTATTAGCAATATGCTGAACAGCCACGGCTGTCAGAGGGGTGTCTGAGGAAGGCTTCCAGACAACTGTGTCTCCGCACACAGCGGCAATGGCTGCGTTCCATGACCACACCGCCACAGGAAAATTAAAGGCTGTGATAACACCGATTGCTCCTAATGGATGCCATTGCTCATACATCCTGTGTGCTGGCCGTTCCGAATGCATGGTCAAACCATAAAGCTGACGAGAGAGGCCAACGGCGAAATCACAGATATCGATCATCTCCTGCACCTCACCATGCCCTTCTGCTTTGATCTTCCCCATCTCTAAAGTCACCAAGTCTCCCAAAGGTTCTTTAAGCTCTCTCAAGGCCAGTCCTAGATCCCTCACGACCAGACCTCTTTTCGGGGCAGGCATCATCCGCCAGGATTTAAAAGATTCAACTGTGGTGTTAAGTACCTGTCCATAAGTTTTTTCTGTGGCCTGAAGCACCCTAGCGATGGGCTCACCTGTTGCTGGATTGTAGGAGACGACTTCTTCAGCTGTGGGATCTTCATACCAGTCCTCCTGTCCCGCACAGGCACCAATGTTCATATCTTTGATTTGTAGCTTTTTAAGAATCTCTTTCATGAGTGACTCCTCCTATTTATTCTTCATGCATGTAAGGATAGCGATAGTCCTTGGGCGGATTCAGATTCTCTTTGATGGCCCTTGCACTTACCCATCGGAGCAGGTTGAGATAAGACCCGGCCTTGTCATTCGTTCCAGAGCCTCTCGCGCCCCCAAAAGGCTGCTGACTGACAACAGCTCCCGTGGGTTTGTCATTTATATAGAAGTTTCCTGCGGAATGCCGTAATGCCTTATAAGCCTGGCCTATAGCACTTCGGTCGTTGGCAAAAATAGAGCCCGTTAAAGCATAAGGAGATGTTGTGTCACACAGTTCGAGTGTTTTTACATATTCGTCTTCGGGATAGACATAGATAGTGAGTACGGGCCCGAAGATTTCCTCCTCCATGAGTTTATGTCTGGGATTGGTGACAACCACGACAGTCGGCTCTATGAAATATCCCTTTGTGTCATCATATCCCCCTCCAACTAAAATTTCTGATTCAGACGAGTTCTTGGCATATTCGATGTATTCCACGATGCTGTCAAAAGCAGCCTTATCGATCACAGCACCCATGAAATTCGAAAAATCCATTATATCTCCCATCTTGATCGTCTTGACCTGGTCAATGAGGCTGTCCTTTAACGATGACCACATATCCTGGGGAATGTATGCCCGGCTTGCTGCAGAACACTTCTGTCCTTGATATTCAAAAGCGCCTCTGATCAAAGCAGCAATAACAGCTTCTAGATCGGCTGACGCATGCACGAACACAAAATCCTTTCCTCCTGTTTCTCCGACGATACGCGGATAGGAACGGTAATTCATGATGCTGGAACCGATGGTCTTCCACATGGACTGAAAAACTGCCGTGCTTCCAGTAAAATGGACTCCGGCTAAATCCCCTTTCTCCAAGACGGGATCACCCACATACCGTCCCGGACCTGGGATAAAATTGATTACGCCATCCGGCAACCCAGCATCTTTCCACATCTGCATCAAAAAATAAGCGGGTAAGACTGCAGAGGAAGCCGGTTTCCAGAGAACAACATTTCCCATCATGGCAGGAGATGTCGGCAGGTTTCCAGCGATAGAGGTGAAATTAAAAGGTGTGACGGCAAAAACAAAACCTTCTAGAGCTCTGTACTCCATATAATTCCAAATACCTGCTGAGCTGTCTGGCTGCTCTGTATATATCAGGCTCATGTAATAAGGGTTGAAACGGTAAAAGTCTATGAGTTCACAGGCAGAATCGATCTCTGCCTGATGGGGTGTTTTGGATTGATCCAGCATGGTGGCGGCATTCAGGATGTCACGGTATCGAGTGGCCAAAAGTTCTGCAGCTCGGAGAAAAACGGAAGCGCGTGAAATCCAATCCATCTCAGACCATTCTCCCCAAGCTTTTTTAGCTTCTTGCACGGCCATCTCAATCTCCTCAGGGCCAGCTTTGTGGTACTGAGCCAGAAGATGATTGTGATCATGGGGACAGCGGCAGTCTGCCAGATTTCCTGACTTCACTTCTTTTCCCCCAATGATGAGGGGAATTTCCATAGTCTCGCTCAGCATTTTTTTAAGTTGTGCTTTTAAAGCTGCCTTCTCCTGACTCCCAGTTGCATAGCTGTAGACAGGCTCATTTTGAGGTCTTGGGACCTTTACAAGCGCATTCATATATGATTCCTCCTTTTTTTGGGGATCAGGCTCTCGACATTCAGACTCTCAGCCCTTACAAGCCTCTAGTCAAGCCTGACACCCGATTTGATTTTGAAGATTGCGAAGCAATCATTATACATCAATCATTCCAATACTTCACTAACGATTTTGAGCAGTGCGCACCTTGCTGCTTAAAGCCCTAAATCCTTATCGATACCTTGCATGGCTTCCAAGCAGATGGAAATAAACTCATCCAGATCCATGCTGATATTTCGGATTTGTTCTATATCCTCTCGTCTAGCTCCTCTAGCAAAGCTCTTCTCTTTATACCTGCGTTTCACAAAATCCAGATCAACTTCTCGAAGCTTCCTGCTGGGATGCATCAGAGTAGCTGCGATGATCAATCCTGTGAGCGGATCGATGGAAAATATCGACCACTCCATCTCACTCTGGCATTCAACCTGGCCAGCATGGGCCTGAACAGTCCGGATAATCTCCATGGGGATACCTTTTTCTTCTAAAATCTTGACTGTTTCTGTCGTGTGCAGCTCGGGACTTTTTTCGGTTATTTCATAGTCTAGATCATGTAAAATCCCAGCAAGTCCCCATTTTTCTTCATCCTGATTGAGCCTGCAAGCCATTGCCCTCATGCAGGCTTCCACTGCTAAGGAGTGTTTGACCAAGTTTTTATTCTTGAGATGTGTCTTTACCAACTCCAAGGCTTGGTTTCTATCCATCGTTCATTCTCCTTTCCTAGGCTCTTTTTTTTCTTTTTAATCGTAAAAGTCATCTCTGAATCGACCCTTTGTTCTGTGCCGACAGCGATGACTCTTACAGAATAAATGCCCTCGTTTTCCGGATTCCAGGTCCAGGTATCCTTTTCCGATAATTCCTGGACGACCTTTTCTTCTTTATAGAAAAAGAAAAAATCGGAAAGCACTTTTTGCTTAATCAAGGGGCCGAGTCGGAATTCGAATTGAGGATTGTTTATTCCTTCAGGCCTAGCTCTAAAAACGATTTCTTTGTCAATTTCTTGGGGCGACTCCAATGAAGAAGAAAGAGTCACTTTCGGCTCCACCCGTTTGATGACGAAAGGAATTTCTGTCTCCGCCTTCTCTCTTTCATCCACGATTTCAACTCCGATGATATAATATCCCTCCTGCTCAGGAAACCAATTCCAGGAGCTGGCTTCAGAGCTCTCCTGTACGACATTTCTTTCACCATCTCTGGAAAAAATCAAGATATCAGGATAAAACCTTAGTTTTCTTAAACGTGTCAGGAAAAATTTATAATTCGGCATATGGAATCCTGTGGCATTGGCTGTGAATATGACCTCCTCGGTTTCTTTCCGGGGTGAGGCTTTGGATGGAAGGATTGTCGCTTTGACCTCTTTTTTTAGAAAGACCAGTTTTCCTGCATTGCTGTCCCTGTCGTAAAGATTGACCAAGAGAAAAGGCTCAAACCAGACCGGATTTGATTTTATCTCCTGAGAGGCATCGAAATCGCCCTGCTTCTCTCCTTTGCGAAGGCCAAAACAGACAAGGGTCGATGATAGAGAAGAAGCGACAATCTTGTCCTCGATCACTTCCAACTGGTAATAGCTCCGGGAAGGCACGGAATTCCACCACAATATCGTACCGGACTTTTTATTCAGACAGTAAAGAACACAATTCCAACAGAGGAAGAATACTCTTTTGTTATCAACAGCAGGAGGGATATAGGTCTCTGCACCTGTTCGAATCTTCCATTTTGTTTTGATGCGATTCAAGTCCACACAGTGCAAATGACGGTCCTCTGAGCCAAAGTACAGAGAATCATCATCGACGAGCAGAGTGGCTTTCAGTTTGCCTCCTGTATCGAACTTTCTTGCCAGCCTTCCCTCCTGGCTTAAAAAATAAAGGTGATGGTCATCGCATCCAAAAAGGACAAAATTATCCCAAATGACCGGATTTGACCGGATTGCACCATCCGCCTGATACCGCCAAATCTCCTGCCCCTCTTCAGAACTTAAACAAAAGAATTCCCCATTATCTGTTCCGATGTAGACCTTGCTGTTATCTTCTTTGAGCTCACTTGTTATCCGGTTTGTGAATGTCTTTTCCCACTGGAGTTGTCCCGCTGTGCTGAGACAATATAGTGAGTTCTGTTCACCTATCGCATAGATGGAATCCTCCCCAAAATAGGGGGCACTGGTCAAAGAATCTGGTGTATCGTAACTCCATAGAATCTCACGCTTCTGACCATCGATACAGTATACCTTTCCTTCTCGTGTGGATAGGTAGAGACGATTTTCGGATTTTTGAATATGGGCGATGATTTCCCCTTCATAAGCCAGCTCAGCATCTTTAACCAAGGGAAAAATGACTCCTGAAGGATAAGGAGGAATCCTGGCTTTAAACAGGGAACAACAGCCGAAAAAAGCAAGAAATAGGGAAAGGGCTGCAGTTTTTCTCATTTGTTTTGAGAAACCGTATGATAGCATTTTTTTCAGGGTGACCTCAATCTTTACATCAGAAAAGGAAGCTGATATCATTCGAATGAAAGCTGGCAATGATAAATTACATCTTGCTTTACAAAATGAGGAAGAGAGTCAAACGTATTCTAAAAGAAAAGATAGCTGACGAGGAGATTGCCACAACCGAAAAATCATGTATCGGCTGTTTGGCCGATGAGTTGAGCTGGGAGATCTATTATCTTCTTAAGGAAAGCAAGGAGAAACAATAGTTCATTCCTCCTGCGAGTTCTTTTTTCTTTGTCTTTTCTCGCTTCTCATCCTCTTCTTGAGATCATCCCACCAATCGATTCTTTTTTTGATTTCCTTCTCATACCCCAGCGTTCCTGGCCTGTAGTATTTTCTCCCTCTAAATTTTTCAGGAAAAGTCTCCATATCTGTGGTCATATGTTCAAAATCATGGGCGTACATATAATTCTTACCATAGCCAACATCCTTCATCAGGGACGTGACAGGATTTCTTAAGTGGAGGGGCACAGGCTCGAAGGGGCTGGCTTCCACATCTTTCATCGCTTGAGCAAAGGCCGTATACGATCTATTACTTTTAGGAGCTGCAGCCAGGTAGATGACCGCTTCGGCCAGGGCAAGTTCGCCCTCAGGCGAACCAATAAAATCGTATGCTTCTTTGGCATGGACAGCGATCGTTAAGGCATGGGGATCGGCCAGCCCGATATCTTCCGAGGCAAAACGGACCAGTCTTCTGGCTATGTAGAGAGGATCCTCTCCTGCAGAAATCATCCTCGCCAACCAGTATAATGAGGCATCCACGTCACTATTTCGAAGACTCTTATGGAGGGCGGATATAAGATTGAAATGTTCTTCTCCCTTTTTATCATAAAGAAGAATTCTCTTTTGAAGAGCCTCTTTAACTTGCTCTGTAGCGATTCTCCCCTTTTTTGAGAGGTTGGCTGATATCTCCAAAGTGTTCAGTGCTCGACGGGCATCGCCGTTTGCATAGTCTATGATCATCTTAAATGCATGGTTCTGTGCCTTCAGTTTCATCTGTCCCAAGCCGAGTTCTTCATCCATCAAGGCTTCCTGTAAAATTTTGCTCAAGGTTTTTTCGGAGAGCGGGTGGAGGACAAGAACCTTCATCCTGGAAAGCAAAGGCGCAATGACCTCGAAGGATGGATTTTCGGTCGTGGATCCGAAGAGAATGATATCGCCTCTCTCCACATAGGGGAGAAAGGCTCCTTGCTGGGCTTTGTTGAAGCGATGAAGCTCATCAATGAAGATAATAGTAGGTTGGCCATAAAGCTTTCTGTGGCTTTCTGACTCGGCCATGACTTCTTTGACTTCCTTTATTCCTGAGAGGACGGCACTGAAAAACAGACATGGCAGGTCGAACTGCTTGGCAAGGATATAACCTAGAGTGGTCTTTCCAGAACCAGGGGGGCCCCAGAAGACGATGGAAACCAAATGATCGGCTTTAATGAGCTGAGAGAGGATCTTCCCTTCTCCGATCAAGTGCTCCTGTCCATAGAAGCGCTCCAAGGTCTTGGGCCGCATTCTCTCTGCCAAAGGCACATGCTTGTGGATCTTTTTCTCCGACATCTTGTGATCCGCTTTCTCATAAGATTATAACAGATTGAAAGTTAGCAGTTAAGACACACATATGAGCAAGGATGGAATGCACTATCATCAAGCCTGATCATATCGGATAGATTAGAGGATGTGTTGTCTTGACGTTTCCTGGAATCCATGCTATTTTACTGGCTGAAGTCAGAAGGAAAAAGATCGTGTTCGGATGAAAAACGATAAGGCAGAAAAGCTGGTATACAGGCTGGATGAAATCAGCCGAATAGCGAACTTGAGTCCTAAGGTTATCGACACCTGGGAAAGAGAATTCTATTTCCTCCATGCAGGACAAACAGCGACTGGGCAGAAGATTTTTCGAAAGCGGGATCTGGCCATTATCGTCCGGTTGAAGGAACTCGTCGAAAATGAGGGACTTACCTTAGCAGGGGCAAAAAGGCGTATCGAAGAAGAATTTGAACTTAAAAGTCCCACTCCGGTTCATTCCGATCACTTAAAGAAAGTCCTTTATGATGTTCGAGAAAAACTCAAAGACATAGCTGCTACGTTAGAAAAAAAATAGCATTCTTGTCACTAACTCCTTGGTCGGGACGTGGCGCAGCCTGGTAGCGCACACGCTTGGGGTGCGTGGGGTCGGCGGTTCAAATCCGCCCGTCCCGACCATTCTTCACATATTCTCAAGCTCATGTTAAAATGCCCTCTTATTTTCAATTCCTGGTAATCATTCATGAGGTCGCAAATGAGTTCGAATCAACCCTTGATATTGCTCACCAATGATGATGGCTTTGACTCACAGGGTATATCTGCATTGTTCCACCAATTGAAGGAATGGGGTCAAACCTATATCGTCGCACCTTCCCAAGAAAAAAGCGCCTCTTCGCTGTCTCTGACACTCCACCATCCTCTCCGTGTAAAATCTGTGCGGAAAAATATCTATGCCGTAGACGGAACACCAGCAGATTGTGTGTATTTGGCCGTGCAAAAATTATTGCCTCGCTATCCAGATTTGCTCATTTCTGGACTCAACCATGGACCTAATCTCGGGCAACAAGACATCTCCTATTCAGGAACTGTGGCAGGTGCCCTGCAAGGAGCTTTTCTCTTTATTCCTTCCATCGCTGTCTCCGTCCTTCCCGACAAAAAAGGAAAATATTCTTTTGATCATGCAGCTAAGATTGTCTATGCTTTGGCCCAAAAACTAGTGGAAAATTCTCTCCCTCCAGGAATCGCTCTAAACATAAATATCCCCTCTCCTCCAATAAAAGGTGTGAGACTCACCTCGCTCGGGCAGAAAAGATATAACCCCCGAGTGATCGAAAAAACAGATCCACGGGGAAGACACTATTACTGGATAGGCGCAGGAAATCCCCAAGATATTGGAGACAGCAACAGCGATGTAGTGGTAGCTAAACAAGGCTATATCGCTGTCACACCTCTTCAAAAAGATCTAACCGATTCCGCATCAGTGCGCTCTAAAACCCTTATCAAGATATTAGCTTCCATCCAAGATAAAATCCTGGGGACTAAAAAATAGAAACAAAAGAAGACACCACAATCCCTGCAATCGTGACGCCCAGAATAATGGCAGGAAAAGCATAGCGAGGTTTTATGTCAAATAATATGGCCATAACCGAACCTGTCCAGGCACCTGTCACAGGAAGAGGAATAGCCACGAATAGAGATAGGCCTATTGCTCCCAAACGCATGACTTTGCTACCTCTTTTGTATGTCCGGGCATAAAACCAAGTAAAGAATCTATCTATCACCTTGATATGGGCAAGAGCTTTTCTTATGGGTTCTAAAAAATATATGATCGGCAAAACAGGTAGCAAATTTCCGACCCATGATATCAGGTAGGCTGTTACGAGGGGCATTTTGAAATGCAAGACAGCCAGGGGGATGGCTCCTCTGAGCTCAAAGATGGGCATCATGCTTGTGATCAGGACTATAAGCTCTCGGTTCAGGTGAAAACTCTTCAGGAGCTCGACGAAGTCATTCAACATTTGAATCTACTATATCTGATAAAAAAAGATTGTCAATCACAATCTGAGATCAGTTAGCCTCTTTGTTTCCGTGATATCAAAAGGCTTTGTACAGGTTTTTAGGAATGGTTTCGCTCACGTGAAGATCTTTTTCGCCTTCCCTCACCGCTCTTCTCGGCGGCTGTGGAACTGCGCGCGCTAACTCCTGATCCTGAAACTCTATCCTCCGTTCCTGTGTTTGTCCGGAACTCTCATCCTCGAGCAAAGTCGTGCTCAATACATCCTCGCCGTCCGACTTTGCCGGATTCCCTCTAAGAACGATTCGTGAAGGCTAATCTTCAATGGTCGCTTCAACCATCCCTAAAAACCACTTTTATTATGGAAACAAGGATGCTTTCAGATCAGGTTAAAATCTTTACCAATCGCCAAGAAACGATTATAGTTAGGAGTAACGAGATTGTGTGGAAGATTTTCCCGATGTATATTCAGAAAATAGAAAAAATTCAGAAAGCTCTCGAAAACCTTGTCCACAATGAAGCGGAATGCCGGCTCTGTCCACGTGAGTGTAGAGTCGATAGAAGCAGGGGTGAAAAGGGATTCTGTCAGATGGCGAATCAAGCCTCTGTCTCTCACGTCATCCTCCATTATGGTGAAGAGCCCATTCTCAGCGGCCACCATGACTGCACAAAAACAACAAAGACAGAACATCATCTCCGACAAGGTTCGGGAGCTCTGTTCTTTTCTGGCTGCAACCTGAAATGTCTTTTCTGCCAGAATTACCAACTAAGCTGGTTCAACAAAGGAACCGAGTTCAGTTCAGAAGAACTGTCTACACATATGCTCAATCTCCAAAAAAAGGGAGCTTTAAATATCAATCTCGTTTCCCCAACTCACCTTATCATTCCAATTTTGAAGGCCTTGAAATCAGCCTATGAACACGGTCTCGAACTTCCCTTGGTCTACAATTCTAATGGCTATGAAAGGGCAGAGGTCATCAGACAACTGGATGGAATCGTGGATATCTATCTTCCTGACCTTAAATATTTTTCTCCTCGTATGAGTGCAAAATTCTCCGGAGCCGAAGACTACTTTGACTATGCTTCCACGACCATCCAGGAGATGTTTCGTCAACAACCAGAGCTGATCTGTAATGACTCTGATGTTGCCGAGAGGGGGATTATTATCAGACATCTCATCCTTCCAGGACAGAGTGAGGATTCGATCCATATCTTGGGATGGATTGCCTGTAATCTTTCTGGTCAAGTCGGCCTCAGCCTGATGAGTCAGTACTATCCCTGTTTCAAGGCTCCTCCTAGCCTGCAAAGGACCTTGGATCCAAAAGAATATGCTAAGGTTTTGGATCGAGCTTTTGAGTTGGAGCTTGAAAATCTATTCTATCAGTCGGAATCCTTTTCCCCGAACGAGCATCTCCTGCCTGATTTTGACCGTGGCGATCCTTTTGAATGGACCTGAGTGTCGACTGGATATTTGCCGTTCCATGAATGGCTATGGAATAAGGAAGTTCTACGTGCTCAATACCGGTGTATCGACTCTCCGCCCGCTGAAACAAGCACAGGAGGAATTGAGCAAACAGCGAATTATCCTCCATTATTTGAACATCCTCGAAGTAGATGAAAGCCTCCCTTCCGACCTTCTGAAGCAGGAGGGGGGCACGCATGCTGATGAGGGAGAGACATCCATGATGCTCTATATTGCTCCAGAGATTGTAGATATTTCCAAAGCCATCAAGGACTTTGACTCTCGGCCAAATCGAAGAGGTCTCACCCGTGATCCAAATGGTGAGGGCCATTACAGCCCAACAGGCATCTGGGGAGACCCTACCCTTGCAACAAAAAAGAAAGGAAAAATTATCGTAGAAGCGACAGTCTCAGAAATTATTCGTCAGGTCAAAGAATTGATCGCATTGAATATCGATTGATTTGACAAATCTATCTCCGCGGTGTTATTTACTCCTAGAACAAAACATTTGTACCATGCGCATCCTCATAACCTGTAAAGAGTTTCCCCACTCCCAAGTTATCGGAGGACCGATCATAATCTACAACAGGCTCAAATACCTCTCCAAAAACCATCTTGTCTCTCTCGCAGCTTTCTGCCACCCCGAAGAAAAAAAATACATTTCCTCTGTAGAGCCTTTCTGTCACGACCTGAGGCTCATTCCCTTCCCTCCAAAACGCCCCTTCTTGAAAGAGATATGGGATTTCTTTACTTCTCCTATCCCCCATTATTTTCTCAGAGTCCATGGATCCAAGGAAATGGCTCATACTATTGCCGAAATGGTCAAAAAGGATAAATATGATTTTGTTATCGCCGAATATTCGGTCATGGGACAATTCCTCCACAGCAATGATGAACTTCCTCCAGTCAGAAAGGTCATATCGGTTCATGAATGCTATTCCCTGGCCCGGCTCAAGAGTCTTCACCATCATAAGCTCGGACTCAATAAGCTGAGAGAAGCCCTGAATCTCAAAGGCCTGAGAAAATATGAGTTTGATATGTATAAAGAGGCAGATAAGGTACTCACCTTGACTCTACAGGGGAAAAATGAGCTTTTGGAGATTGCTCCCGATTTAGACATTTTTGTCGTCCCCCACGGAGTCGATGTGGAAGCCTTCTCCTTTCTTCCTCAGGCAGAAGAGGACCACAGCATCATATTCATCGGCAATTACCTCCATTATCCGAATGTCGATGCGGTGTTGTATTTTCACGAAAAAATATGGGGTAAACTCAAAACTTCAATTTCTAATATAAAGTTTTACGTTGTCGGACAGGCGCCTCCCCCTGAAATCACCCGTCTTTCACAGGATACATCCATCATCGTTACCGGAACCGTTGATGATGTCGTACCATATTTGCGAAAAGGCAAAGTCTTCATTTGTCCCGTGAGACTCGGCGGAGGATTCAGGGGAAAAATATTGGAAGCCATGGCAGTAGGACGTCCGGTTGTCTCCACATCGCTCGGAGCAGAGGGCATTCCTGCTTCCAACGGGGAAAATATCATCCTGGCGGATGAACCTGAGGACTTTGCCAGAGGAATATCGGATTTAATGCAGAATGAAACACTTTATGAGAAAGTGCAGTTTAACGCCAGAAAACTCATGGAGGATAACTACGCCTGGGATAAAGGCGTGGCCTTGCTGGAAAATGTTCTCAAACAAATGATGCACGAATCACCTCAGAATCGAATTGAAAGGGAGGAAATATGAATGTCACCATGGTCATCCCCACTTACTGGGGGAGAAAGAAGAAGGAAAAAAGGAAAGCCACTGATACAATCTATGACCATCCAACCCCGTTGGACGAAGAAGGAACCCTTGGACGGCTTCTGGAAAGCCTTTCCATACTCACGCATAGAGAGTTCAGAGTCGTCATCCTGGCCGTCTCCACAGCCGAAGACATTCAGAGCGAAGTGGAGGAAAAGGTTGCCAGCATCGTTAAGGAAAAGTCCAGGGATTCTGAGGCACTCATTTTCTCCTCCTCCCATCTCGGCAAAATCCATCAATTCCTGGCAGATAAGAATAAAGAAGACCTGACTCCTCTTCTCCGGCTGGATGGCTACTCCAATGTACGGAATCTCTGCACTTTTCTTCCGCATCTCATAGGTTCTGAGATTGCTGTCCTTATCGACGATGACGAAATATTCGAAGATCCCTCATTCATGGATAAGGCGGTCGAGTTTATCGGTAAGGAAAAACATGGGGACATAGTGTTGGCTGTGGCCGGATATTACATCAACCCGGACGATGACTTTCTCCTTAACAGGGAGGTTTCTCCCTGGATGGCCTATTGGAACAAGATCGATTGCATGAATCGAGCCTTCAAAGAGGTTATAGCTAAAGATCCGCGGCTTAAAATCACTCCCTTCGCTTTCGGGGGAAATCTTGTGATTCACCGCGATCTTTTCACACGAATTCCATTCGACCCGTCTGTTCCGAGAGGAGAAGATATCGATTTCTTAATCAATTCCCGGATGTTCGGGCATAAAGTTTATCTGGATAATCAACTTTCGATCAAACATGCAGCTCCTCCGAAAACCTCACCTGCATGGGAGCAAGTACGAGAAGATATTCTTCGTTTTGTTTTTGAGAAGAAGAAGTTAGAAGGTCAAAAAGGATATCCAGGTATCCACCCTCTACAGGCTTCAGATTTGGATCCCTATCCAGGAGAATTCCTGAAGGATGACCTGGAAGAAAAGATCTTTCGCTCTAACCAGATGCTGGCTGTCGATTACATTGCCCAAGGAGATATGAAGGGTGCAGCAGAATGCATGCGGAATATTTATCTGGCAAAAACACACGCCATCCCTAACGAAAATCCCTACTACAAACTTCTTCGATTGCAAGCGGATTGGGAACAGCTCATGGACTTCTTTTCTTCTGAAAAAATCGCTGGGGAGGCACTTGCACGCTCCGGGCTTAAACCTTGATCCAGGTTAAAAGGAGAGCTTATTCTTGAAAGCCTAAAGCCTGGGCAATATTCCTCAGTTTGGTCTGGATTTTTTGCACATTTTCAGGCCCCATTCGCAGCAGGTGTTTTTGAGCTTGGCTCAGGCTTTCCAACTCAGAATCGAGCATCCTGTAGGTGATCACCTCTTTGTCTACCTGAATATTCTCCTCCAAGACAGGCGTTTTAAGAAGTTCTCCTAAGGCTTTTTTCAGTGTGGTGTGAAAATCTCTATCCGGATAGCCTAGGTCCTGATAGGCCTCTTGGACGGCCGGCTGGAGCTGTTTAAAAAGAGTAACACAGCCTTTCGTGTCTAGAGAAAGAAAAACTTCTGTAACAATATCATAGCGTTTGTAGCTTTCAGAATCTATAAAATAATCTCCCGCTTCGTCTGTGACCAGAAAACTTCCTTGGGGTTTAAAAAAGTCGATTTGCGGCCTGGGGCTATGCCCATTTGCAATATTATCGACAGCTGCCACAAACTTCCGGATGATATCATCGGTCATAAGCCAAGCAGCCAATTCGGGGTGTGACGAGAGCTCTCCAACCAATTTTCTGATGAGCTCATCGCTCTCATCCAGATCAATTTGAAGAGGTTCGATCTTCTCTTCTTCTGGCTTGACTTCTTCTTGTGCGGGGACCTGTTCCTGGGCCAATTTGGTAATATCTTCGGGCTGCTCGGGTTTTTGATAGATGAAAAAATAATAGACAGCAGCTCCCAGAACGACTATCACAACAAAAATGATTCCTGCGAGTAGGACCTTCTTTTGTTCTTCCATTTATTTTTCTCCTCCTTGGATCATTTCATCTGCCTTTATCTGCCTAATCTTCACATCACCATTCAAAGCTGTAAGAGAGAGAAAGGCTCCATCCTCACCAAGCTCCAACTCGAATTTCCCCGATTCGGATGACTTTTCAGTTTCAAAGTCACTGAACACCTCTCCTTTAGGAACCGAGGCTTCGAGATGGGCTTGGGCATTTTCTTCGAGAAATACGGTGACATCCCCCTCGCTTACTGTGATGATGATTTTGTCTTCTTGGCGCAGGTCATACAAACTTGCGCTCACGGAACCAAAAATCACAGAAGCTGTCAAAGACCCAGAGTAATTTTCGATCACAATATTCCCATCCGTCAAATCCACATAGACATCTCCATACAAATCCGAGACCAAGATGTCCCCTTTCTGAGCGATGATATCTCTCAGATTGATGGAATGGGGCACATCTACATAAAAATCCACAATGCTTTCTTGATTCTCTTTCGAGGTTTCCGTTGTTCTAATCTTTAAAAAATTTTCGAATTTGTCGAATTCGATTCGAGGAACAATGTCTCTCTTTGGATAAACGTAGAATTTCGCTCGATCGGGAAGATGAAACATCTTTTTTGCATAGACTTCTACTTCTTCTTTCTCCCACCCACGTATTTCAATATTTCCATTGATATTTTCCAGCGATAAGGTGCCTCCGGACATAAAGGGAACGACTTCATGGAACTCTCCCATGGGTGCCATTCCATCTAAGGCCGCATAATCGACCCTTATATAGAAGCATGAACAGAGAGAGAGAGCTGTTGCTATGACTATGAATGTTAATAACTTTCTCATTCTTCCTCCTTTTCTGCTCTTATTATTATACGACTTTCCTCCAACATTTCCTAAAAAAATCGTAATCATCTCTATTTGCATGACAATTTTATACGCTCATTGGAGAAGTTGAAACGCCAAATCCTTACAGAGCAGAACGAAATGAATAAGCTGAACAGAGGCAGCATGACCTTGAAAAATTAAATCAGATCCAGAATGATTTTCTCTTGAATCAAAATCCATTTTTTGTCATATTTAGGTTTTATTAATCGATATGCCTGCAAGATACCGTCTTCTCCAACTCTCAAAGGGAATAAATGTTTGGCCTGGATAATTCACGACTCCGAATCTCTTCAGGAGTGAGTTGGAGATAGGACGTATTCCATTTTTGTGAGTGATCCAGATCTGTTTAGGAGGTAGAGATGGGCGGTCTGTTTGGGGTAATTTCAAAAAATGACTGTGTTAATGACCTCTTTTTCGGTACAGACTACCATTCCCATCTAGGAACCAAACGCGGCGGCCTGGCTGTGAAGAATGACGATGGTTTTATCCGATTCATTCACAATATCGAGAACGCTCAATTTCGCTCTAAATTCGAGACCGACCTGGACAATTTGTACGGCAACATGGGAATAGGTGTGATAAGCGATTACGATGATCAACCGCTGCTTATACGCTCCCATTTAGGGAATTACGCTATTGTCACAGTAGGATTGATACAGAACGCAGATGAACTTGTGAAAAACGCATTTAAGCAGAAAAAAATCCACTTCTCTGAAATGGGCGGTGGCGCGGTCAATCCAACGGAGCTGGTCTCAACACTGATCAATCAAGAATCGACTTTTTCGGATGGAATTCAAAATGCCCAAAACGCCATCCAAGGCTCATGCTCTCTACTCATTCTCACAGAAAATGGAGTCTACGCATCAAGAGATAAGTTGGGCAGAACGCCTGTTGTGATCGGAGAGAAAGAAGGAAGTTTTGCCGCCACCCTCGAAACATGTGCATTTCCTAATCTCGAATACAAAATAAGCAAATACCTCGGTCCGGGTGAGATTGTGTTTTTAACAAATGAGGGGATAGAACAGATAAAGCTTCCCGAGGAAAAACTGCAAATTTGCGGCTTTCTTTGGGTTTACTACGGTTATCCAGCTTCTAATTATGAAGGTATCAATGTCGAAAGTGTACGGAACCGCTGTGGTGCAAAACTTGCCCAGCGCGATACCATAAAAGTGGATTTCGTGGCTGGAATTCCTGATTCGGGCATCGGACACGGCTTGGGATACGCCAGTGAATCCGATATTCCGTTTAAAAGGCCCTTTGTAAAATATACACCCACCTGGCCTAGAAGTTTTATGCCCCAAGATCAGAGTGTCCGGGATCTGGTCGCTAAAATGAAACTCATTCCGATCAGAGAATTTATCGAAGGAAAAAGAGTGTTGTTTTGCGAAGATTCTATCGTCCGGGGAACGCAGCTCAAGGACACGATCCAAAGGCTCTATGAAGCCGGGGCTACGGAGGTCCATATGAGGCCAGCTTGTCCTCCCCTCGTCTATGCCTGTAAATTTCTTAATTTTTCCAGGTCCAAATCAGAATTGGACCTGGCTGCACGAAAGGCAATCAGTGAGCTAGAGGGCGATCATATTAAAGACCTAAGCGAATATGCGAGAGAGGATACGGAAAAGTACCAGGCCATGGTGGAAAGGATCAGACTCAGACTAAATTTGACAACCCTTAACTACCAGAGGCTGGACGACCTCGTGGAGGCTATCGGATTACCCAAGGAGAGGCTTTGCACATACTGCTGGGACGGAGCAGAAATCTAGATAAAAGACAGAACGCACAGAGGGGATCACCAGAGGTCGAAAAGACTTCTCGCTTGAGCTTTTTTTGCTAGATCAATATACTCGAGCCCTGAGTAATCGACCTCGAGAGACAGCCTATTCTTCCCTCCGGATAAATGAAGCAGGATTTCTGTTTCCGCGTCTGTCCATTTGGAATTCAGTTCAAGATGACCCTGGCAAACAGCCAATTCCCAACTCGAATGATCATTTTTATACTGGGGATCATGCCAAACAGCCCATTCGTTGGACGGCTTTCCGTAAATTTTTATCAATATTTCCTTTATTTTATCGTATTCCTCGATGTACTGGTTCTCATCCCCTCGTTTCCCCAAGAAGCTATATCTGGCTTTGGCCAATTTATTCTCCACGAACACATACCCTATCATGCAATCCATATTCAGGATTCTCTGTGGATACTGAATAAAATCTAGTCCCTCGGAATTTTCCAGATGATTTGGTTTCCCCTCGATTCCTACTACCTGCTCCTTGCTCATTCCCCAACGTGTGCTCCTGAAATGATTCTTGATTTCCTCTTTATTTTCTGATTTCACTCCATCTGCCTGGATGGTCAGCACTTTTGTCTTTTGATAGAGTCTCTCGATAGAGTCATCAAGAATGTACCCTGATCTGATTCGTCCTGTCTTCTCTGAATTAAAATAGACATAATTCCAATTCATACGAAATTTCCGTTCATTGCCTAAAGTCAGAAGGGTGCCTTTATCCAAAGTGGCTACCACAGGGCTCTTTTTTTCAGGGTCCAAATGAACGGATGCTTTATCCACACACACTCTCACTTTTTTGTCAGAGGAGAAAAGGAAACCCAAAGGCAAGGAAAACATGATCAAGAGCACTAGAAGAAGATCCCATACATTTCTTGATATATTCCTCATTAAATTTCCCCTTTATGTCTTCATTGAGTTCCGGCTTTTTAAATTCAAGCACTATTCCTCAGAAATTTGCTTGCGGTTCAGTAAATATTATGTGTAATAAACAAGGAAAGAGACAATCCTCTTTTGGGGTGATTTTTTAAAAAAAAATTCACCCCTGTTGGATGTTTAATACCGCTCTGCTGTCTGGAGGCGTTCGCCTATCGGAGGATGAGAATAGAAGAGAAGTTTCATCCACCATTCCGGATAGGCGTTGGAGAGGTTGCGGTCTGCTAAGCCTGACAATGCAGTCATGAAAGATTTCTTGTCCTCGATGTTCTCCAAAGCATATCTATCCGCCTGTCTCTCGAAGCGCCGGGAAAGAGCATTATTTAAAGGGCCAAGGAACAGGCCTGAAAGCAGCCCCAGAAATATGACAAATACAGGAAAGAGGCTGAGATTCCATTGGGTGGATGTGAGAAATTGGGGGAAGATCTCTTTTATGGATACATTCAGGATAAAAAACAACGCCATCTGTTGAGCGACTCCAATCAGAATGTTTTTCCACATATGCTTATATCGATAATGACCAACCTCATGGGCAATGATCGATACAATCTCAGAAGATGTCATATTCTCCATAAGATTATCTCCCAGGACGACCCTCCGTGTTTTTCCTAATCCCGCAAGGAAGGCGTTTTCTTTCTTGGTTTGACGGCTCATGTCTTCTTTAAAGAAACCACTGCTCTTTAATCCGCCTCGAGATAAGATCGCATTCAAAGCTTCAGTAAGTTCCTCATCCTTTATTGGTTTATACTTGTTGAAAACGGGAGCTATGATGACAGGAAAGATCGCAGCAAAGATAACAGTCACCAATGCCATGGCTAGTGCGGCCACCAGCCACCACAACTTGGGTGTTTGTGCCATGATCCATAGAAGCAGACCAAGGACGATGATAAGAATGACAAGACCGACAAAAAAGGATTTGCTCTGCTCCCAAAACCAACTTTTTATGGTATGATTCGAGAAATTCCATTTGTGCTCATGGACATAACCGATGTAGAAATTCAAAGGCAATCCGAACAAGGTCATGAGTCCGTAAAAGACAAATACATAGATCAAGAAAGTCCAAACCATGGAATCACCAAGTGAAAGGTGAGCCAATCGTGAGCTCAAACCCGTGAGATAAAAAGCCAAGAGGATAACAAGGGAAACACCTAAACTCATCAGGCCAAGCAGCCTCTTTTCTTTTTCGTATTGTCTGGCGAGTTTCTGCTGTTCTTTATTCAGAAGAGGATGCATTTCCATCTTTGATCTGCAGCCATTTCAATATCTTTTAAATCAAAATTCTAACCTGGATAATGAATCAATGATTCAGGCTAAAAATAAACGATTCTGTTCAGAAGAAGATTCGAACGAACAAATTTGATCGTTTCCTGAATTTCATTCCGATAGTTGTTCCCTGCCTCACAAAGATCAAGGGCATATTTCAAGCCTTCATCCAGTTTAAGGAAGATCTCATTGTGAGTCGGAAGATTAAAATATTTTTCTAGGTATGCCGGGGCGAGATCAGCCATTTGCTGGGCAAGCAACTGCCTGGCTGTTTCCCTATCCTGCATCAATGCTGTTCCGTAAAGAATCATCATCTTTCTAAATTCCTTTTCTGCGTCCCTTATTACCTGAGCGGCAGTCTGGAAAGTCATATCATATTGAAATGCAAGATCATCGGCATAGGCTTCTACCAACAGCTCAGGAAAGCTGGAATCCCTGAGGAGCGCCGAGGATGACAATTTCATACCAAGGAGTGGATCTTCCTCTGCCATCACGATATCTCCTGCAGTTTCAATGACATTGTGACAGATTTCGATGGCAAAATAGAAGACAACGCTGTCAGGGACTCCTTCTTTCTTGATAGACCACAGATATTCTGCTATTCCCCAAATAGCGTTTAAATCAAAAGCTTGAATGATCACCCATCCTGGATCATATTCTTCTGGCAGGACACCGGGATCTGTAAGGGTCTGAGCCTCATGATGGGCTGTAAAATCGGCTGCCCAAACATCGTTATGGGAGACAAATCCATAAGCCAGTGATTTTTGAAGGCTCCATTTCTTTGCAGCCCACCACAACTTCAAAAAAGACTCATCCCCAGAAATCCCATGGGTCTGATCGTGCAAATACCGTTGATAAACAGCTCCGAACAGATAATTGAACAAATCAGGGGATGCCGCTCCATAGATCTCGTTTATGTTTCTCAGACCAAATTTTTTCCCCATATGCTCAACGATGTAGACATGGGTTGCCGAGCCCCAAGGATAGAGGTGGGATGAAACCATGCCCACTATAAAACAAACTAAAAAAAGAACCCAGATTGCCTTCTTCATACTCTCCCCTTTAAAACGCTTGGAGATTTAAATACACCTGAGTCATTACTATATCATTTTTTGCAATTTTCTTCTATGTATTGAGTCGATCATGGAATAGAAACGTGGAGGCTTATTCATTGCGTTTTTTTTCGACAATGGGTATGATTCAGTAGAAATTCCACTGAAAAAGGACATCGGATGGATTATTGGAACCTGGCCCTGCTTTTTGGTGTTGGATCCATCGCAGGATTCATCAACGTGAATGCAGGAGGCGGTTCGAGTCTTACTCTGCCCACACTGATTTTCATGGGACTTGAAGGGGCTCTGGCAAACGGAACAAATCGAGTCGCTATCTTTATCCAAAACATCTTTGCCGTTGCCTCATTTCGAAGGAACAAGATGTTTCAGCTCAAAACGAGCTCAGAACTCTCCTTATTCACTCTTCCTGGAGCTGTGCTGGGAGCTATTCTCGCTGTGAGGATCAGTAGCGCACTGTTCGAACGTATACTGGGCGGAGTTTTGATATTTATTGTGATCTCCCTTTTTATCTCTCGTTCTTATAGGGACAGGAGCTCTGTCCAGCAAGAACAAAAAAATTGGCTGATCTATCCTGCACTTTTGGGAATAGGTTTTTATGGAGGTTTTCTCCAGGTCGGAGTGGGATTTCTTTTTATGGCTGCTCTGTATCATCTCCTCAAGGTAGATCTAGTTACTGTCAACATGCATAAAGTCTTTATCATCCTTGTCTACACCCTCCCGGCGCTGATCATATTTATGCTCTCAGGAAATGTGAATTGGAAGTTCGGGCTGGTCCTCGCTGCTGGGAATGCCTTAGGGGGCTGGTGGGGTGCACATGTTGCAGTCAAAGGCGGTGAGAGGGTTATCCGTATCATCCTCGCCGTGGCTATCACCATCATGGCCCTCAAACTCTTCGATCTTTTTTAAGGCGGCGAATATTCACTGTCATGGTGAAAAATTATAAACAGGTCAGCCTTTGGAAGGCTTCCGAGAAGATTTCCTTGTACAGGAAAGGAGGGCATCTGTGATTCACGAATACGAGGCTGTGATTGTTGGTGCTGGAGGCGCGGGAGAGTGCGCCTGCGTATCCGTACATGGGGCGAACCGTCTGGGGACGAACAGCCTTGTGGACCTGATCGTATTTGGTCGCCGGGCTGGTCTCCATATGACAGACTATGTGAAAAACGTGGACCTCTCCCCTCTTCCAGATGACGCAGCCGACAACGCTCAGACGATTTTATCCAAACTCTCGAATGGGGAGAAGGGACCTCAACCCGAAGAGCTCCGTAAGAACATGCAGAAAATCATGATGAGGAATGTGGGCATCTACCGGAAGAGGGAGGAGATGCAAGAAACCGTCGACAGACTGCTCGAACTGCGAAGATTGTATAAAGATGTCAGACTCGAAGACAGGAACAAGTCGTTCAACACCCACCTGCTCGAAATCCTGGAGCTGGGCAACCTTCTCGACCTGGCTTATCTCACTGCTTCCTGCGCGCTCAACCGGGAAGAAAGCAGGGGAGCTCATGCCAGGGAGGATTATCCCGAGCGAGATGACAGGAATTGGCTGAAACATACTCTCGCCTGGCTTAAGGGGGATAAGATTCAAATCGGGTATAGATCGGTGGATGTATCCGTTTGGGAGCCAAAGCCCAGAAAATATTAGATCAGAAGGATAAGATGAAAATTTTTCTTCAAATTCGACGTTTCAACCCCGATAAGGATAAAGAGCCGTATTTTCAGAGGTATGAAGTGGAAGCGGAACCAACAGACCGTCTTCTCGATGCCTTGATGAAAATAAAGCGTTCAGATGATCCAACTCTTGGATTGCGCAAAAGCTGCGCTCATGGTATCTGTGGGTCGGATGCCGTGGTGGTGAACGGAAAGGAGCGCCTGGCCTGTAAAACTCTGATTAAAGATGTGGCCGAAGAGGACGGTTCCATCATAAAGATCGAGCCGCTGCGCAACCTTCCTGTCCAGAAAGATCTTATGGTCGATCAAGTGCCATTCTTTCATAACTATCGCCGAGTCAAACCTTATCTGATCAATGCGGAACCTGTTCATGAGAAAGAATATCTTCAAAGTCCTGAGGAAAGAGAAAGAATCGATGATGCGACAAAGTGTATTCTCTGTGCATCGTGCTTTTCGGCCTGCCCCGTCAAGCAGGAAAAAAATCCTGATTTCATGGGTCCCGCAGCAATCGTTCAGGCCTCCCGTTTTTTCTATGACAACAGGGATAATGGTTTTGAGGAAAGACTCCCTGAACTGGATTATCCGGATGGGATCTGGCCTTGTGAAAGTCGTTTCGAATGCACAAAGGTCTGTCCAAGAGGGATCAAAGTGACAAAATTGATCAATCTGACTAAAAGAAAAATCACCGAATTCAGAAAGCAGCAGGATTAGAATCCCGGCATGATCGTAAACTGGAAGACCAGGCCTTTGTTCGGTCTTTCAAAAGGCTTGACCAGGTTGAATCCCAGGACCAGGTATCCGAACATGTTCATTCGGATTCCAACACCGGCGCTTGTTAGAGGCTTGAGATCGCCACCCAGGAAAAAGGGTTTCGTTTCGTCATCATCTCCCGTATTACTCCATGCGATTCCAGCATCATAGAAGGCCACAAAATCCATAGGTAGAATCCCATAGAATCCTCTTCCGATCCCCAACACACCGAATAAAGGGAACCTCAGTTCAGCATTGGCCACGAGCATCTTGGAGCCAAAGAGCCGGCTGTATACATCCAGTTCATCCACACTGAAAGAGGAAGAGTTGTATCCACGCACCAATGTTTCATAGCCAAGAAAGAGGGGATAAAAGCGACTGTCATCTGCATTCTTCCCATAGCGGCCATAGTGCAAAAGACGAAATGCAAAGGTGAAGGGTCTCACCGGCATGACATAGCGGCGGTAGTCAGCAAGAAGAGTGTAGAAGTTGACAGAACCTATATAGGGAGTCGCTTCAATCCGGTAGCTCTGCCCGAGGATTGGGGCAGTGGCACCGAAAAAAGAGCTGTCATACACAAGAGCTGCGGTGGCGAATCCAAATTGGAGGCTGTCCGGGGCATCTAGCTCCTGTTTGAGCTGATCGAACAAAAAACCCTGATAATTTGTGTAATAATAGGTGCGGACTTCCTGCTGATAATCGATGAGTCTGTAACCTGCAGAAATCTCGAATCGGCGCACCTGGCTGAAGGGGTAGGAGGCAAAAACAGAGGCCTGATAGTTCACCTGCCGAAAAATATATTCCTGCACAAGCCAAGCCGGTTGTCCAAAATAATCTCCAGGTCCTTGGTAATACCCACCATAGACATAGGGAATCCGCTGTATGGCCCCTCCCCAATTCAATCTTCGTCTAGCATTCTGATAGCCCAACAAGAAAGCCGAGTCTTCGACACGACTGCTGACTTGAGCCACGGTGAATAAATTGTGATACCCGAGCATGTCGCTAAAAAACAGCGTGATCCCTCCACCAGAGTAAGTGCCAAACCGATCCATGCCGATTGCTATCTGAGCAGGGCTGACATAATCCAATGCGAGCTTGGGTTTGTATTCTTGGACCTCGAATTCTGTTTCCTCAGGAAGACCGTAGAGGGGATTATTGATGAGAGCGAGCACTTCGCCCTCCCTCTTTTTTCTCGGAGGAAGCACAGAGGGTGAGATATCTCCGAATACATCTTCAGGCTTTTTGCCCATCAAGTTTTCCGAAGAATCGATGGCATAGATGCTGTAATAATCCTCCAAGTAGATGCTGTAGGCCATTTGACCTGTTTTTTGAGCCACAGAAAGAGCAGGACTTTCTGCCATTATGCCGCTTACTCCTGTGTACAAGTTGGAGACTTGATAGATCTCATTATCAGAGAGATCTATTCTGTACACATCAGGAATGCCATTCTGATCGGATAAAAAATACAGACTTTTAGAATCCGGAGTCCACTGAGGATTGATGTTTTTAGCCCCGATGAATCCAGGGACACGTTCGATTTCTTTGGTCTTTGGATCCAGCAATGCCAGCTGCAGATTGCCGATATCGAGTACAGAGAGATCGCTCGAGAAGCGATCGGTGACAAAAGCAATAGTACGCCCATCCGGCGACCAAGCAGGATAGAGATCTGAATAAAAATCATCTGTAAGCTTTGTCAGTTGTCCAGATCCAAGATCATATATAAAAAGATCGGTCAGACCGCCTTCCAGTGCAGAAAAGGCTATAAATCTTCCGTCTGGAGACCAGGTTGGATTCAAAATCTCTCCCAGATTTTCAAAGACTATTTCCTTTTCTCTCTTCCCGTTCTCGGTGTTGACCAAGACAAGCACAGGGTCTCCGTTGATAATCCCCCCAAATACAAAGCGATTTCCTTCAGGATTCCATGAACCCGCAGATTTGAGAAACTGGATGCTTTCAAAATGTGGATCCACGGCTGTTTTGACAAGCTTGCGCAGAATCTCTCCAGTTCGTGCATCGGCCAAGTACATGTCTATGGAAAAAAGATCCCGGCTGGAGAGAAAAACAACCTTGCTTCCGTCAGGGCTGAGGACTGGAGACACATTGTATCTAGCTTTTTCAGTTCCCCTGAAGAGGGCTCGGCTGCCCTCTTCGTTCAATCGAGTCACCTGAGCTATAGGATCATATGTTTTTGTCATCGATTCGTGCCATTCTTTTGTCAGGGTCTTAAAATCCACATTTAAAACTCTCTTCAAGACCGGCTCTAGCTCGCCAGTTCTGCTCACCTGCCGTAGGATGGTGGAAACGGATTCATCTCCCCATTTTCCAGTAATGTAAGCCCAGAGCGAATGACCGTATCTATAAGGAAAATATTTGTAGGGGTTCTCGAGCTTCTTTACTGTGGGGAGCTTTTTCCTCTGCGTCACATCGCGCATCCACATGGATGTTTCTGGATCGACGGCACCGATGGATAAATACTCTGCCAATCCTTCAATAAACCACAAGGGAAGCCGTTGGATTCCAGGACTGGGTCCAGCATAACTGGTCTTCCCCTGAGAGGTATAATCATACTGGAACGCGTGGACAAGCTCGTGTCCGATCACGTGATCGGTCGCTTCAAGAGAGCCGCCCACAGGCAGTATGATCCGGCGCTTGAACGACTCTGTCACGCCGCCGGTTCCCTCTCCTATTGTTCCTGATAGCGTGGTTGTCTGCTGAAAGTCAGAGGAACTTGCATACAGAATCAAAGGTTGACGCCCCTTGAGTTTATGGTTGAGAATTCGGGAAAGACGTGCATACCAGCGTTCAGCCATTCGAGCCGCCTGTTGGGCTGCCTGCTCCATTTCAGGGTAGAAATAAACATCGAAGTGCTGTGTTTTCAGGATCTTGAAATCAAAAGTGTCGTACTGCACCTTGTTCTGTCCAAAATACTGTGCGTGAACAAATGAAGCTGTCGAAGCCATCCCTATCAGGAAAAGGATTAATATTGATAAAGATCTTGAAAAAAATCGCGTAGACATCGGATTCCTCCTGAAATTTGTTGAATTCCGCATCTTTTAATTCCTATCATTCCTACAGATATTATAACATTTATTTGATGCAAAAGGTTGCAGAATTACAGAATTTTTAAAAATTTTTTTTGACATGGTGACTTTATGAAAGACCACTGCCTTTCTTCACTCCATTAGTTAGACACTCTATCATAATAATTTATTCCGACCTGATATTCAATAATACCTTCCAAACTTTCAATGGAAAGCAAAAAACATGCCAAAAATTCTCTATGATCACCTGAGAAAACCTCAGTTCTGTTTGTTATGTAAAAAGGTCAGATGTCCTCTTGTGTATAATTTCATTGGCAAAAATCATGGATTGGTGTAAAATTTGCGACAAACCATGAATGAGGACAGCACCATATTTAATCAGAAATTGTATGCATGAATGATGTAAAAGGAGGCACGAGCTGATGGATGTTTTTGCCACAAACTTCCGCACTATCGATTGGATAATCGTCTGCACTTATATTTGTATCCCTGTCGTGATTGGGATAATTGTCAAGAAATACATACGACAATTGAGTGACTTTATAGTGGCTGGGCGCTCTCTGAAGCTCTTCATCGCTATTGCTACATTAACTGGAACCGAACTGGGCTTAGTGACAGTCATGTATAATGCTGAACTCGGGTTCAAACACGGGCTCTCTGCTTTCCATGTAGGGATTATCGAGACCTTTTGTATTTTGGCGATTGGGCTGACAGGATTCATTGTTTACAAGCTGCGTCAGCTCAGGGTTATGACCATCCCTGAATTCTACGAAAAACGGTTCGGAAGAAACGTGCGTATCGTAGGCGGAATTATTCTGGCACTGGGAGGAATCTTGAACATGGGTCTGTTTCTCCAGGCAGGTGCCCGTTTCATGATGGGTGTCACGGGCTACAGCAATCCTGCAGGACTGAAACTTTTCATGTCCGTGATGTTGATCATGGTGCTGATCTATACGGTTATGGGAGGGATGGTTTCCGTTGTGCTGAATGATTTCATGCAATTTGTGGTCCTCTCGATCGGTATGCTCATAGGCTCCGCGTTCGCTATATCAAAAATTGGATGGGGGAATCTCTTTACTGCCCCGAGCACAGTTGACAGCGCTTCCTGGTTCAATCCGGTCAGTGAAGGATCGGGATTCGGGTCGCTCTATGTCATCTTTATGGTGGTCCTAACTTTCTCTGCGGGTGCCCTTTGGCAATCAGGGACACTCCGCGCTCTGTCTGCAAAAACACCCAAGATCGCCAAACAACTCTATGCTTGGAGCTCTGTCTCCTATTTGGCACGTCGTGTCATTCCCATGCTCTGGGGCATCTGTGCTTTTATCTTTGTATCTCAAACACCGAAGTTCCTGGCAGCCTTCCAGGGACCTGATGCCCTGAACAGCCAGTTCGGTATGCCTCTTTTCATAGCCAAGGTACTGCCAAGTGGCTTTCTGGGATTGATCGCCGCAGGGATGTTTGCAGCCTTCATGTCAACCCACGACAGCTATCTGCTGAGTTGGAGTTCGGTGATCACTCAAGATATCGTTGCCCCCTTGAAGGGAGAGAGGTTATCGGATAAAAGTCGCCTGCTCGTCACAAGGATCTGCATCGTCAGCATTGGCCTTTTCCTGCTCATCTGGGGACTCTGGTTCGAAGCCCCGGTCTCTCTCTGGAATTATATGGCAGTGACTGGCACCATTTACCTAGCAGGAGCCTTCACTGTTGTAACCGCAGGATTGTACTGGAAGAAAGCGAGTAAGACCGGAGCTAAAATTGCCCTCTATGCCGGGCTGTTAGCCATCCTCGGAATCGGGCCCTGGACTACTGGGGAAAACGTTCCATTCTACCTTACGGATAAGTTCATCGGAGTCATGACCTTTGTCATCGCTTTCCTGGGAATGATACTTGGATCGTTCCTGTTTCCTGACCGAAGAAAAACAGAGGAGGGGAAAAATTGAACTGGGAACTGCTCTGGAAGACTGTCTTGATTTTCACACTTTTTGGATATGGAGTTTTGGTCATCATTGTCATATTTGGTGGAGCAAAAAATATCGTGGATATGCTGAAAGACCTCACAAAACCCGCTGATCAAGACTGAAAATAATTCCTCTCTGCATCGGTATTGATAGGCTCTTTCACCTTCATAACCTATTGAATTAAGTAATCGCGTATACTGTCCCCAAATTATTGTTCGGTCTTCTGAATCCAGATAAAATCTATCCCGATCTCTGGATTTTCGGCCTCGCTGGATGCCCCTTCAAATCGCAGTATCATCGTGTGTACTCCGGGCTCTAACTCAATGGATGGGAAAGTGAAATTGCGCAGGAGATTTCGATAGGGCACATGCAAATCAAGAGTCTCTTGGTCGTCGTTCAAGGGCATGAAACGGTCATCCAGGGCATAGGAGATCCTGCCTGAATTCGGGATCAGAGCCGCCGCAAAATGGACAAGGTACTCTCCCTTCTCCCTTATTCGAAAAGAAAATGCCTTACTCTCTCCCACACTTCTGGGGCGCCAGACGAGGAGCCGGCCCTCCGACCATAACCTCCCCTCAATCCTGCGGCTATGGATGCGATCCCGGATAATCTGTTCGGCTTCATAAAAGACAGAATCGCGGGCTCCCATCCTCGCAGCAGGTGTCCATCTTTCCGGGAGCTCGAGAGGACGCAGATCCTCCGGCATGATCGCTACATGGTCATCACTCATCCCTGGTCGAGCATAATGGTACCCCATTCGTGCATAGCTCAGGCCGGGTGTTCGTTCATGACTGTAAAGCTCCATATAAAACTGGATTCTGCTCCTGAAAGGAAGCGGATCCAGGATATGCCATCGAAAATTGGTGACGAAGCCTCGGTTTCCTGGTCCATCATTGCGCGGCTGCCCACAATAAGGAAAATAGAATATATCAGGTGATGACCAAGAATAATTATAGTAGTCTTCAGAACCAGTCCCAAAGGTAGAAGGAACGGGATCATCATCTATGAAGACTTTCTCATCTCCCTCACCCCACCAACTGCCATAAGGTGTGGGAACATCGCTGGGATTCAAAAGATAAGAAGCCGTTCCCACATAAACTCCCTTGCCATGTGCTATGATAAATGGCAGGTCTTGCACCTCTTTGTTGGATGCTATGAGGTTATGGTCAGCCCTCCACAGAGCGCGGAAATGCATCGACCGTTCATCATCCCAGGAATAATCCATCAGAAGGGCAGAACCAGTGACCTCAATGTTTTGTTCTCCCTGGTTTTCCACCATGATCTTCCCATTCCATTTAAAAGGCATCACAAAACGGCAAAGCATCCATCCATCGGGCCGGACGGTAAACGGGAGGGACTGATAGGGATTGATTCCTGGAGCCGCCCCAAAAAAATCCCCGACTGGAGATTGGACCTGGCCCCAGGGATAATCATCACATATGATGTGTAAAACAGTCTGCCTCAACGCCCGGTCCATATCTGCGGCAGCAATTTGAATTTCGAGTCTCTCGATGGCCTTGGGTCCTTCGAACGAAAAAAGTTCCTTCTTTTCGGATGGAGCGAGTTCGGCTGAGAAGTCAGACGGATTGTCTTTTGAGCGAGGCTCCAGGTTTTTATCTGGGTCAGACAAGGAAGAAAGGACATTATTAATTGTTTCTCTGTAATCGTTTAAATCGGCCGGCGAGAAAGACTGAATGCGAGTTCCAGTCTCATATATTCTCACCCCTACCTGATAGAAGTGAATTTCTTTCACATTCCCTATCCATACCAGACGCATGCCCTTGGCAAAGGGAATCGGGGCATAGGAGGCATCTCTCTGGTAGACGTTTCTTTCCAGCAGCTCTCTATCCAGGTTTTCAACTTCAGGAAAACTATCGTAGGGCTTTTGAAAAAAGTCTTGAGCAGGGCCCTCGTACAACGGTCTCATCTCGCCATCGATGAAAAACTTAATCTGTCCCGTAATAGCGGCCGTCCACAGACGGACGACTGCCCCGGGACCCTGGACATCGGCAATCAAATATTCTCCGATACCGTCTTCGCCTGACTCTTGGAGGACTCCCTCAAAGTTAGGAATGGGTTCTCCACCGAATCCATCCGAATTGGCGAACCAATCAGGCCCACCAGGAAGGTTGCTTCGGCGGTCAAAAGAGGAATACTGGACAGTCTTATAAGTTGGCTCAGGATAGTAAGTCAGGGTTACCATGTCGATCATTTCTTGGAAAAGCGTCTCGGTTGTTATTTTCCCCTTATCGGGCTCAACTAGGGCACAAGAAAACAAAACGAGGGATAGAAGAACAACAAAAGCCAGATATCTCATTTTTTCCATATCTTACCTCCAAAAAATGATCGTTTGCTCTCCACCATTTCTTCACCGATTCAAATCCTGCCCCAATTCAAAAAGCTCTGCAATGGAGCGAAATCATGTATCTCGGACTATATTTTAATATAAATATGGTGACGGTAAAATGGGATCAAAAGAACAATCCAGATGAAGGTAAAGAGCAGAGCAAACAGCAAAGATCCATTGAGGTTTCCAGCCAGAGGGACCAAAAGGTGTTCAAAGATATAAGCCTTCAGAGTCATGGCCCCCTGGCCGGTAGAAACCGTGATCAAGTCCAGAATTTTTGCCATGATGGTCGAGGCAACGTAGGCAAAAATGGCATTGATCCCCAAGACAAGGAAGGGAAAAGCCCATTTTTTAAGCCTGAGGACATCCAACAGCACAAAACATATCCCCAGAAGAAGAAGGGCTGCACCTGAAGTAAAAAGAACAAAGGTGCTGGTCCAGAGCTGCTTGTTTATCGGGAAATAGGGATGGAGAAGCAGGCCTGAGCCCGTCAATACCACTCCTGCACAAAGGAGGCCCACAGCTTTCAGGAGGGAATTTTTAGACGAGCGCAGCCAGTCTCCGGTCAAGGTTCCGATTAAGGCGGTAGCTATAGCCGGGAAGGTGCTCAGTATGCCTTCAGGATCAAAATTGGGCCTATAGAGATGTCCAGCGAGAAGCTTGGAATCGATGTAGCCGCAGAGATTTCCTTCGTAACTCAACACTCCGGGTCCATACCCAGGAACGGGCACGAATTTCAGCGCCAAATAGTAGGCGGCCAGAAGAAAAAAAGCAAGAACAGCTCTGCCTTTGGCATCCACCTTGGTGAAAATCAGAGCAGATACGAGATAGCAGACTGCGATGCGTTGGAGCACACCCGGAATTCGCAGATTTTCGAACTCGAAGCGAAAGAGCAGGCGCAGCAGAATCCCGAGAGCAAAAAGAATCAGGCTTCTGACGAAGATTTTCGAATACAGAGAGGATAGGCGGTCTCCCCTGGCTTTTCTCTTTGTTAGAGCCAGCGAAACTGAAACCCCAACGATGAACAGAAAAAAAGGAAAGACCAGGTCGGTAGGGGTCCAGCCGTGCCATCCCGCATGACGAAGAGGGGCATAGACATTTTGCCAGCTCCCTGGATTGTTCACCAGGATCATTCCTGCAATGGTGAGGCCCCGAAACGCATCGAGCGAGTCGAGCCTTCCCAGTTTTTTGTCCGACATAGCAGTGATTTCTCTTAAATCATATGAAAATTTTATCCGATGTCAATTCTCACTTTTTGTATGCAAACATCTCTATTTCCGTGATAGTAAAAGGCCCTCTTACAGCTTTTGGAAATGGTTTTGCTCCTGTGAAGATTTTTAACGCCATTCCTTTACCGCCCTTCTCGGCGGCGATGAACTGCGCACGATAACACCCATCTTTCTCCTAAATCCTCTGTTCCCGTGCCTGCCCACATCTCGTATCCATTGGAAAAGTCATGCTCAATACAGCATCGCCGTCTGACTGAGTCAGATACCTTCGAAGAACAGTAGGAATGCCTAAATCTTCAATAGTCGCTTCAACCATCTTCAAAAGCCATGTTTATCATGGAAATAGAGATGCATTCTTTTTGTATTTAGATCCATTCTGAAGTAATATGATCATAACCGAAAAATGAACGGTATCATCATCATATTAGGGTCGCCAAACGATGAGCGTGGGAATTTATCCGATATCGGCATCAGCCGGCTTGACCGAGGATTGCAGGAGTACCGGAAGCGCAAAGGATATAAAATATTGTGCACAGGAGGCTTTGGAGAACATTTCAATACGACTGAAAGACCCCATGCTGAGTACGGAGTAAATTACCTGCTGCAGAGCGGATTGGCAGAAATCGATGTTCTGGAAATTGCGGAAAGCCGGAATACAGCCGAGGATGCCTTGCTCGCTATGCCGATTGTCGAAAAACACGAGGTTAAATCCTTGATCATCGTGTCCTCAGATTTTCACATGAAGCGGGTGAAATATATCTTCAAAAGAGTCTTTAGAGGGTTCAATTTGAAATTTTACGGAGCCCAAACGAATTTCACCGACCAGCAGTATAGGGCTCTCAAAAATCACGAAGAAAGAGAATTGAAAAAAATAAAAAAATCCGGCATACCAAGTTTATAAACGCCGACAATCCCGTCACTTCCCTTATTCGTCCTGACACTTGTTGAGTAATTGATCCACCCTAACGAATACATATCCTCTGAGTTTCAGAGTATCGATCAGTTCCTCCAACCGATGATAGAATTTGTCCTTCCGGTCTGGATGGGTTCCGATATGCAGCAACAACAGAAATCCCTTCAACCCCTCTGGACTGGATCTTTCGAAGTTCACGATACTTTTAAATATTGAATCCGAAGATCTAAAATCGGACATGGAAGGCGTTGTGTAGTCCGCATTCGAATAGGTACCCGGAGTGAAATTGATCAGAGTCACGCCGAGCTCCTTGGCCCAAGCCACGATTTGTCTGTTGTACCACTCATAAGGAGGGATGAAATAGGCCGCCTTTTCCTTCCTGATTCCGAAATCCTCCATGATCTTGTAGTTGTCAAGGAGATCGGTAACAAACTGAAGTTTGGTCACGAGGAGATTGTCCCTGTTCTCCCAGGAACAATACAGCAGATGTTTATCCGAATGAGGACCTAAATAATGTCCTGCACCGACCAACTGAGAGATGAGTCGAGAATGAGAAGGATTCCGGTAGAATTCTCCGGTGAAAAAAAAGTTGGCCTTAACATTCTTATCCTTCAGCACTCTCTGGATGAGATCTCCTCCATCCGAAAAATCTCCCCCAGTGAAAATCAAGGCCATCTTTTTCTGGGACGTCGGACCACGGATGATTCCTCCCTGGTCATAAAGACACGTTTCAGAATCAGATCTAGAGAGACCGCTTATAACTCCCCGCTCAGAAGTTGCTGAAATGCATAAAATACATAACAAAAGCGCAGAAAAAAGCCTTTGTTCTCTCAAGCGCGACAGCCATCCGTGTAACCTGGCTGCATCCAAGGTAAACTCTGGCTGGCAAACAAAGGTGACAGATTCCCCTTTATTTTCTCCATCTCTTCCGGACTCATAGGACTGAAATTCATCAGCAATTTCCTGTTTTTCTTCACCACTTCAAGACCATCCATGCCGATAACAGCAACATGCGCTTTTTCTAGACTGAGTGCGTAGCGAATCAGGTCTTCTGGAGACAAACTCTCGACTGTCTCTCTGGGGCGGACAGCCTTCATCACCATGATCCCCATATTCTTCTTTGCGGCTTCCGGGATCGCGTGATTCTCCATGTCTCCCTTGCGTTCCTCGTAGTGGTTCAAAGCGATCAGCATGGTGTCGAAATCATGACGATTGACCATTGCTGCCATGGCTTCAGCATCGCTGTGGCCGGAAAAGCTAATGAATCTTGTGACTTTCTCGTCCTTCATTTTCTGGACAGCCTGGAGCACTCCACCCTTGGCACCTATTTTATCCACATCCTCCAGGGATTGGATGCTGTGTATGCGTAATATCTCCAGATGATCGGTCTTGAGCCGTTCCAGGCTCTCCTCTATATGCCGCATGGCACCGTCATAGGTGCGGTCTCCGACTTTAGTAGCCAGAAAGACTTCCTTCCGTCTGTGCTTCAGTACAAGCCCCAGCCGCTCTTCACTGATCACATCATTAAAAACATAATCATGGGCGGTATCCCAATAATAGAATCCATTATCCAGAGCGAGGTTGAGCAACTCCGCACTTTTTTCTGGATCCTTGACGTTGCAGAAGCGGCTTCCGCAGCCTATGGCCATTCTTGGAACTGTGGCTCCAGTTTTGCCGTAAATAATCGTGGGCAGGCCTTTGGCATCATAATCCTTCTCCGGCTTTGCTGGTATTTTCCCCTTGAATGTTAGGGTTCCCAGGGCAGCCGCTGTGGTAAAACACGTCTTGAGAAAATCACGCCTCTGAATGGGTTTGTCTTTCACAGGAATCTCCTTATTGTTATTCATGTATTTTACCCCATAATTCGATGTCATCAAAACTTCCGGTATCATCGAAAGACCCCACTCCCACCAGTCCATGCCCGAATGTCCGATCCGTTGCGGTTAAAATCGGAGTCTTCATATCGTCAAGATAGGCCTTGATCTCCCCGGTCTCTGCATTATAGGACACCTTGAAGTCATGGAATCCCATATCCGTCAATCGAGCATACGATCCTCCTGACGGTTCGTGATTGATCTTTATACGATCTTTCCCATTGACCAATCCTATAATGTTGTGGTTCTCATCGCTCGATGCAGAGAAATGTACATAATAAAAATGGGTGGGATCCTTGTAATGGAAGACGATGACCATGTCTCGATGGGGATTATCCAGGGGCGACTTGCATCTCAATCGACCGGTGAAAATAAAATTGGAAACATCAAAATCCTTCAAGAGCGCCCAGGAAGTAGGTGCCCTTAATTCTCCCTGAGTCCCCGGTGCAGTTAATTGATAGCACTGTGTTCCCCATTCCTCCTCTACCTGCCAGTTCCCCGGGATATTCGGCCCCCATTCTTGGGCTTCGCCATCCTCGAAATCATCGCTAAACAGCGGACTTCTAGCTGTCTCGACCAGGCGTAGAATTCCCGGCAGAATCATGATGACCAGTTCATATTCCGGTTTTTGGGGAGTATGTAAGAAAGGCAACACTCCTTCTACCCAAGACATCGGCGCTTCCTGATGTTTTTCAATCATATCCACAGCCTGAAGCCCTGCCTCAGCCATAGCAGCCACCTCTTCAGAGAGAGGGAATATTTCTTGCAGAAGCATAGAATCTTGAAGAATGGGTTTCAATTCCATATGATTGTTACGCCATCTAGTCAACCATTCCTTTATCGTCTCTTTGTTGGCGTCATAATCCGGAGCATCAGCCAGAAATTCATCCACCATATCCCGGAATTTCCTTGCCACATGACTCTCCGGACGTGCCGCATCCACCAAACGATTCAACGGAGTCATCTGTGTATACTCATGTGTGCCGGGACGTGTATAGTATCTAACCGGCTCCACAATATCGGCAAGAATCTTGAGCGGTTCGATGGATTTATCTTCCGTCATGCGCTGCAGCATCAGGGGATAGTTCGAATTATGGGTCAAGCCAACCCAATCCAGATTGAGATCCACCGTATTGAGTCTTCGATACATATCTGCAACATCACTCACACTTTGGGGAGACCAAAATCTCTCGGCAATAGCGGCTGCCCTCGGCCAAATCCTGGAATCGATAGTCTCGGGTGTCACAAATTCGCCCCACATGCAGGCTTCTCCTCCCAAGATCCGGGTTTTTTCCTCTGCGCTCAGTTCAGCCGCATCGCCGCTCAAAGGCTCCACCTGATAATGCTGCGCGGCCGATAATATGTGGTCTAAATAATACCCGTTGGAAAGAATTCCCATATAGCCATCACGCGCCGCTTGAGCCAGAGATTTCGGTCCCCTCCAACTATGGACAACCACATCCTTGGGTAGATCGGGATGAAAAATCTCGTCCCAACCGATCATCTTTTTTCCATACTTCTGGATAATGGTCAGAATTCTCTTGTTAAAATATACCTGAAGGTCATGATTGTCTTTCATGCCCTTCTCTTTTTTAAAGGCAACGATATCAGGATTGCTGTTCCAGTGCACACCGTTCACTTCGTCCCCCCCGATGTGGAAGTATTCATCGGGAAAGAGCTGGGTCATCTCACCGATGAATGTATCCAGGAAGGCATAGGTTTCCTCTCGAGTCGGGTCCATGCAGGGATCGTGCACTCCCCAATGACGCTCGATAGTGTAGGGACCTGGATCGCTTGCCAGCTCTGGATAGCCCACCAACCAGGATGTGGTGTGCCCGGGAATGTCAAATTCAGGAACGATCCGAATTCCCCGGTCCCTGGCATATTCTACGATTTCCCGGATCTGATCTTGGGTGAAATAATTTCCATCCGATCCCATTTCATGAAGCTGGGGAAAATTCTTGCATTCAACCCGGAAACCCTGGTCTTCGGAAAGATGCCAGTGAAGGACATTCAACTTAACAGCAGCCATCCCGTCAAGATTGCGCTTGATGACTTCCATGGGTATCCAGTGGCGGCATACATCGATCAGCAAGCCTCTCCAGGGAAAACGGGGTTCATCCTGGATCTGAACAGCGGGCATATAAAATCCTTCTGTATCCAAACCGACGAGCTGCAGCAGCGTTTGGAATCCGCGCAAAACTCCGACTGTAGTGGGAGCTTTCAGGGCGACACGCGAAGTGCTCACATTGAGTGTATAGGATTCATCTTCCCTCACGGATTGCACATTTTCGCCAGGACCTTGACAGTGGATCTCGAAGGGAATCTTTTGAGCCTCTGCTTCTTTTCCTGAAGTGAGGGGAATGCCAGTTTGACCGCTCAGGCGCTGGTTGAACCGATCTACGGCTCTCGACAACCGGGATTCTTGATGTCCCTTTAGAGACACAAGAAAACCTGAATCTATCCTCAACTTTCCAGCCTTAAGAGAGACCTTTTTCGGCCAGGGCATCAAATTGAGCGTGGAATACTCCTCGAAAGAATTGGGGGTGGTCTGACAATAGGGCAATAAAAACATCGAAAAAAATACAAGAAATAAAGAAAGACGTAACCTCTTGCTTTGGATCATTGCGACATCCTTTCTACTTTTTTCACAAAACGTACTTCTAAGGAAAACAAAAGTCAAGAAAAACCATTTGTATGGAATGGTCTTGTTTAGAAGATGTTTATATTCACTTGCGCTTGAGTGATTCGACCAATTTTTTAATATCTGGCTGATCCGGATTGACTTGGAGGGATCTCTCCCACACCTTCAGGGCTTCTGTTCTATCTCCCAGCTGATAATGACATGTCCCGGTCAAATTCAATATTTCCAGGTTCATACCGAAGCGGGAGAGATATTTCTGGTATAGGGTGAGAGCCTGCTGGAAATCTCCCAGGGAATGGACTGCTTTCCCAAGAAAATACAACACGCCTTCACTTTCGTTTGGGCCATCCAAGAAGGGGAGTAAAATATCCCTCACCCGCTGATAATTCTGGTCAAAAAAAAGCACTTGGGCGTAGCCTAGGGCATAATTCAATTGTTCGGGATTTTTATGGTAAGTTTTCTCCAGAAGGACCTTCGCTTTCTGAAGATCTCCGGTGTTGAAATACTGAATGCCCATATTGTAATCGTATTCTTCTATCCGCGAGAATGGCATAATTTTCGAGATGATCAAAGGCCGGGGAACATCCGGCACAAAGGTTATCTCGAAATTTTCGGCTTCATAAAGAAACTCCTTCCCTTTTCTATCCAGAACAGAGACTCTGATGCTGTAATAACCAGGGGGAAATTCTTCCAGCGTGAACTTTTCGATAAAATCCGCATCGGATGGATACTCAGTGATTTTTTTAGTCTGTGAAAACAAGTCCTGGTCTTCTTTATAAAATCTGAACCGGAGTTCTCCTTCCGATCTCATTCCTTCACTCAGCCCGTACAGCTGAAAGAACACAAACAAAGGATCCTTTTGGGTGAAGGTCTTTTGGGATTGACATATTATCTGGGTGTCTCCTATCTTGAAAGGCACTATGTCTTTGGATTCCTGAGCGCTTTTTTCCACACGAAATCCCAATATCAAAGAACTCATCTGCGGGATCGATCGATTTTGCGGCACCGTAAGGTCACTTGCAAATGAGGTAAACTCCTTGGAGACCGTGTTTTTCAATAGAAGATCAAATGTATACTGACCTGGTATAAGCGGAAACACGTCTTGGATAGCAAAGGTCTTTCTTTTGAGATCCTCAAGCTGTTCCTGGCTAAAATCCATGGGGATCAGTTTGGTGTACTGGAATACCGTATTTCCCTGAGCATCGGTCACTCTTCCATCAAGCTCAAAATTGACACCGTATTTATCCTCAAACCGATCGACTGAAAGCTTTTCTGGCTCCACCGAATAATGGACCAGAAAGAATCCAGCATCATGTTTGACGACCTCGACCATAGCCACGTTATCTATATAATTCGCTGTATATTCCACTTCCACGAAGTCTTTGTATTTTAGGATCGCTTCAGCATATTTGTCCTCGACTCTCTTCTGAGGGGAAGAAAATACAGCATTGAAGAGTTGGCTGGATGCGAGAGATACAACTCCTGGCACTGACCTATCGCCAGGGACGAGCGAGAGTGTGTGTTTGGCCAGGTTAGGTTCCAGCTTGTTTAAACGCTGATAGGCATCCAGCACATCCTTAGCATCTCCCAGATAGTCTGCGATCAAGCTCTGCGGTCCGTGGTCTGAGGGGGAATAAAACACGTACTCACCTGTGCCGTATTTTTTAAAAAACACAATATTGAACACTGGGGGCAGACCGTACTCTGGATCTCCTAGATATGCCCATATCTGTGTGGGATAGACATTCATTACGTTTTCAAAATATTCGATATTGTTCGGAGGGCCCAACACGATATAAACCCTGCCCATATCTGTTATCCATCCTGGCCTGGGGGTTCCTCTCCCGAAGTGTTGGTTGGCATAGCTCAGCCGGCCGTAATGTTCTTCTTTGAACTCGTTACGGGGTGTTCCCGGCGAGGGATCTCTCTGCTTCCAGAAAGCTTCGATGAAGATCTCTCTCTCCCGGTCTGTCTCCAGCTTTTGGAAAACATCTTTTTCTCTGGGTGTGATGATGAAAACGACTTCCTCTTCCAGCCACTTTTTATAGTGATCCGGCAGTTCTTTTTTTTGACTCTCAGCCCCAACAGCGGAAATAACGAAAAAGAAAAGTAAACAATAGGCACAAATTATTTTTCGCATGGTCCTCAAATTATAGTTTAATCCTTTCTGTGTTTTCTTTCAAAGGGAAGGTCAATCTTTGTTGTGTATTGAGGTCAAGATCTTTTAGAGAAGTGCCTGTAGAGAAGGATGGTCAGTACGAATGAAATGATGAGAATAACGAGAGGAATCCATATTCCAATCATGGCTAATCCTTCCTATCTTTGTGCTTTTTTCGGTAGGAAATATAGGCCAAAAGAAGCCCCAGAAAAGACGCAAAATAGGCAATAGTCATGCCGATGACAACAGCAAATCCTTGACTCATTCACTCCTCCCATCTTTCGATTTTTTCCAGCTCTTCAAGATATTTTTTTTGTTTCGCTTCATAGTCTCGAGAAACGGCCTTGAGCTTGGGATCGATAATCTTGATCATGACCACCAACAGGATGATGCTCGCTCCGAGGATGACCCATCCATACCAGAGCAGCAGGAGACTCAAGGCGACTCCTAGGGCTAACAGGAAGTAGACCAAAGGAGAGAGGATAAAACTCAGATAATCCTCTTTTGTCCAATCATCAGCCTGCTCCGCAGTCCATTTTGTCTGTATCCAACCCATCTTATATACTCCCTTCTTTGAACTGCTCATCATAGCGGAGCAGTCCTCGTCGTTCTGCCTCCTGTCGAACGGGTTTCCACCACCCTAGAGGCCTGGACATCGCATAATACTTCACCAGACGGTCCATGTCCTCCGGAGGGGTCAGGAATGTAATAGGAATATAGATCAGCCCGCCCAACACCATCATGATCCAAAACTGGAGGTAATCGGGCAAGGGTGGAATGATCTTAAATTCAGGCAGGATCCAGACAATCAGCCAGCTCAAACCCAAATT
>Ga0209427_10000102_pt1 | contig 75541 bp, 67 predicted proteins | sample DeeMarSWOR136_30_FD_187465 | JGI IMG/M metagenome (GOLD analysis project Ga0209427, IMG submission 187465) | Marine sediment microbial communities from White Oak River estuary, North Carolina - WOR-1-36_30 (SPAdes) (version 2) | ecosystem: Environmental > Aquatic > Marine > Intertidal zone >... | reverse complement strand
CATCGGCAGCAATATTGGAATCTGTAGATATGTAGGCGCGGCGCAGCGAGGCTGCATAGCCGTTGAAGTCGGAAGGCAGGTCGATGTCCGCCTGGATGAGTTGCCCGGGCAATGGTGAGAGGGGACCATTGGCCGGAACTCCTACCTCTATGGAATTGGAGAACGACCAGTCGCCGATATCGTTACCGTCGATATCGCGCAGTGCGACGTTGTAGTAGGTGCCGACGTCGGGGATGGCATTAGTGGTGGTGAAGACAGTCGCCAGAGCGCCGTCGGCGGCGTAGCTCGGCGAGAACATCATGGCGAAGATGTCGCCGTCAGCCACACCGTCCGGGTTAACGGTCTGCAGCTGCCAGCCGCCTATGCCACCGGTCTGGAGCACGAAGATGGCGAAGTCAAGGATAGCAGTACCAGCGCGCATGCCGACAGCGACGTCACGGCTGCCGTATTCAACGGAGATGTCGATGGCGCCGACCGTAACGGGACAGGTGACAACAGCGGCGGTTGCATCGGGCAGCCTGGTGCGCGTCCACTTGCCGCCGCCGTTCTCGGTTATCCAGACCTCTTCAGGCATGAGAACGGTGTGTCCGGTGACCACTGCCCAGAAGGCGGGGTTGTCCGGTGCCATCGCCACGTCGAAGATGCAACCGGTGTTAGGCAGGATTGCGTTGGGGTTGCTTATCAGGTTGACATATGCCGTGGGACTCCACATGAGGCCCATGAGTGGCGAGACATAGAGGGCCGGTACATTCGCCAAGCCAAAAACATTTTGTGTCTTCACCAAAGCCAGCAATGTCGTACCGTCACTGCCGGCGCGTATCTTGGTTATCTCCGAGCATGGGAGCAGATCGCCCCTGGCAGGGTTTGAGCCGGGCATGTCGATTCTGTCCCACTTGCAGACGCCGGCTTCGACTGGCGACGGAGCGGCCAGGTTTGCAGGTATGATGAAGCTGGCTACCAAAAGCAGAGCAGCCAGTACTCCAAACATACTGGGATATTTCGTTTTCATTGTACCTCCTAATTTTTTCTAAGTTTTTAAACTCCGCTAGCTTTCTCTCGGAGACCTTCGGCGGAATTCGACCTTTCCGCCTCCGGTTTTATAAACCCTTAACGGGGAAATTATTCACTTTTTAGCGGGTATTTGTTAAGCCTGCCCCTTCAGGCTACTCCACAGGCACACCAGAAACAATTTTCTGGGTTTGATTTTGCGTCCCGGAGTCAGGACGGTTTCGTGGTTGCCTCCGCCGGTGCTGCCGACTTCGGCATCCTGTCATCCGTATCACCCCCTTTGTTTTGTAGATAGCCCAATAGGCAAGGATTTCTCCTCGTTGGATAGTACTATTGTACCATGTCCTGTCAAGACCTCACGCCTGCAAGATCCCATGTCTCCGTTCAGATTTTTCCTCTGGGGCGAAGGAAAAAGCTTTTTCTGTCAAGTCGGTACGGAGGAGATGCACAAGGCCGTGGACGGGTTTGACCCGCTGTACGGGTTGGGCTAGCGGCTCCGGCGATCACGGCCTGAAGGTCGTTGATTCAAATCCACGCCCCGCTATTGAGCCATCAAGGGAGGCCAAATGCCCCCCTTATTTCTTACGGATAGTTACCATATAGCCTTATAAGGCGTATTATAACCGTCCAATATGCGATAATTGATAATGTGAAAGTTACTTCGAACCATGTTAGGCCGAAGATAGCATATCCCGTCATTATCTCCTCAATATCAAAGAGAAGTCCAGCAAGCGCGACAATAGAAGTAATTACCAATATTACCAGCCCCACCATAAATATAATATCTTTAAACAGCGACATATCTCTATTCTATCACAGGGTTATTGATAGTTCGCCTGTGCAGTAGTATCATACGTGGTGGTGGCACGGCGCCAGTCACTGGCGGCTCTGTCATGTGCCATGGCGAATTAACCGGCAGGAAATCAGGGGGGCTGCCAGTTCGGCCAACTCGGGGGCGCTTTTCTGCAGACCATATTGGGATATTTTTTAAACAGGTTTCCCCAAATAAGGCTTTTAGGAGAATGCAATTAAGGAGTACTGTTGAACGTTTTGTCAGATTGCGCAATTGTCTGTTATTGATTCTGGTTAATTACCTCATCTATTTTCATCATGAGCGCATCAGGGTCGAACGGTTTCTCAATGCAGGGTGCTCGTGTCTGCGAAATAACAGCTTTGTTTGTTATTCCGAGAACATCTCCGGTCATAATTAGCACTCTACTATCTACTGATTTATCCATCCGTCGGAATTTCTTGTATAGCTCAATGCCAGTCATATCTGGCATCAGCACATCCATCAGAATGAGGTCATAACTCTTGCTATTAAAGAACTCTATGGCATCCTTGGCATTGTCTACAGCATCTACGTAGTGTCCTTTATTGGTCAGGAGTTGCTCCACGAATTGTAATACTGGGGTCTCATCATCAATTACAAGTATATCGTATTTACGAGTATAAACCTGGCGAATCTCTTGACGGGCATCGCTCGGCATTTCGGTTTGCTCGGTTTCAATTGTTACAGGCAGCTCCACAACGAAGGTGGTGCCCTTGCCTTGCTTGCTCTGAGCGTATATTTTCCCATTGTGCTCTGTAATGATTCCATGGCATACACTCAGGCCTAGTCCTGTTCCCTCACCTACTCGTCTGGTAGTGAAAAACGGGTCGAAGATCCTGTTCATGTGCTTTTCAGGTATCCCAGGTCCATCGTCCTTAAGCGATATTCTAATGATATCATCAACGTATGCCGTCTCGATCACAAGTGTCCCCCGACCGTGCGCTGATTTCATTTCTGTCTCCGCATTCAAAATTATGTTTATGAACACCTGTTGTAGCTGCCCCGCATCGACAAAAGTGGAAGGCAAGTCGGGGGCAAGATTGGTTAGAACCTTTATATTAGCTATCTCTAGCTGATGTTCGCGCAATCTAAGCGTCGAGCGCACGATGTCGTTGATATCAACCATTTCTCTCGTTGGCTTGTCACTACGGGCAAATGCAAGGAGTTGTCTGACTACATTAGCTACCCGACGACCCCCGTCAAGAATACGCTCCAAATCTTGCTTCACGCCCTCAGGTAAATCCTTGGTTGTCAGCAAATCTGAATACCCTATTACTGCTGTAAGGGGATTATTTATTTCATGGCAAATACCCGCTGCCATCTGTCCTACAGTGGACAATCGACTAACCATTTGGGCTTTTCTCTCGATCTCCTGTTTTTCCTCTTCAGCCTTGATGCGACCAGTAACGTCGTGTATTAACAACACCTGTCCCATTAAATTGCCCACGGAATCACGCATGGGTGATGAACCAATCTCATACCAGGAGTGTTTTCCATTTTTATCCATACTGAGCTCTTTGATAGTCGGTACCGATGGGTGTTGTGCAATATCCATAATCTGTTTTGGCCACGAAAGCAGCAGCTTTTTAAGGGGCTGTTTGTATGCATTGGCAAGAGTGCGGCCTGTCAACTTTTCCCCTGCTTTGTTGATATATATTACTTGGTTCTGTGTATCTAAGGCTATAACTGCATCAGTTAAGCTATCAATAGCGGTATGCTCTGCTATAGGTCGAATGTGTGCCCCACGTAAATATCTTAATGAAAACGAAATAAACACAAAAGCAATTGTGAAGCCCCAGGCCAAGGCTGACATTGGGTAAGGTGAGTTTCGTTCTACGTTGGCCGATTCAAAACAAGCCATTATCGCAACAGCAATAACCCCAAACAGGATTCCAAATGCGTCCCCGCGAATAGGCTCGGCCATAAGCCTAACCTGTCGAGTTAATAGAAAAACACCATATAAAAAAATTGCCCAGATACAAACCCCTGAAAACCACAGCAAGGGTGTTTCTCCATAGATGAACAGGAAGGAATTACTGCTTGGATAGGAGTCGGTCCATAATAGATTATGTGCTTCATTAGTCAGCGCTAAGACTGCGATAAAAACAGGCAGGATACTGAGCAACGCAATGGTACGGGGTGTAAAACGTTTATCCTCACGGATATATTTAAGCATAAATACTAACCAAAGCGTAGCCACGACGGGAAGGAGGACATACTGTAACTTGAAGAACATATATTTGATCGCAGGTGCACCGGTACCGATCTCCATGGCATTTAATAGCATATATGTAATTCCAGACGTAAAGAGTGCCAGGCTTATGTTACGCACGTGAGTAGGAAAGAGTTGGCGGCTGTAAAACGTCATGACTGCCAGCCCGATAACGGCAGACAACTCCAATATGACCCAAAGCGACCACTGCCACTCCATAGCATTGCTCCTTTGCCCAATTATACCACAGCAGTTAGGTCGCTAATATGCAATGGATTAAATAAGCTAATAGTATTTAAACTTAGCTATATGCTAAAGCTGTGACTTATTGGTTTAGCTTTACGGGAAGGCGAATAAACCTTCTGCGTTGGCAACGGATTGAGAGCGCTTAAGCATGAGTCTGCTCAAGCTGTATATTACCTGAAAGGGTTGGAGGTTGGTGAAGGTGTATACCCACTTTGCCGTATCCAGCGCCACCTTGTCCGGGTCCTCGCCTTTGTTTACCCTTCCCAGCATTTTTGAATGAAATACTTCGGTGGCTTTTATTGCTTTCTGGAAATGGTGTTTGAAATCTCCCAGAAGGTAGTTGTGGCTCAGGACACCTGTGCTGGCGGGTAGGGTGGCAAGCTTTCTGATACTGTTACAATAAGCTTCAAGAGAGTTGAAATAGTTCGGCCAAAAGATATCTCTCAGCGGGTCATATAGTCCGGTAGCATCCCCTATGACTACCACCCCTTCATCTTGGTTGTGGTAAGAGACATGGCACGGGGAATGGCCCGGTGTCTCATAAGCAGTCCATACGATTCCTGAACCGAGGTCGATTTTTTCTCCCTCATTGATTACCCAGTCGACTTGAAAGGCGTAATTATCGAGATCGGGCGGCCACTCTGAAATCTCACCCCTGACAAGCAGATTCTCGTTAATACTGCTGTCAACCTGGAGGAACTCTTTAACTGCTTCCTCTCTTTGCAACAGTTTCGCCGCGACTGAGCCGCCTATTACTTTCAGATGAGGCCACAGTTTTTTCAGATGTGGTATGGCTCCTATATGGTCGGGGTGGGTGTGAGTCAGAGCGATGTACTTTATGCGCTCCGGTGGAATGCCTAGATCATTTATCTGCTGTGCAAGTAAACCAGCAGTGGCACTTATGCCTCCTTCGATAATCATCCCATGCTCCCCCATAGACAGGTAGGCCGGATATAGCGGAGTGCCTATTAGGTAAAAGTTGGGGGTAAGTGTTCCTGGTCGATAGCTTCTTTCTCTCATAAGATTCCTTTCTTCGTTTGTTTAATAGAAAAGGCGAGCATCCCCTATCGCCACGTGATATTTTTTCTCGGGGGCATTATACACTAAAGACAGGTGCTGTGCGTTTTCTCAATTGGGTCAGTCTGTCAAAAGGCGATTGCACTGGCCTGCTCAAGGGGTATGGTTAGCGGCTCGGAAGTCCGTAGCACGTGGCGCTGGTTCAAAGCCAATTACCCGCTCTTATACCTGATACTAATGACTGTACCAGTCGGGATATATTTGTGTGAGCACTGCAGAGGGATCGCACAGAGGTCCGAGATACATAATAGGGTATCCAATTCCTCTGCCCCGAAGGGCTTGTAATCCTTCGACCGCCTTTGCCATCATTCCCGGTGGTAGCGCCATAAGCATTTCATCCTCGGTAACAGTGCCGAATGCCCTCTCTCCCATGCATGGAATCGCCAAGGCTGGCTTGCCAGTAGTATAACACTGAGCTAATCCATCGGCACAGGCCCCTTCGCCGATGAAGAAAAATTGAAAGCGCTCGTAGTCTTTAAACTGGAGGCCGTTCATCAGCAACATCATTTGGGCAGGGTTACCGTAGATTAAGATAATATCGGGGTCAAATTTCCCAGAAGCTAGTGGGGCGAGCACAATAGCCTCTCCGGGTGGAACCAGGGGATATACCGCCATTTGTTTTTTGGCTTCTTCCGCTGTGGCGAACCAGGTATTTGCGAAGGCATTTGCCTCCCAGGAGACCTGTTTTTCGGTAGTAGCCGCTAGACCACAGATTCGAGCACAGCGTTCCCCGAGGTTATCTCTTGTCACCCCTACGGTCATGCCTACCATTCGAGCCAGCGCCGGCGCTTGGCAATAAGAAGTTTTGCGATTAAGTCGCACCACCTCCGGTATTTTCTCCAACTCCTCCATTTTCTCCAGTCTCTTGTAGGCAACGGGGCTTGTTTTCAGGCGGAGCAAACACTCCAGCTCTGGGGCAAGTTTTGCCCAGTCACGCACTGAGGCTTCCTTTTTCTCCATTTGTTCCCTCCTTTTTTTCTTCGGTATTTCGCAACAGAATCATAGGCAGATTAGCATGAGACTGTCAATGTTACACGCTCGGCTTTACTCTTTTGGGCTGCTGTCTTTCTGGTGCTATGTCCGAAAATTAGGGTAAAACTTTTGGCTTTTGCCTAATCTTGGTTCACACTTCGAGCAGCGGACAGGTATGGAAATTATCGAAGTGCTCAGCTTAGATGCCAATGTTTTAATGGCTGAGTTCTTTCAAAATTTTTTCCACTGCATCGACTCAAAGGCTTCCCATATTATTTATTTACTATATCTACGATCCCGTTAGTGGCGTCAACTTTAACGTGGTCACCGGATTGTATGTGTTCAAGGGGATTCTTATCGAGTTTATCTACCATCGGTATACTGGCAGTAATGGCAGCGCTAGCCAGGATGGCTTCAGCCTCTAGGCAAACAATAGCTGCCGGATTGTTTCCTGCTTTCATGCCATACCAGGAAATTATTGGCCCCATGCTGGAACCTTTACCTGTAGGAGTTACCAGTACTTTGCCTTTTAAATCTTGCCCAAATTGTTCATGAAGGGGAGAGGCTAATTGCCCGGTGTTTGGATCCAACTCGCCGAGGAAGGAGAAAGGCACCTTGAGTATGACGGCTTCACCTTCAGCTTTTCCCCTGCTCACAGTATGACCGTGAAGTATCATTTTCCCTACAACTCCTCTAATTAATTTACGGTTCTCTTCGTTTTTGGTTTACATTTGGCAAATAGTCTCCCTATATTATCGTCACCATCTTTTATCTTTGGTAATTTGAAGGATTAGTAACATCAACCGCTGCTGGACATAACGGACCAACTATAGTAAACGCAATTAATAACAAATTTCTTTCTAAACGTATTAATATTTTCTAATTCAACTAAAAGTGAATAGCACCTAATGTGCTATAAAATTGACACATGCTTTCATATCACCATAGTAAGTTTGGCACTTACCGGCGGTTTGTGTCTGGAAGAAACGAGCACCTCGAGCCGAGTTGGTAGCTACGGCGTCAACACCTTCTATGTGAACCAGCGGATTTTGGCCGGTAACACAGCAATCAGTGAGAATTGCCCCCGCTCTTTCAATGGGGTCGATAAAACCGGCTGTCTTTGCCAGACCATACGTCATTCGGGAAAGGCCTACCATTAAGCTTTTCCCTTCATTTAACTTTTTCCCATCCAGCAAAGAGGCAAGTTCACGCAGTTCCATGATGGTAAGATGAGGACAGCCGAAGACAGCCAGTTTCACTTCGTTACCGCTAATCTTGGTAAACATGGCACGCACATCTTCAAGGTCTTTTCCGGTTACCTTGATGATTTCTTCGGGTTTTCTACCGCCCAAGGCTGCTTCCAAGGTCGGCGCTTCCGGGGTAACGCCGACTATATGGCACATGGTGCAGGCACCATCAACGGTAAGAGGTGAGGTGAGATATTTGCATTGCTCGGTGGGTCATGTTGCCCGGCAACCCGTCGAAAACCACATTTCTTGTGCGGGCTATTTTGCCCACAAAATAACCAAGACATCCGAAATCGGTAAGTGTAAAGCTGGTTATATCCAGCTCGCTGGTATTGATTTGCAACTGGGCAAACCGGTTTTCCGGCTTTAACAAACCTTAGTATGGCACCACGCCGGCAATACTACTTGCTATGCTGGTGGTAAGGCTCTGGCGGGGTGCTCTAGCGCCGAACATAGAATTAGCGGCGTTTTGTCCAGAAGTGCCTGCCCATACACACACATCGTTACGCCTGGGAACAATCCCAACAGTATATGGAGTACAGGTGAAAACGGGCAGGACTTTAAGTCTTTTTAAAATGGCAAGATTTTTGGCGTAATCTTTTTCGTCGGTGATCCCGACTGCCCCGATGAGCCTCTCCTTACTTACTATGCCGTATTTCTCTCGCCAAAAAATGGGGTCAAAACAGGGCATCAACGAGACCATAACTGGTGTCTGGGTAACCTCTTCCGTCATCTGCTCCAGAAGCTCGGTTGGCATGTCCGGTAGAATATGAGTTGTGGTGACTTTGATCATCTTTTCCGCTTCCAGGCCCTCGCCAATCTGGTTGAGAAAGTCCATCGCTCTCTGCGGGCCGAGCCCGCATTCTCCCTGAAGCATTCTTTTTTCTTCGTCGTTTAATACCATCCGTTCACATCTCCTGGCTTATCTTGGACTATGCAATATCAACCGGTGCCCTTGGTGGCTCGTCCGAACCGAAAATTAACACTATGTTACGCTCCAACTGTCAAATTTAGCTGCCTCTCTAAATTTGAGTCCCGATATTTACCCCCTCTTTTTCTTTTCTGGAAGTTCAAGCCTCTCGCGGGCCAAATGTAAAGCCTTCGCTATGATTCCAGATGACCATGTCGCTTCGTGATGGACTATTTTTGTCTCAGTCAGCGAGTCCACTGCCGTAGACCTAAGTCGCGCAATTATCTCTCAACCTGAACAGGAGCTGCCAGGCCACTTGGTGGTATGATGCCTCTTCACACTGCTTGGGTGTCGAAATAATACCTTGCAGCCTCGATGGTGCGTAACACATCGCCTCCGACCACAATCTGGCATACCTTCACATCCCTCAGGAGTTTTTCCATCTTGCCTTCTGTAGCATATCCATAAGAACCCATAAGCTCGACACAATGATTTAAAACCTTGTTCCCGATCTCCGTGGCCACATTATCCATTGCACTTGCTGTTACAAGTTGCTTATGATCCCATGGAGGGCCGTATACTTCAGGATGGTCGAGGCGCTCTAACGTGTTCCAGAACATCATCTCTGCAGCCAGTATGTCAGAGGCTATCAGTCCAAGTTTATAGGCAATGGCACCATGGTCTTTCATGGGCATACCTGCTATTTCACGGTTATCCACATAGGACTTAAGGAGCTCGTAAGCCCTTCTCATTATGCCAATAGAAAAAGAACTAGCCATAGCGCGTCCTATTGTGCATTTGGCTATCAAGGAATTTACCTCGTCCTCACCCCCATGGAGTAGGTTTTCCTTTGGTACCCTAGCATTTTCGAACCAAATATCGCCGTTTGTATCAGTCGCTGTGCCCATTTTTTGGTAAGGCTTGCTGGTCGAAACTCCGGGAGCATCGGCGGGTACATATATTTGGGCAATATTGTCAGGGAACTTTTTGCCTTCTATGGCGCAGACTACAACGAATGCCTTTGCCTCTCTGCCACCCGATGGCCACAGTTTATGCCCATTTATAACCCACTCATCCCCTGCTAATCGGGCTTTGGTCTTGGTCTGTGCCCCTTGAAGCCTCATATCTTCCACCGCCCCTCCCCCATGGGGCTCAGTAATAGCGCTACATATGACAAAAGGTTCTTTCCCACAAAGACCAGCTGCAATTTTCTTCATTACGGCGTCGTTAGGTGTGGGAAGCATTGTGGAGGCCACTGCCCAAGATGATATGAAGCCTGTTTCTGCTAGGCCATGGTCGCCTCTTGCTACCTCTATGACGATAGCACCTGTCTCTACCGTGGACCAGTCACCGGTTCCACCATATGGTGGTGGCACTTGTGCCTGTTGCAAACCCATATCAATCCATAGTTCCTTAAAAAGCTGCTTAACAATTGTATCTTCTTTTCTTTCGGTCCAATCCCACAAAGCATCGAACTCGCCTTCATGGGGCAGTACCCTCTTGTTTACAAACTTCTTTAAGGTCTCGCAATACATCTTCACCTCATCTCTGATAAGGTGATCAGGTCTCAAGAACATATCCCTCGCCGTTATCTTTTCAGTCATGATTACTCCTCTAATTTTTATTATTTTGTGATGCCATTTGATTGCTAATCCTTTCTGCTGGCATAAAGATAGCACTCCTCTTCTATTTCGTAAGATTACAAACTGGGTTATTTATTATCAAATCTATTTTCCTTACATAAAGATACCCTCCTTAAAAAGTATATTTATAGCCAGCATTTTGTTAACTCACACTGAATTTATGGGCTTTTCTTGGGAAAATAACACATCACATTTGGAATGTCAACGTTGCATTGACAGTTAGAAATTTCTATAGTAACATCTGATTCAGGTCGAGCATAGCGAAACCGAAATATTAAACAAGGAGCAGCAAAAATGGCAAAGGAAATTATTCTTTACAATCTAGCAGATAACGTAACTGATGAGCAGTACAAGGACTTCGTTACCAAGGAGAAAGGTCCTCTACTTGATAGCCTGTCGTCGGCCAAGAAATTCGAGTTGGTCAAGATAACGGGGGCTGCGACGGGAGAGATTCCTTTTAAATATGTTGGAATCCTGCATCTGAACAGTTTGGATGAGTTCCGCCAGAAAGATGCAACGTCGCAGAAGTTCCAGGACTTTCTGGCGAAATGGACGCCGATGGTCAAAAACTTCCATATACTACAAGGAGAAGAAATCTATTAATCTGAAAATGCACCGGCTGAAAGAGGTTGAGGAAAGGGGCAATTATGGGTTAGAGCGTCCGTTAACCAAGAAAGTAAATATCAAATGCACGGAGCTTGATAAGAAATACAATTCAAGGGAGGAATAAATGTTAGACCAAAGCAGTCAGTGGTACAAGTTGCAATATCCTGAATGTTTCGTTAATGAAGAGCAACGAATGATGCAGAAGATGTTTGCTGATTTTGTCGACAAGGAGATTATGCCGGTTAGGGACAAAATTGACGATGATGTAACGCATGAGGAGATAATTACTCCCATCTTAAAGAAATTACAGGTGGACCTTGGTTGCCAGAAAAGCATGATACCGGAGGAGTATGGTGGTTTTGCGGAGAAGGGTACCATAGTTGTCGGTGCCCTGAAGCAGGAGCAGGGAGGGCGTAGCGATTATGGCATAAGTATGCACAGTGCCTGCACCGACTGGTGCTGGACACCGGCCAGCTTAGCCTATTTGGCACCCTTTTCTCCACAGGCAAAGGCATGGGCAAAAGCAGTGTTTACTGAATTTGCCCCCAAGTTTGTTGGCAGCGAGTTAGCCGTTGGCTGCATGAACTTTAGCGAAGTCGAATCTGCCGTTGATATTGAGAATACACTTAATGAGGGCAGGACGATAGGTGTGAGAGCCAAACTTGGAGGCAACGAGTGGGTAATAAACGGTAATAAGTTTTGGGCATCTAATAGTGGCATAGCTGACCTCAATTGCGTAGTTTGTAATATGGACCCAAGGTTGGGAACAGATGCCTTTGCTTTGATTTATGTGCCAGAACCATGGCCCGGCGTTTCTCATGGCAAATTTGAGGTCAAATGCGGTATGCAGGCTGACCGAAACACCTCTACTTACTTTGATAATGTCAGGGTGCCCAAGGAGTGGGGGCTACAAGGGCCTGAAGCATGGGCTATCTTCCAAAATACCCTGTCTGTACCCATGCCGCTGAACTCGGCACATGCCACAGGTATTCTACAAGGGGCATTCGATGTGCTTCTTGAGTATACGGGACAGAGGATGGCAGGTGGTAAACCGATCAACCAGCACCTTTCATCGGCTGCCATCTTGGGCGAGATGGCCTCGGTGCTGACTGTGGCCAGAGCCTCGTTTTTGGAACTGGCCCATGAGTATGACCATCAGGAGGTTTATGGTCCCTGGGACTCGGTAAGTATGGTAGCAAAAGGTCACGCTGTGCATGTATTTATTACCAGGAAAATATCAGAACTGATACTGAGAGGTATGGAACTCATGGGTTCTTTCGGCTATGTCCGGGAAAACAACTACGAGAAGTATTATCGTGATGCTGCGGAAGCGAAAATAGTTTTAGGCGGTGTGCAGTATGGTTTATTTGTCACCTGCAGGCAATTTTATGACCTGGATTACTCTTCATTTGGACCGGGAAAACTGAAAAAGCCAGCTTGAGGTGAAAAGGGTTAATAATTATTAGAACCTAACATACAGGCTATTTTGCTCTGGGGCGGGCTTTTGTGTGCTCAAGTAACTTAAAGCCCGCTCTCTAATTTAAGTAGCAAATTATCTTCTTTTAAGGCCAGAGTTCCTTAGCAACGTCTTCCAGCCCTAGCTCCAGCAATTTCTTTTTACTCGGCTTGGCTGTCTTGAGGTCCCAGTCCATGGCGGCAAGGTACTCTCTGTCCAGGGTGTCCTCGTCAACTGTTATTCCGGCCAGGGGACCTTCCTTTTTCGGCGGCTTGCCGATTATCCTGTCAGGGACTTTGAACTGTAGTGGGTTCAACCCTTCGCGAATATTGAAAGCCTGCCGGAGATTAGAAATTCTCTCCCCCGTCATAAGCATCTCGTCATTAGTTATGTCCCAACCGGTAACTGCTCTCATGAACTCAGCGACAGGGTCAACGGTGGGAAAAGCCATGTACACGAAAAGGCACATCCCGGTACAAACCAAGGTATGGTTGAAGTTGCTACCTATCTTGTGCACTTCTCCCCTGCCGGCAAAGGATTTGTGGTCAAATACAGGCAACAACCCCTGGGGATGCGCTGGTGCCATTGACATCTCTGAACCGGTAAAATGGCGAGCCGGAGTGGGGTCCAGCCTGTAGCCAGTTGCATAATGAAAGGAATGCTTCGGGTCATGTGCCGGAATCTCTTGCCCTTGAATATGCATGGCGTATTTATCTGCACCCTTGCCAATCTTCTCCGCTGCCACCTTTACGCCGTCGGCTAAAACGGCACCGAAACCCTCTCTCTTAGCCAATTTTTCTGTCATGGCAATAATGGCTTTATGGTTGCCCCAGGTCATTTCGATACCATCGGTGTCTTTCTTGGTGATAAGCCCATTCTCGAAGCATTCCATAGCGAAGGCGATGGTGGACCCGGCAGAGATGGTGTCAATTCCATAGCGGTCGCAGATATCGCCTGCCTTGATTATTGATTCAATGTTGTTATTGAGACAATCGGTGCCAAACATGGCTATCGTTTCATATTCCGGCCTACGTGTACCGGCCTCATATTTATACTCTCCGGTTCCTGCCTTCATGTACCCTCCACATCCAATTGGGCACAGGTAACAGGCAAACCTCTTTGACCTACGCTCAATCACAGCGTCGGCTCCGATAGGTTCAGGGTCGGGAAAGTCAATAACTCCTACTCCAGCAAAGTTTTTGACCGGTGACCTACCATCCTTGGCGTTGTTAACTGTGAGGAACGGCGTGCCTATCGGCTTTAACCAGACAATATGCCCTCCCAGTTCAGCCAGGCATTTTTCTCTTAGCTCATTGGTTCTTTTTTCATCGGCGAGAGGAACTTTCATGTTGCCTTTCACCGCCACTGCCTTAAGCTTTTTTGAGCCCATCACCGCACCCAGACCAGACCGAGCCGCGGTTCTGGCTCTGCTTATAACCGCGGAAATGCGAGAGAGATCCTCTCCTGATGGGCCAATGCAGGCTACTTCCGCATTCTTGCCCAATTCGGATTTGAGCATGCCTTCAGTTTGGCAAGAATCCTTACCCCATAGATGGGCGGCATCTCTCAACTCTGGTTTGCCATTATTGATAAAGAGGTAAACCGGCTTTTCTGACATGCCGGTAAAGAACACCGCATCGTAACCGGCGAACTTCATGTAAGCGCCGAAATAACCGCCTGAATTGGCGTCACCCCAACCGCCAGTCAACGGTGATTTTCCCACCACTGTGAATCTTGTACCCGAAAGTGCGGGGGTACCGGTAAACGGTCCTGAAAGAATGCCAAAGGTATTATCTGGACCCAATGGGTCAACGCCACCCTTTTGTCGGCTGAAGAGGACCCTGGCACCGATGCCATAGCCACCGATGAACTGGCGGCAAAGCTTTTCGTCCAGCACCTCATCCCTTAGCTCATTTTTAGAAAGATCCGCAAATAGAATTTTTCCCATGTACCCTCGTGCCATGCTTCTCCTCCTTGCTTTGTTTGCTAGTAAATCGAGCCTGAGATTGCCGATATTAATGAGTGCGGTTATTTTACATTTCTAGCTCCTGTTGGTCAACTGATCCGGAGATTTTGAAATGGGATACCTGTGCAAAAGTTTGAGCCATTATATATTATATAGGCATTAAACTAACATTTAAGGGGGTATAACACATGAGATTAAAAGACAAAGTAGCTATTGTTACTGGTGGTGGGAGAGGTATCGGTAAGGCTATCTCGGTGGCCTTTGCGTCTGAGGGAGCAATAGTAATAACAGCCGCCCGGAGTCTCTCCAAGTTAGATGAGACCATCGAAAAGATCAAATCAGAAGAAGGTAGAGCAAAAGCTATACAAACCGATGTTTCTGATGAAAAGCAAGTGCAGCGGATGGTAGCCGAAACTCTCAATGACTATGGTAAGGTTGATATACTGGTCAATAATAGCGGCATTGGTGGACCTACTGCTAATGTCGTTGACCTGAGGCTGGAGGATTGGAGCGAGGTACTGGCTATTAATCTAACCGGGAGCATGCTGTGTGCAAGGGAGGTGCTTAAGCATATGATCCCCCACGGGAGAGGAAATATCGTCAACATAGGTAGCGATGGTGGAAGGTTCGGGTATCCTATGAGAAGTCCTTACTGTGTTTCTAAGTGGGGTATCATTGGACTTACCGAGACACTGGCTATTGAGGTGGGAGAATACAACATTCGTGTCAACTGCATTAGTCCCGCTGCAGTTAGTGGGGAACGTCTTACTAACGTGGTGATGGGCAGGTCAAAAGCTACTGGTGTTCCTTTTGAGGAGTTAATGAGCAAGATCACTATACACTATTCTCTCCAGAGACCGACTGAAGAAGCTGAGGTAGCTGCTGCCGCAGTGTTCTTGGCTTCGGACGAGTCTAGTGGTATAACCGGACACACGCTTGTTGTCAATTGTGGTCACCATATAGTCCAGTAAATGACATGTGAATATCAACCAAAAAGCACTTTGCTTTATAGATGTATAGCATGGCATACTATGAATCAAAAAGGAGGTTAATATGAGTTCAATCCAACAGGACCTGTCTGTATTTAATAAATTCAATTTTGAAGTACTGCCTGTAGGTGTTAAGTTCTTGCCTACTAAACCGGATGGAATCAAAAGGCTAAATAAGATTCTGGATTTTTGCGAGATGCTTGTAGAAGCGCAAAGCGGCAGCTCTTTTTATGCCACAAAAGAAGACTTCACATGTATAGGGCCGCTACTATTAGGCATGGTGGAGGGTGATTCGATTTTCCAAAGCGGGCAAGTAGGCCCCAAATTGGAAGTCTTTAAGGAAGCACGTGCCAACAGAAGAATCTATAAGTTCATTCCAAAACTGGAGAAGGATACCGTTAACTATGTCGCTTTTTCCCCTCTGGACCAACTATCGTTCGAGCCAGACGTGTTAGTTGTTACTGCTAACCCAAGGCAAGCAGAAATTTTACTGAGAGCAAACAGCTATACGACTGGACAAATGTGGTCCGCTAAGGGAACACCGGTTGCAGCATGCGCATGGCTATATATCTACCCATACGTAAGTGGCGAATTGAATTTCACGATGCCCATTTTTAGTTTCGGCATGAGGTCAAGAAGACTATTCCCAGAGGGTATGCTACTTATATCTATCCCCTGGGATCTGCTTCCCAGCATAGTAGAAAATTTGCAGGATATGAATTGGGTTCCTCATTCATTCACTATAGGAAGAGAGGAACACAAGAAAAAGGTCAAGGGAATAGTTGAATCATTGAGGCAGGAATCTATAACCAAATAAGACAAGTGCAGCTAAGTTTTGCTATTTGTTTTCCTGCTGATAATTTCCTCTACTCTTTTCAGCAGGACATCAGGTGAGAAAGGTTTCTCTATATAATCAGCCATTTCGAGTTCGACACCGGTTTCCAACTCGTAGCGGCGTCGACTGGCTTCCTCTCTTACTGAGCTTAGAATTAGGATAGGCATGTCCTTATATTTCAACCACCTGGGGTCTTGGAGTTCCTTGAATAGAGCGAATCCATCCATCTTCGGCATTAGCAAGTCAAGAATCATCAGGTCTGGCTCTTCTGCCTCGATTTTAGCCAAACCCTGTAACCCATTTTCAGCTGTAACTACCTGGTAGCCTTGAGATTCAAGGATCATGGTCACGGCATCTAGTATATCCGGGTCGTCATCAACCACTAATATTTTCGCTGACATATTTGCGTTTTGATTATACTGCAGTTCTAGATAGTAATCCAGCCCAAAACTACCTCTAAGCTTTACCCACCTTAGGTAAGGTGAATGCAAATTTACTTCCTTTGTTTGTTTCGGCGCATGGACTTTCAGCCCAAATTTTACCGTGGTGAGCTTCGACTATTCTCTTGGCTATAGACAATCCCAGACCAGTTCCCTTTGCTTCTACGTTACTGCCACGGAAGAAATCGTCGAAGAGTTGGGATAGATCTTCGGGTGGGATGCCAATCCCAGTATCCATGACTTCAACACATATGTCGTTATCCTGTTCACTTACTCTAATGGCTACCTCTCCCTCTAAGGTATAGGTAATAGCATTATCAATCAAATTTGATACTACCTGGCGGAGCCTGGGGCCTGAGCCATTAATCTTAGATAAACTTTTAGGCAATTCTACTTTTACCTGTATTCCTTTATCTGCTGCTCTGTTATCGAGGTCATCGGCACAACCTTTGACTAACTCGAGCAAAGAAATCTCCTTCATCTCCTGGACAATCTGACCAGTTTCAATGCGAGGGATATCCAGAAGGTCACTAATTAAACCTAGCAGTTCAGTAATTCGTCGGCTACTCCTTTCTAGCATGTTACCTTGTTTCTCATTGAGTTTCCCAGCATATCCACTTAGCATAACCCATAAAAAACTTTGAATGGCGGTAAGAGGGGCTTTCAAGTCATGAGCGGCAATGCCAAGAAAGTGAAGAAATCGACTTTTTTCCTCTTCCAGTCTGGCTACTTCTTTAGTAGACTTCTCCAGTTCTCTTGTTTTCTCCTCGAGAAGTTGCTCCCTCAATGCCAATACCTCACGCTGCCTCTTCCTTAACTCTCCTGAAACAGCGGTGGCCATATTGGCACTGGCGTAGAGGAGAACTGCTAGGGTAACTAAGATGGCTAGAATATAGGTCGTATTCTTGTATAATGTAGGAGCGGCAAATCCCGCGAGATTGTGATGAGGGATTACGCCGGTGTATTCCAGCCCCACCAGCAGCGTAACCAGCAGAATCGCAAAGGTGGCTAGCATATAAACTGTCCTATAGGGGAGCCCGATACTAGCCAAAATGATGTGAAATAGAAGGAAAAAGATAAAAGGATTCTCTATCCCACCGGTGAAGTGTAGAAGCACGGCAAGTATTGTTATATCAATGAACACATGGATGTCACCGTAAATTCTGGCTTTGTGGACTACCAGACCAGGGCTTACTTTTTTCAGACTTTGTGCTTGGCGAAACGCTATCAGATTATACAAAATCATGAAGGCGCAGATGATATACACTGGGAGAGTGGGGAAGCCAATGTGTAATACCCTTGAGGCGATTAGGGTTACTATAATGACACCCAGAATGGCAAACCACCTCATGCGGACAAAAGTATCAAGCCGCATTACTAGGGCTAATTCCTCGGGTGTGTATTCAGTATGGTTTTCTCGTCTATGTGCCTTGCTTTTCATTTCAATCCGCTATCAATCGTCTCTGTGACCTCGATATTAGCATCGGCTAAGCTAGTGGTCAAGCTCGTAATAACCTAAGGTAAGGAATATATCGAGGTAGGGCATGAACCTCAAACTCATCGGCTGATGCTGAGCCTTTGGAAGTTTTTGATAACACGAGTGATAGAAAGAGAGCCTTTAGATTCGCCAACGAGCTAGCATTTTACATAGAGAATACGAATGGTAAAGTCAGGGCAGGAGATTTCACCAACCTAACTAAAAAATCGAGATGCTGCAGAGCCGGGATAAGGTGTTTCTTCTCAAATAAGACTTCGGTATCCTTCCAGTGCGGGCTGGCAAATATGCAGAATACTAGCCGCCCCTGGCAGCCACTATAAGAGTGCCTGGTCCACCATGCACTCCCAATCCAGCACCTAGTCTGGACATCTGAATATGTTCTTCACCAATGATAGGGGCGATAATATTTTTGAGTGCATTTGCCTCCTCGGGTACTGTGCTGTGGACTATGGCCACTTCCTGCAGCTTAGGATAATTTTTTACAAACTGAAATAGCTGCTCTATGCCCTTGGTGTAAGAGCGAGCCATACCCGCTTGGATTATTTCACCATCGCGTACTGTTAGTATAGGCTTCACATTCAGCAGCGTGCCGACAAGTGCTTTGGCTTTGGTGACACGTCCGCCCTTGAGCAGATATTGCAGGGTTTCCAGCAAGCCACGAATTTGAGTCTGGCTGATGGCTTTCTTGGTCTCTTCCAGAACCTCTGTCAGCTTGCCGCCTGCCTTAGCCACTCTAGCTGCGGCCATGGTTATTAGCGCCAGACCCGCCGATATTGAGAAGCTGTCCACTACGTGGACTTCACACTTAGGCTTTGCTATCTCGACGCCTTGGAGCGCAGCATTGTAGGTACCGCTCACCTTGGTCGGCAGATGTATGGATACAATAGCATCAGCGTCTTGGGAAAGGTCGCTATAGGCCTTGGCGAAATCGGTAGGCATGGGCTGCGAGGTAGTGGGATAAACCTGGCCTTCCACCAGCCTCTTGTACAGCTCATCCGGCTCTATGTCCACCCAGTCCTTATAAGCCTTATCGCCGAAATAGATATACACGGGCACAACAGTGATATCCAGCTCTTTAGCAAGCTCAAGTGGAAGGTCCGAGCCGCTATCAGTAACAACCTTTATTGCCAAAACTCACCCCCCAAATTCATACGGTAGTAAAAGTTTTAAGATTGTACCTACGGTTTAAGGGAAATGCAATACCTTGTTATGCTATGTGCAGCCAAGCCAAGTGTGCCTATTCCCCTCTGGCGGTAACGGCCTTAGGATATTTATTGAGGTCTTTTATGTATGCCGGCTTTGAATGTGCAACATCGATTTTACTAAGGTATAATCAGTATTAGCGAAGACCTGTATAGTGTGGAGTGTGGTTCAAATGCCCATGGACATCGAACTGATCTCTAAGGTCACCTTGATTGTTTTGTTCTCTCTTTTTTCAATCATCCGTATTGAATTCTACAGGAGAGCAAGAAAGGCAGGCTATAGGACAGTTATCGCAGAGAGCAGGTGGTACTCGATATGGCTCAGTATCTTCATTTGCTATACGGTCTTTACTTTCTTTATCTACATATTTTTTCCTGAGCTGCTGGCGTGGGCGACGATTTCGCTACCGTTGGCATTACGCATAATTGGTGCCTTGCTGGGAGTTATGGCTCTCTTATGGTTTCTCTGGATTCATCGCTATCTTGGCAGCAATCTTTCCGTAAGGCTCCGGATAAAGGACTCACAAACGCTTATTACCGATGGTCCATACCGCTGGATAAGGCACCCGATGTACACGGCTTTTTATTTACTGCATCTAGCGACGTTTCTCCTGACTGCTAACTGGTTTATTGGAGTGTCATGGACGGTTGGTTTGACCATAATCATCGCACTGAGGGTAAGAAGAGAAGAGGCAATGATGGTTAACCGTTTCGGAGAGCAATATCGCTTGTATATGCAGCAAACAGGTCGGTTTTTCCCCGCTATACGGTGGAAACAATCGGTAAAAAGAGAGGGGTGAACTTAGCAAACTGAATTTATTCAGGCTGCATGTTTCTGAGGGGATGAGAAACTGATTTACTCTGGCGGTTAATTACCGAGCTTTCTATTCACAATCTAAATTAAAGCCACCGTTGGAAGATAACCTTGAGCAAGCATCTGCCACCGCGGGGTCGTAGAGGATGCCTTTATTATTCAGGATTTCGTCTAATGCCTTTTTCTTGCCCAGAGCTGGCCGGTAAGGCCGATGGGAGAGCATAGATTCAACAACGTCAGCAACACACAAAATCCTTGCTTCCAAAATTATAGCCTCGCCGGAAATACCGTTGGGGTAACCAGAACCATCTAGCCTCTCGTGGTGCTGTAGTATAGTTTCAGCTACCGGCCAGGGAAACTCCAGGTTTCGCAGTACCTCGTAAGCCACCTGAGGATGGGTTTTAACGATGTTGAACTCTTCGGAGCTTAACTTGCCGGTCTTGCTCAGAATATCGCCGGGCACAGCTATTTTCCCGATATCATGGACTACACCTGTTATATGTATACCGTAGATCTGATCTTCTGAAAGGCCCATCTTCCTGGCAATAGCACAGGCAAGCTGGGCTACTCTGCGCTGATGACCAGCAGTATAAGGGTCTCTCTTTTCATATAAGGCGGCTATAGCTTCGACTGTTCCGTTAAACATCTTCAGCAGAACCTCAGAGTTTTGCTCATTGAATTCACTCAAGGTTTGTGCCCTCTCGGCTCCACGCTTTAAAACAGGTTGAAAGCAGCCTTTGAGTTGTATCGTAATATATTAATATCTCAGGCTTTTCGTTGGCAGCCTTGGGACATGCGAGAATTTGCATTTCCAATATAATAAACGACAGAGAGGGGGAAAAAGTTTAGTCTTTAAGAGCTGGTTAACTGTCCAGAATTTTGATAAGCTCCTGCTCCACGGTAGAGGGAAGGTGGGCTTCCGGTACATGTCTACCATTTATGGACTCACCGGCTGTTAAAAGGCTTTGGCCAGCTCTTGCTCTGACCTCAGGCTTGTTGCCACAGGCACGCGGACAGCCGCACAGAATGACCACCACATCGATGGCATCTTCAAGCATGGGCACGAACTGGAAGTCCCCACGTGTCTCGGCCAGCTTGGTTAGGTGACGAGCTATCCTGGTCAAATCCACATGGGGATTACAGGAGCCGCAATATTTCAGTGCTACTTTAACTTTGTGACTATTCTTCGGCACTTCTGTTAGCAGACAAAGAGTGGCTGTTCGCCGATTTTGGCCAGCTTCTCTGCCAGCCGTTTCTTACGTTCAAGATTAGCCCGCCGCTCAATCATAATTCTCTGCGCTTGAGGTGAGCCGGCACCATGCATGGACTCAACTAAGGCGGTGCCACAAGTCATTGCCTCAAGAAGCCGAATCAGCCGCATCCTGGTCTCGGTAGGTATATCGGCGATGCCCTTCATGTATTTATCCACGTATTTGCCGATCTTTGGGTTTTTCCAGTCCATCTCTGATGGTGCGGTGGCTAGTATACCGCCGGCAATATCTTGGGCAATCCTGGCGATTTCATAAATGTGGCGGGTGACGTTCAACTTAGTGACATTCGCCAGAAGTGGGTCAGCCATGTATGATCCTGCGGGTAAAGCATAACCTTGGCAGGAACAAGCTATTGAACAGCAGTAAAGAGTCTCTGTCAGATGTACCATCTCTACCAGCTTGTCTCTGATGTGCGAAGACCGGTCAGTTCCCTGGGCTTGTGCCAGTGCATAGCTGGCGCCGATGAGAGTATCAGCCAGGCCAACTTTGCAGCCGCCGTAGTTCTGACGGTGAGCGGTGGCAAATCTCTCCACTAACTCATAGGCGAACTCGTATTCCCCACACATAAAGACATGTTCCCAGGGAACGAAGGCCTTGTCAAAAATAATCAACGCCTCGCCACCAACAATGCCGTAGTCCACATTGCCCTGGTCAAGGAAGCAGCTGCACTTTCGCTCATCGTTGGTCTGCCGACCGAAGATGTGTATTACCCCGGGGGCATCTACGGGCACGTAGAAACAGACTGCGTAGTCGGCGTCCTCTGCCTTCATGGCAGCAGTGGGCATAACCAAATGCCCGTGTGAATTTACTGCGCCGGTGATGTGGGCTTTGGCGCCGCTGACTACTATGCCATCCTCCCTCTTTTCCACCACATGCACGTAGAGGTCAGGGTCTTTCTGCTTGCTTGGTGACAGACGGCGGTCACCTTTTACGTCGGTCATAGTACCTGAAATCATGAGGTCTTTGGATTGCACTTCCCTTAGCAGGTCGACTAGCCGCTTGTGATAGTCAGTGCCCATTTTCTGGTCTATTTCATATGTAACAGAATAGACCGAATTGAGCCCATCGTGGCCAACACATCTCTGGAAGCAACTACCTGTCTGCTGACCGAGGGCGCGCATCATCTTGACCTTTTTCACCAGGTCATCATGGCTGTGATGTATGTGTGTGTAGCGGTTGATTTTTTCACCTGTGAGATGTGAGGTAGCCGATAATAGCTCCTCGAATTCCGGTGCTAGTGCCATCTCGTAAGTGAGTGCTGCGGCATTAACGTGGGGTATGAAAGCAGGATGATCAGCCACGCTCTCAATCTTCTTGCCCAGATAGTATACCTCGGGCTTGAGCCTTCTCAAGCTTTCCCTATATTCATTTCCTGTCATCATACTCATGTGTCACCTCCAGAAGTTTCTGCTTGGAATCTAGGATATCATTTGCCGCTTGACGACAACTCTTTCCACACTCCGTAGGCTAATCTCTCGGTGCCATCTCTTTTTATAAGTCCGACAGAATCATTGTCATCAAGGGCATGCAGCCAGGGCCAGCCAAACATGTGCAGTCTAATTCCCTGTTCTACAGTGAGACGTGTTGACGCTTGAATAATAAAATCAGCCTGTCCCTGCTCACCACCGAAAGCGTCGAGGGCAGCCCAAGCTACTTCGCTGAAGCCAAGTAGTTTCCCAGGCATATAATTCAAAACTCTAGCATAGTAGTCATTCGGGATATCAGAGGGCTGCTTTATTCCTTGAACAGCATATGGGTAGCTGGTAAAAACTAGAACGTCTATCTTCTCGGTGTTAAACATACGAAGAACCTCGAGATCTGCCTCCCGGTTTTCAGAGACTATTTCACGTGAGAACGTGCAGAACACTTTCATTTCGGGAGATAACCGCTTTGCAGCGTCATATATCTCTTCATAGAGACTGACATAGTGTTGAAAACCATTGGGATCACCGGGTTTGGCCCCATATCGCTCATACCAGCGGTTAACTTCATTGCCTATGGATAGATAAAGCGGTCTGGCAGCTTTGACCACTTCAATGGTTGCCTGCTTGTAGCTCTCTCGCCACTGCTGACTTTCCAGCGTAGCCCCAGATATACCGGGCGGAGCTTTGAGATTCATACTCTCGCCGATGAATGACAAATGGACAATCGGGAACATACCGTTACCACGAGTATATTGCTCGACAAATGTTTTTCCCCAATCTCCACTCAATTCGTTAGGTAGGTTGTAGAATGGTGTCGGTCTGCCCCATACCGGGGCAAATTCAGCATAATCGGATGCCTCGCTGTAAGCATGGGCAAAAGATTGTCCCTCCCCTGGCACAGGAAGGATACCCATAAAAAACCCACGGGCTGGGAGCTGGGGGTGGTCAACCGGGGTAATAATCGCTTCCTCAACTTGCCGCGGTTGTGTCGCTACATTATTCTGCTGAAAACTTGTCGACTGTGGACTTGAGCAACCTAGTAAACAGGCTAAGGTTATTACTGCTCCAATCGAGATAGTAAATGGCAAGATGATTGCGCTTTTCAATGTAAACACGCTTTCTGCATTGCCTAACTTATTGTCTCAATATCATACTACATATGTATGACCCTATGCCAAAAGGCATTAGCGAATCGCCCAGACAAGATTTGTGAAGAAAGAGTTGATATCTATTCCCTTGTAAAATTAAGCCCGATACCGATACAATGTGATATAAAAAGATTTAAGGAAAGAGCGATGGAAATTTATCGTGATACCTCACAGTCAATAGATGCCAGGGCCAAAGACCTGATTTCCAAGATGACGCTTGATGAGAAGATTGCACAGCTAGGCGGTATCTGGAGCTATGAAGTTCTTGAAGCCGGGAAATTCTCCTCGAAAAAGGCAGAATCGCTTTTTGAAAATGGCATTGGTCAGATATGCAGACCCGGGGTGGCTACTGGCCTTCCTCCTAAAGACATGGCAGAGCTACTAAATGATATTCAGAAGTTCCTGGCGGGAAATACCAGGCTTGGTATACCTGCACTGGTTCACGAGGAGTGTCTGAACGGCTTCATGGCCAAGAATGCCACAATCTTTCCTCAGATCATCGGTATGGCCAGCACCTGGGAGCCAGAACTGGTGGATAAGATGACCAGGGTAACGCGAGCACAGATGCTGGCTGTGGGTGTGCGCCAGGGGCTTTCACCTGTTTTAGACGTGGTCAGGGATCCACGGTGGGGGAGAGTCGAAGAGAACTATGGTGAAGACCCGTATCTCGTTGCCACCATGGGAATGACATATGTAAGAGGGCTGCAAGGCGAAGACATGAAACAGGGAATAGTAGCTACTTTAAAGCACTTCGTCGGTTATGGCAAACCAGAGGGTGGACTTAACTGGGCACCTGCTGATATACCCCCTAGGATGCTCAGGGAGGTTTATCTGTATCCGTTTGAAAAGGCTATCAAAGAGGGCGGCGCTTTATCTGTGATGAATGCCTACCAAGAAATAGATGGTATACCATGCGGAGCTTCTACTGACTTGCTTACGGATATCCTACGTAATGAATGGGGATTTGAGGGTATTGTTATTTCCGACTATTATGCCGTTGACAATTTGCAGAGCTATCATCGGGTTGCTCCTGATAAGGCAAATGCGGCCAGGCTAGCTCTTACAGCTGGCATTGACAGTGAGCTTCCCCAGCATGACTGCTATGCCCAGCCCTTGAAAGAGCAAGTTGAAAAAGGCCAGGTCTCAAAGAAATTGGTTGACCGGGCTGTTTTCAGGATATTGAGGCTTAAATTCATGATGGGCCTGTTTGAAAATCCTTATGTTAAGGCAGAAGAGGCAGCAAAGGTTTTTGACCTGCCGGAGCATCGCAAACTTGCCCTCGAGGCTGCACGGAAATCGATAGTCCTGTTAAAGAACGAAGACGACATCCTGCCACTGAGTAAAAATATTAAGACCATAGCTATAATAGGTCCAAACGCAGACGTCAAGAGGAATCTACTGGGTGACTATACTTACCCTGCCCATATTGAGATAACAATAATGGCGGCAGAGGCGGTGGGCGCTCAATTGCCGGCTCCAGATGAGCAAGCTGATCACGTTACTGTACCTGTAGTCACCATACTGGAAGGGATTGAATCCAAGGTTGGTAAGGACACAAGGATACTGTATGCTACTGGATGTGAGTATAATAGCGTTTCAAAAGAAGGTTTCCCCGAAGCAATTAAAGCTGCCCAGACAGCTGACGTAGCCATCGTGGTGGTGGGAGGAAAATCCGGCCTGACACCTGAGTGTACTTGTGGGGAAATGAGAGACAGCGCCGAACTCCGTCTTCCGGGTGTTCAGGATGACCTACTTAGAGCTATTTATGAAACGGGAACTCCTGTCGTGCTCGTTATCGTAGACGGTAGGCCACTTGTCCTGGGGTGGGTCATAGAAAAGATACCGGCTATCATCGAAGCTTGGCTCCCCGGAGAGGAGGGGGGCAACGCCGTTGCTGATGTTATATTTGGGGACTACAACCCTGGGGGCAAACTACCCATATCATTCCCAGCAAAGACGGGACAAGTTTCAGTATATTATGGTCATAAGCCATCTGGTGCCAGGTCTCAGTTTTGGGGGGATTACGTTGATGCCAGCACCAGCCCGGCTTTCGAATTCGGCTATGGTCTCAGTTACACCACATTCAACTTCAGCAACCTGCGGGTAGAGCCCAAACGGATTCCGCTAACCGGCAAAACATCTGTGATGGTTGACATCGAGAATACCGGGAGCAGAGTTGGTGAAGAAGTAGCTCAGCTTTACATAAACGATGTGGTTGCCAGCGTTACCAGGCCGGTGAAGGAATTGAAGGGATTCAAGCGAATCGCTTTGGAACCTGGTGAAACCAGGACAGTGAAATTCGAATTGCCAGCACAAGCTCTTGGCTTCTATGGCAAAGATGTGGAATTTATCGTCGAGCCCGGTGTTTTCAAAGTAATGGTGGGACGCTCTTCCAAGGATATTCTTCTAGAAGATGAGTTTGAAGTAGTAGCCTGACTGTGTCACCACTTTTTATCTGTGGGAAAACTCATTCCACTTCGCACGGGCAATCCACACAAATGAATATTCAACCTAGGTAAGTCTTGCCTGTGTTCTGTATTTGGATTTAAAAGGCAGTTATTTCTTACGCTTTTCGGGAAAGCCGACATTCCACAATGTCTTTACGGCAGCGATAACCGCAGCCGGTGCCATCAGTGTGGCGACTAGCTTAAGTATATTGTCAACCATAGTGCCTATGCCGGCCACCTTGATTGGTTCAAAGACGCCGCCGATAACTATTAAGGCTATTGTAGCCAGTAGCAAAGGCATCATCTCTTTGCTGGTGATGTTCAGGGCACCTATGATGATACCTAAAATAACCAAGACCAAGATGACCCAGTAATTCGTGGGTGCCACAATGCCGAAAATAATAGCTAGTATGAGACCGAGACCGAATGCGGCAAACCCAATGATCCCCAGAACTTTGTTCATGAGTGCTTCACCTCCCTTGATTTATTTTTTGCCCTCTTTGGTTTTAACTGTAAAATAAAGTTTTGCAGTGTCAATATCTCTATCGATCATTTACTCCCACGCCGGCGACAATTGACCATCCTGACTCTGCCAGTGTGGCATCCATACCAGCGTGGTCAAGCGCACATCAATATCCTTCTTTGCCGGCCTTACGCTAACCTGCTCAAGTTCTTCAGTCAGGGGGTCAGTTTTGGCTGCCAGCGCCTCTGTCTCCGACTTAAATGAAGCATCAAGCTCCTGCAGTCTCTCTTGATAAGTCGCCACTGTCTCCTGGGCACGCTTTATATCCTGTGACTCTTTCATTATTCGGCTGGCGCCACGAGCCGCGGTTGTAGCACGCCCCAGCGATGAATAGCTAACTGCTTTCCTGCCTACAAAAGCGCTAAGTAGAGTTGTTCCTACTGATATAGCCGTCTGCATTTTTTGCTGCTTCGCTTGCTCTGCCTCCCGCTCAACCGCCTGCTGAGCTCGGCGAACCCGTTCCTCAAGTGTAGCCATCTTAGACGCATACTTTTGCCGAAGTTTTTCCATTGCCTCGTCTCGCTGCTCACGAGCGCTTTGCTGTAACCGGACTCGAAAATCACGCTCAGGCTCACCCGGATTAGAGAACTGCTTGAGAGACGGGCTTTTTAGTAGCTCAAGCTTCTGGTTCCTGTAAAGCCAGTCGGCAAAATCTTTACTCCAGACACCGTAGCTCTTGGCATTGCCCGCTACTGCAGGTAACGGAGAGTACCGGGCTGACTCACTGGGCGATTTATCCAAATCTGATATATTAAAACTGGCTTCTGCTGAGTTATCCCAGTTTATCGCAATAGGGTCATCTGTTATCTGAGTAATAAAAGCGGACTCCCGGGTCGTAGCTACCCCGGCCTTTCTATCAGCAAAATGAACCTGCGCCATACCAAGCAACATAGGATTATAGGTCAAGGTTTGCCCTGCCGGTTTGCTGCCACGGATAGGGACAAAGTACTGGGAAACATCCGGGGAAAGCAGGGGGCGTTCAGCCCTTTTGACACCGCTGCTTACCGCAGCGGGCGCAGCCTGATAAGAAGGGGCAGAAGTCTGAGCAATCGACGCTGCAGCGGCTGGTGCGGCCTTTACACTTACTCCAGCAGGCTTCCGCTGGTCCATTAAAGATTTTATCTGGATGCGTGTCATCGGACCCCTGAGGTATGACATGACCCACCTGGTCTCAAAAATTTCTGGTGCATCCTCATGTACGTTGTTCAGCAAGAAAATACGGCTACCCAGGCCAGCGAGCGTCTCCTCCATCCCTTGTCTGTCAAATTTGACACCAGCGCTGGCAGCGACACCCTCTAAGCCCTCCAGGACTCTCATCTTGTCGCGTTCCGTCTGCAATCGCCCAATGAACCAGGTGCCCGTATTAGCCAGACCTTTGTAATCCAAATCCACAGGGTTCTGTGTAGCCAATAAAATGCCTACCCCAAAAGCACGTGCCTGCTTAAGCAAGGTGAGCAGAGGTGCTTTTGAGGGAGGGTTAGCCACCGGAGGAAAGTAGCCAAAAATCTCATCCATATAAACTATTGCCCTAAGGCTGGTGGTACCAGATTGCGTGCGTGTCCAAGCCAGTATCTGGTTAAGCAGCAGCGAGACAAAAAACATGCGCTCAGCATCGCTGAGATGGGCGATAGAGAATATGGAGACCCTCGGCTTCCCGTCCGGCGTATACAATATTGCATTGATGTCCAGTGGTTCCCCTTCCAGCCAGGCGCTGAAGCCCGGTGCTGCCAGCAAATTGTTCAGCGAAAGTGCCAGGTCAAACCGGTCCTTGGAAGGATAGAAGGATTCAATGTCCATAACCCCTATCTTGGATACAGGAGGAGTCTGTATATTCTGGATTAGCGAAGCCAGGTCCAGGTCTCGACCCTGTTTCCAGGCTGAATCCAGAATTGTCGAAATTAGAATATGTTCTCGACTTCTGATTGGGTCGGCTTCCTTGCCCATAAGGCCAAGCAAACTGGTAGCTGTGGAGCTAATTCGGTCTCCTAGAAGCTCGGTATCATCGAGAATAGCGGTGGGGGGTGCCGCAAACGACTTTAATATAGAAACAGGTATGCCGGCACTACTGCCCGGAGTATATATGACAAAGTCTGCAGACTGGCGCAGGCGGCTGATTCGCTCACCTGTCTGCCCCCAGCCTGCCAGCCCACTCTTCCACATATCAGCCTGCTTCTTGGCATATTCCTCTGCGGAAAGTCCTTTCTTACGCGCATCACCCTCATTTATCCAGGGGGCAAAATCCTCTGCCCGCAGCTCGGGAAATGTCAGCAGGAGATTGGGCATATCTCCTTTGGGGTCAATAACTATCGCTGGCACACCATCCAGAGCAGCTTCTTCCAGGATTCCAATGCACAGCCCGGTCTTGCCACTCCCGGTCATACCAACACAGACCCCGTGCGTCACCAAATCTTTGGAATCGTAAAGAATGAGCCCTTCCTTTGGACTTTTTTTCCCCAGGTCATAAGGCCGACCTATGTAAAAGACACCTAATTTTTCATAATCTTCCATAGCCAAAGTCTCCTTAGATTATTTTACCGCATCTATTCATTATTCAGATTGCCAGAATCAGAGGCTTTAATTTAAGCCCAATCTGCAGGCATTGTCAATAGCACAAAACTTGATTTGTAAAGCTGGTTATCGTAGACTACTTCTATTATGTACAATCCTTTCAAGATTGGAGGCTGAGTAACAACGGGCATGCGAGCTAAAGTTAAAAACTCAGATGAGCTTACAGTAGCTGTGAAGGACAGGAAATTCAGTCTGTTTGATGCTATTGGCAATACTCCACTGGTAGAACTAAAGAACCTCAATGGAAATCAGAGGGTGAGAATCCTGGGAAAACTCGAAGGCAATAACCCCGGAGGTTCGGTCAAAGACCGTCCTGCCTATTACATGATAAGTAAAGCCGAGGAATCCGGAAAGCTTGTCAAGGATAGGACGATTGTTGAACCGACCTCAGGAAACATGGGAATTTCCCTAGCTATGATAGGAGCGGCAAAAGGATACCGTGTCAAACTGTATATGCCAGAATGTGTTAGCCAGGAAAGGCAGCGTACTCTGGCTGCGCTGGGTGCCGAAGTTGTTCTTACCCCAGCAGCAGAAGGTACTGATGGTGCTATAAGAAGAGCACGGCAGCTCGCTAACGAAGACCCCGGAAATTGTTGCTACATGCCCAATCAATTTGACAACGAAAGCAACGTCCTGGCTCATTATGAGACAACTGGCCCTGAGGTCTTTTCTCAGACGAAAGGGGAAATTGATGTGTTAGTTGCCGGCATGGGGACGACAGGAACATTGATGGGAGCCGGAAAATACCTTAAAGAGAAAAAGCCAAGTGTAAAGATAGTCGCGGTAGAGCCAACAGAGGGGCACACGATACAGGGACTGAAGAATATGAAGGAATCCATAGTCCCTGAAATCTATAACCCCGATGTGTTTGATGAAAAGGCGGTCATTGAGGATGAAGAAGCATTCGAAATTACCAGGTTGCTTGCGACCAAAGAAGGACTCTTTGTCGGCATGTCAAGCGGAGCTGCAGTAGCCGGGGCTTTACGTGTAGCCAAGAACCTTAACTCGGGCACGATTGTTGTCATATTGCCCGACCGCGGTGACCGCTACCTGAGCACAACGTTGTTCCGGTCGTTCTGCGCCAAATGTCCACCATAGAACTATTGTCTAAGTCAGTCCTTCCAAGAATGCCTTGACGTTTCTGCCCAGGACATTGTGGTTATAGCCACCTTCTAAAACGGCAAACCTTCTGCCTTTACAATTACTTTCAGCGGCCTCCTTGACTAATTTGCCGATTATGCGGTAATCATCGGTCGTGAGTTGTCCACCCCAGTCTTCGACATGGCGGTCAAAGCCGGCTGAAACAGCAAGTATGGAATAGCCCTTTTCCTGTTGGAACTTGTTAGTTATCTCTTCAACAAATCTTTGCCGGTCATGTTGGCTTGGCTGGAAGTATTCAGTCTTGCTTCCAGCAAAAATGTTGTTGGTACCATCTCCGAAATGCAGGTCGAAATCCAGGATTAAAGCGCTTTCGATCAAATTTTCGCTCTGGAGCTTAGCTAAGGCCACGGCAATATTGTTGAAATAGCAGAACCCCCAGCAGTGGTCGGAACTGGCATGGTGTCCAGGTGGCCTGATCAGGCCAAAACTGGCATCACCTTCCATGGCTATCTGGGCAGCCTTAATGGCTCCACCTGCTGCTAGGCAGGCAATCTCATAAAGCTGTTTATTTCCCTTGATTGATTCGATATGATACTGGGTATGGACTTGATTTAAGTCCTCCTCTGAGGCTGCTTCAGGTTCAACAAAGTTATATTGCTCCTTAAGCTCACTGAGAATCGCCTCCATCCTACCCGGGCTGGCAGCAGGGTCGGAGGTGTAAGCTTCGGTGTAACGAGCGTGATAGACTATTTTCATCCCTGTCACCACCTAAAGGTGAGCCTCTAAATTTCTTATGTAGCGACGCTTATTTAAGCTGCTCTCGGGAATAGTCTAGGATTCGTCGTGCCACTATAAGCATGTTAATCTGGCCAGTGCCTTCGAAGATGTCATTTATCTTGGCGTCACGCATCCACTTCTCTAGGAGATATTTCCTCGAATAGCCCAGCGGTCCCATTATCTCAACCGCCTTCTGAGTAATTTTGGTGACGGCAAGCCCAGCTTTTGCCTTGGCCATTGAGGCTTCAAGGCTATTAGGCAGAGACTGGTCCATCATCGAGAATGCCCGTAATGTCAGTAGCTTTGCTGCCTTGTAATTGGCTTCCATGTCCATGACATCTCGTTCCAGAGCGCTTAGCTTATGCCGCGGCAGGCCATAGCGTATTTCGATACCTTCTTTCTCCAGGGCTTCTTTGACGAAATCCAGGGAAGCCCGTCCCACGCCCAGAGCCTGTGCAGCCACCATGGGGCGGGTGGCGTCGAAGGTTGCCATGGCCTTCTTAAATCCAGCAGTTGTGGTCTTATCTATCTTCCTAACTTCAGGACTGCCTAATATATTTTCGTATGGTATACGGCAATTATCTAGAACGATGGTTACAGTATCGCTGGCCCTGATTCCCAGTTTTTTCTCCATCTTCTCCACCTTTGCCCCTGGAGTTCCAGCCTGTACCACGAATGATTTCATGCCGGCACGTCCTGCTGATTTGTCCACAGTAGCCCAGATTACCACCACACCGCCAGGATTCTCCATAGATCTTTTGCCAGCGGTTACAAATATCTTTTCACCGTTGAGCACCCATTCGTCACCATCGCGCACGGCGGTGGCGCTTATGGCAGAGGTGTCCGAGCCGCAGTGAGCCTCCGTCATTGCCATAGCACCCCATTTTGGTTCGCCCTCGTTGTAGGTACCCAGAAAGCGTTGTAGCTGTTCTTGTGTTCCTGTGGCGAAAATAGCCGCACCTCCTAGGCCAGGTGTTGGGAAGCACAAAAAAATGCCGACGTCGCCCCAGCATGCCTCCTCCGCCCTTAACGCCGCAGTCATGTCTAAACCCAGGAATAAGCTGCCTTCGAACCTTTTCTCCCAAAGCTTGTCGATAATCTCCTGCGGGTTCTCATGTTCATGCTCGTCATAGTAACGACTTACAGGGCGAAGTAGCTCCTCGGCAAGCTGATGAGCTACTTTTATGGCTTCTTTCTGTTCCGGCGTAGGTTCAAAATCTATCATTATCTCATACCTCCTTCTATACGGTAGCCATGCCATCAAAAGTGGCAAAGCCTCTGCCGTTTCTGAGCCACAGTTCGACGGGGTGGTCGCGAATATAACCATGCCCACCCAGAATCTGCACGGCGCGGTCGGTAACCATTACAGCCATATCATCAGCATACAGTTTTAATGCTGAAGCCTCTTTGGTTGCATCTTCTTTTCGGTCTAATTTCCATGCGGCTTCCCAGGCCATCAATCTTGTGGCGTCTATTTCGATGGCCATCTCTGCCAGCATGAAGGCGATAGACTGTCGAGCCGCAATGGGCTCGCCGAAGGCAACACGCTCTTTAGCATAGTCCCTTGAATACTCAAAGGCGGCTCTGGCTACTCCCACAGCCATTGCCGAGAGTGCCACCCCTGAGCAATTCATAATGCGCCCAAAGTCACATCCCTTGCTACCACCAAGCCGGTTCTCCTTCGGTATGCGGCAGTCCTTCAGGCTAAGCTCGTAGGTGGCTAGTGCTTTTATTCCCATGTTTTTCTCTCGCTCACCGATCTCCAGTCCCTTTGTACCTTTCTCGACGATGAAGCCCTGGCTGCTGCCGTTCTCAGCCGCGTAGACCAGCAAAAGGTCGGCATCGGCAGCCAGAGGCACGTAGCACTTCTGCCCATTGAGCACATAACCGTTGCCATCGGGTCGGGCAGTGGTTGAAAGAGAGTAGGGGTCGAAACCAAAGCGTGGCTCGATAAGAGCTGCGGTAGCGGTTTTGTACCTCTCATCGCAGAAAGCCGGCAGGTATTTTTTCTTTTGCTCCTCAGTGCCCATCTCGAGAATGGGATAAACTACCAGAGCAGGGCAGAGGATATGCATGGCCATGGACAGGTCGCCCCATGCCAGTTCCTCAGCGATAAGCGCACCTGTTATAGCCGAGTGCTCACCACCAAGTCCTCTGTACTCCTCGGGTATGCTTGTGGAAACAAGCCCCAGTTGCCAGGCGGTATCGATGACACGGGCAGGAATCTCACCGCTTTCGTCGCACTCCATGTAGATTTTTCTCATCTCATCGTTGGCAAACTGCTTCACCATGGTTACAATCATCTGCTGTTCTTCACTCGGACTAAACGAAATCATATCTCAACTCCTTTCAGATATGCGAAGCTTCAACATAGCATCCAAACGATGTAATTTAGCATCATTAGAACGTTCCGTCAAGGATAAAAATACCTATATTATGTTCTAGATGCCGGCCTCAAGTACGGGACAAGATTTTGCCTAACCCGTCTGCTTCTGTTATTATCTCAAAACATGCAAATTAAATTAACTTTCCTGGGCGCGGCTCAGAGCGTCACCGGCTCATGCTATCTTGTTGAGTCCGACAACTTCAGGTTTTTGGTGGACTGTGGTCTTTACCAGGAAAGGGAGTTAAGAGGACGGAACTGGAGAGCGTTTCCTATTCCACCTGAAACTCTGGATTGCGTCCTTCTGACCCACGCTCACCTCGACCATAGCGGGCTTTTGCCCAAGCTGGTCCACGAAGGTTTTCGTGGCTCAATTTACTGCACGGCTGCCACCGCTGAAATCACAGAAATCATGCTCCTAGATTCGGCAAAAATACAGCGAGAAGATGCAAAGTTTAAGAGGAAGAGACACCAGAGAGAAAAGAGAAAAGGTCCATATCCGGAAGTTCCTCTGTACACGGTAGGTGATGCCAGGGCTTCCTTTCCACTTTTCTCGCCTGTCGAATATGGAAAAGCCATCAATATAGGTAGGGGTGCTGAAGCCACCTTCTATGATGCGGGTCATGTGCTGGGCTCATCCATGATAAGGGTCAGGATACGGCAAAACGGTGAAGAGAGGACAATTCTCTTCTCTGGAGACGTTGGTGGTTTGGGTAAGCCGATACTCCGTGACCCCACACTTTTTGAAGAAGCAGACTATGTCCTTGTGGAATCCACGTATGGTGATAGATTGCTTGAGCCTCTAGAAGACGCAGCCAACGAGCTAGCCGATGTCATAAATGCGACCGTTAAATCTGGAGGAAACATCGTCATACCCAGCTTCGCTCTGGAGAGGGCTCAGGAGATACTGTACTGCCTAAACAAATTCCTCATCGAAGGCCGCATCCCACACCTGCTGGTTTTCGTTGATAGCCCTATGGCGATAAATATCACCCGAGTTTTTAAACACCATCCTGAGTTGTTCGATAAAGAAATGAGCAAGCTTATGCGCCAGAGAAAGTCGCCCTTTGATTTTCGCGGCTTAAGTCTGACAAGAACGACTGGGGAGTCGAAGGCGATAAATCGAATAAAGGGGACTATTGTTATAATCGCCGGCTCAGGTATGTGTACTGGCGGCAGGATAAAGCACCATCTGGTAACCAATATCTCAAGGAAGGCGAGCACGATACTCTTTGTCGGCTATCAGGCAGTGGGTACCTTAGGAAGAGAAATAGTCGGTGGTGCTAAAAAGGTCAGAATACTGGGACGACATTACCCGGTTAGGGCCAGAGTGGTGCAGATAAACGGCTTCTCGGCACATGCTGACAGGGATGAGCTTATTAAATGGCTATCAAGCCTACGCAAGTCACCAAGACGCCTTTTTGTAACTCACGGTGAGTCAAGCGCTTCACAGCATTTCGCCGGTTTGGTCAGAGACAAAACAGGATGGGAGGTGGCTGTTCCAGAATATCAGGAGGAGTTTATACTAGATTAGAGGCTTATCTTGGCTTCTTATGAGCTACAGCTTTTTTACCAACGATTAGATGCTTTTTATACCATTGCTGGACTGTGTCGACTACTTCGTCAATAGTGTCGCAGACTCTGAGCAAATCGAAATCCTCCTCAGAGACAAATCCCCTGGCTAAGGTGTGATTTCGCAGCCAATCCAGAAACTCATTCCAGTATTTACTATCGAACAGCAATACTGGAAACGGCTTTATCTTGTGGGTTTGCATCAATGTCAGCACCTCGGTTAACTCGTCGAGCGTGCCCAGCCCACCGGGCATCATAACAAAGGCGGTAGCATACTTCACCAGCATGACCTTGCGAACAAAAAAATGGTGAAACGTTATAGATTTGGTAGTGTAAGGATTACAAGCCTGCTCCTCCGGCAGCTCAATATTCAGCCCGATTGAGGCAACTCCGGCTTCAAGAGCACCTTTGTTGGCTGCTTCCATAACGCCGGGCCCACCGCCGCTTATAATCGAAAAACCAAGCTCGCCAAGCCGACGGGCTATCTCTTCTGTCTTTGCAAAAAGCTCATCGTCTGATTTCAGTCGGGCCGAACCGTATATAGTTACCGCCGGTTCTACGCCTGCAAGCTCGTCAAATCCTTCTACCAGTTCACCGATTATCCTGAACATCCGCCAGGAATCTTCTTTGGCTAATTCGTTTATTTCATATCCTCGTGCCATATCTGCCTCCGCTTCAAACAGATATTACCACACTGAGTGCAGTAACTGCCAGCAAGCCGACCAAAGCTACCTTGACACAAAGCGATAAGAAATCTACACTATTTACGACTTGTTGAGTTAAGATGCCATGATTTGTCCGGTTTGCAAAGAAGACACGATAGTTGTTGAGTATAACAACATTGAGCTTGATTATTGTAATGACTGCCGCGGGGTGTGGTTCGATTCTGCAGAGCTCGAGCTGTTGCTGCAGTCCATGAGTCTGGATAGCCAGAACCTGCTACTGGGCGATATATTGAAATCGTCAGAAGCCATGACGCAGGAGAAAAAGCGAAAATGTCCTATCTGTGGGCAGAAGATGAAAAAGGCAACCATTGGCGAACATCCTGGAGTACTCGTCGACGCTTGTCCGCAAGGACATGGGTTGTGGTTTGATGGTGGCGAGGTGGCTCAGTTACTCAAGCATCTGACTGGTAAACAACCGGCAGGACAGGATTCTCAGCAGCAGGTAATAAGTTTCCTGGGAGAGGTATTCAAAGCGCCGGAATAAGCTGCTGTAATTAGTGTGCAACACGGCCATGTTCCTGGCAACTACAATAATAAATACTAAGGCAGGCTTTAAAATCTGAAGGAGGTGTTTTATGACGATAGCAGTGTGGATTATAGTCGGCATAGTAGTAATTCTTCTTATCACCTTTGTTGTCATCTACAACAAACTGGTCAGGCTGCGTAACCAGGTGAAGAACGCCTGGGCGCAGATCGACGTGCAACTGAAAAGGCGACATGACCTCATTCCCAATCTTGTACAAACGGTAAAAGGCTACATGAAGCATGAGCGGGAGACAATGGAGTCTGTAACTAAAGCCCGTACCCTTGCCCAGAAGTTAATATCTGCCGGACCGGGCGAGCGAGCCAAGGCAGAGGGTGAGCTAAGCTCAGCCCTGGCTCGATTGCTGGCAGTGGCTGAAAGGTACCCCGACCTTAAAGCCAGCCAGAACTTTCTGGCTCTCCAGGAAGAGCTTGCCTCGACTGAGAACAAGATAAGCTTCTCCCGCCAGTTTTACAATGATTCCGTCATGACATACAACAACCAGACGCAGATGTTTCCGTCAAACGTCGTGGCTAGCATGGCTGGCTTTAAAGCGGGCGAGTTCTTTGAGGTCACCGTAGCTGCGGAAAGAGAAGTACCAAAAGTCAGTTTTACTTAGCCTGTAGACTCCTGAGCTATGTGGGAACAAATAAGGTCTAATCAGACCAGGTCGGCAATACTTGTGGTTTGGATGGGAGTATTGCTGCTAGCCGTCGGCTATTTTCTCGGCCTGTACTTTCTCGATAACGGCATAGTCGGCTTGATCTTCGCACTTGCACTATGGGTAATCATGAGCCTGATCGCCTATTTCCAGGGAGACAGTATTCTCCTTGCCATGTCGAGAGCAAGGAAGATCAGCCATGATGACCACCCCCGTCTTTATAATGTAGCTGAGGAAATGAAAATCGCCTCGGGACTGGAAGCGATGCCCTCTATATACATTATTGACGACCCGGCAATGAATGCCTTCGCCACCGGGCGTGATCCCCAAAAGGCATCCGTAACTGTGACCTCCGGGCTGTTGCAGAAGCTCAACCGGGATGAGCTGCAGGGAGTTGTCGGACATGAAATGGCCCATATCAAGAACCGGGATGTGCTGCTGATGGCAATGTGCAGCGTGTTACTCGGCACAATTGTCCTTATAGCCTGGTACGCATCACGATTTATGATTTTCGGTGGCATGCGCGGAACGAGAAGAAGCTCCTCTTCAGGAGGCGGTGGCTGGGGTCAGATTATCATCATCGTTTTGGCCCTTGTACTGATTATACTGGCTCCAATCATGGCTCAGCTAATTTACCTTTCCATCTCTAGAAAGAGGGAATATCTGGCAGATGCCTCCTCGGCTCTATATACCAGATATCCTGAAGGGCTGGCTTCAGCTCTGGAGAAATTAGCCGCCTCCACCGACCAGCTGAAATCAGCCAATAAAGCCACAGCACCGATGTATATCGTCAATCCTTTCCGCAAGCGGGGTATGGCCGCCAGCGACCTCACCAGCACCCACCCACCAATATCCGAGCGGATACGCATACTTCGCTCCATGGCTGGTGCCTCCTATACTGACTATGATAAGTCCTATCGAAAGGTTCATGGTACCAGCAAGGTGTTAATCCCCGCCGCTGCGGTAACAGCCGCCGGGACTGTGGCTCTGCGAGCACCACAGCCGGAGGCAGCGGAAAAACTGGAACAAGTCCAGCGGGCTCGAGAGACCTCGGACTTAATGTGGAACCTAAACAAGTACAATACCATAACCTGTACCTGCGGCACCAAGCTACGGTTGCCACCTGGCTTTAAATTACCCCAAGTCAGGTGCCCACACTGCGGCAGAATCAACACAGTTTGAGATGTGGGAGCAAATAAGGTACAACCATACCAGGTCGGCAATGCTCATAGCGGGCATGGGAGTATTGCTGCTTCTTATCAGCTTCGCTATTAGTATACCCCTTGGTAGAATGTCTGATACGGGCCTGTTTGTTAGCATTATATTGGGGGTTATTCTCGCCTCAATAATCTGGGTGGCTGCATGCTTGTTTGCTTACTTCCAGGGAGATGACATGCTGCTGTTGTTGTCAGGGGCCAGAAGGATTAGTTATGGTGACCACCCGCGCCTCTACAACATAGTCGAGGAAATGAAAATTGCCTCGGGACTGGAAATGATGCCAGCTATATACATTGTCGACGACCCGGCAACGAATGCCTTCGCTGTTGGCTGCCGCCCAAACAATTCCGCCGTCATCGTCACATCGGGACTACTGACTAAACTCAATCGAGATGAGCTACAGGGAGTCATCGGGCACGAGCTATCTCACATTCAGAACCGTGATGTACTCCTGATATCCTTATGCATTATGCTTTTTGATACTATTACCATGATAGCCTGGTTCATAATGCCCCGCTCATCCGAATGGAGAAATTTTTTCTTAGGACGTTATTACTGGTTGCTTCCGTTCCTGAGTTTCTTAAGTGCTACCATATTAACCACACTCATAATGTCATCAGAAAATGTCAGTGGGTCAAGTTTCATAGTCGTGCTTATTCTCTATGTCTTGGCATTTGTGCTGTCGATGCCAATATTAGCTCAACTGATTTACTATGCCACTTCTAGGAGAAGAGAATACCTGGCTGATGCCTCATCAGCCCTGTACACCAGATACCCCGAGGGCTTGGCTTCAGCACTGGAAAAAATAGCCGCCTCCACCGACCAGGTTCTAGCCGCCAGTCCGGTCACGGCGCCGATATACATCGTCAACCCGTTTCGTGAGAGAGGCATGGCTGCCAGTGATATCACAAGTACCCACCCATCGGTCTCCGAGCGGATACGCATACTGCGCTCTATGTCTCATATCTCTTACGCCGATTATGACCGGGCTTATCGGTTGGTTCGCAACGTTGATAAGGGAGTAATTCCTGCTGCCGCCTTAGCCAGCGCCGGTGTTGTCCCGATGCGGACAGCCATGCCAGATGAGCTGGACCACATCCAGCGAGTTCGAGAGACTAAGAACATGCTGCGGAACCTAAACAACTATAAGATTATAAGCTGTCCCTGCGGCACCAGGATGCGGTTACCACCTGGCTTCAAATTGCCCGAGGTCAGATGCCCCCACTGCGGCAAAATGAACTCAGTTTGAGCATGGGCAAATGGACTGCCCTACCCCTGCTGCAATATAATAAGTACCTACAGAAAATTTAATAGATAAATGCTTTGGTATAAACATGGAGGAGTAAATGCCACCGGAAAAAAGCAGGAGAAAGAAGAAAGTCGAAACGAACATACGTCAGATGGAGATTGACGATATCAGTTCCGTCTATCATCTCGGAGAGCAGCTCTTCACCAGCGAGGAGTTTCCCATCCTCTATCGCACCTGGGACCAATACGAGGTAACCGATTATTTTACCTCCGACCCTGAATACTGCATGGTTGCCGAGACCGAGCCGGATGGGGAAATTGTCGGCTTCATAATAGGTACCACCATCGAGAAGGAAGGCACCGCCTGGAAGAAATACGGGTACATAAGCTGGATAGGTGTAGACGAGGCTTTTCAGAGGACCAATCTAGGCATACGATTATATAGAAGACTGGAACAGAGGCTGCGCAAAGATGGCGTCAGAATGGTTATAGCTGATACCGACGCTGAAAACGAGCCAGCCATTGCCTTCTTCGAGGCAATTGGTTTTTCCGCCAGCAGCCAGCATGTTTGGCTTGCCAAAACCATTCGCCGACCACCCAAAGAAAACAGCAAGTCTGAGAACTCCTCGAAAACCAAGTGAATTACAAAATAAGTTAATGAACATAAAACCGCAAAGACTGAAAAATCTCCTCAGAGACCTGGTGGATATATACAGCCCTTCAGGCAAAGAAGAGGAGGTTATCGAGTTTGCCGAGGGATACCTAAAGAAGCATGGCCTGACGGTGAGCAAGCAAGAGGTCGATGAGAACCGCTTTAACCTGATAGCCTTTCCTGAAGGAAAAGACGAGGTAGACCTTTGCCTTGTGGGTCATCTTGATACCGTTACCGCTCACGACCTCGAAGATTTCGGCTTCAGTGAGGAAGGTGACACCATCTTCGGTCTGGGAACTGCCGATATGAAAGCAGGCTGCGCCGCCATGATGGAGGCATTCACCGTCCTGGCTGGCAGGAAAAAGGCTTTCCCGCCGGTAGGTCTGGCTCTGGTGGTTGGCGAAGAGGAAGACAGCAGCGGTGCCAAAACGCTGATTCGAGAGTATAGCTTCCCCTGGGCGATAATTGGCGAGCCGACCAGCCTGGCACCCTGTCTGGGGCATTACGGCTATCTGGAAGTGCTTTTGCGTACTGAGGGGAAAAGAGCCCACTCCTCCATGCCGGAGCTGGGACAAAATGCTATCGAGGCTATGCTGAGGCTCCTGTTGCAAGTCACGGAGTATGCCATTTCATCACCACACGGCTTAGTTTATAACATCAGAGAGCTTTCGGGCTTCCCCGGCGGCTTCGTCGTGCCGGATACCTGTGAGGCCTGGCTGGACCTTCATTTACCACCTAACGCCGGGCTCGACACGCTCAAGACGGAGCTGGAACAATTGGTGAAGGCAGCCGGTGACAGCATACCTGACCTGAACACCCGCCTCAAATTCGAGGATACCCACGCCGGCTACCGGATTTCCGAGGAGAGACCGTTGATAGGCAAGCTGAAGGAAACATATGGAAAGATGTCTCTGCCCTGGGAACCACAGGACTTCAGGAGCCATTCCGATGGCAGTGTGCTCTGGGCTGCCGGTGTCGACCCAATTGTACTCGGTCCCGGTCGGCTGGAAGCAGCTCACACACCGGAAGAATCAGTTCCCTTCCAGGAGGTGGTGCAGGCAGCCCAGCTGTATCTGAATCTGGCACTGGCTCTATAAGACCGGATTCAATTGAAAAATATGTGTAAGAGGAGATGACTTTGGCTAAAGTGAATAAGAATAAGCGTTTGCCGCAAACAAGCTACAGTGACAAATCAGTGAATAGCGAGCGCCTTTCAGGCGATGCCAGTCGGCGTTCTGCGAAGGTCAAGGCAATAAAAGCCGAGGCGAAGCGGCGCAACATAAATCTGATCACAACCATCGTGACATGCGCTGCAGTTCTAGTATTTATAGCCGCTACTATACTGGCGGCAATATATTTGCCTCAGATAGCCATCTATGTACCTATTGTCGCCCTGGGACTGGCGCTGGCTCTACAGAAATACACCGCCAGCTTCGTCGCCTTCTTTGTCATCACCTTTTCCAAAATCTACGACCTTGGAGATAGAATTCGCATTGGCAACACGAAAGGCGATGTCAGGCACATAGGGCTGCTTCACACCACACTTGAAGAGGTGGGGGAGGACGAGAAACTGGGCGGCGAAGTAACCGGCAGACTGATATCCGTGCCCAACCTGATAATACTTGATCAGCCGGTATTGAATTACTCCAAGGACTACTCGCCGGGCTTCGAGCCCATCTCCTCCGACTACATGTTCGATGAGGTGCGCATACCCATAACGACCGACAGCAATGTGGAGAAGGCAACCCATCTTCTCGAGCGCATAATGAAGAGCCAGGACGAGGTCTACCTGAAGCAGGCCCGCCAGGTCTTCCAAGACGGTTACCCCAGGTTTCTGGACGAAGCCATGAGCGGTCCCCGCGTGCTCGTCTTCGTCGAGCCGCAGCACATCTGGATTAAAGGCAAGTTCGTGGCTCCGCTGAAGAGCCGCAACGACCTGCGCAGCAGCATACTGCTCCAGTTCATCAAGGAAACAAAAGCCGGCTCCGACATCAAGCTGGCATAAGTCACCCCACCATTCAATATTCACTTACCGGCTTTGCTAGGCGCATCTTTGGCTGTTTGGTGCTATACAATGATGCGAATTGCACATAACTGACAAATGTGTTACCTCATTACAAGTGGTAGAGATAGGGGGAATTTGGATCTCAGACATCCATGATGCGATAATAGCACTGTCCAAATCAAGCTACAGCCATCACATTATTTATGTTGATATTCCTAGCCGGATATTTCAAAATGATGAAAAGCTTCGCTAGCTTCAGGTAAGCTGTTACTAAAAATGTGGTCTAGCAAGCAGGAAATTGACGTTATTTCAAAGCCACTGAGAAATAATTAGGAGGAGGGAAACTGAGTAAGTTAGAGGTGCCTAAAAGAATCAAATACTTGGTTTTTGAACCCAAGGAAATTGGTGGAATGGTGATTAAAAATAGGTTAGTTAGATCCGCCACCTATGAAGCCATGGCCTCTGAAGATGGCAGCGTTACAGACGAACTCGTAGAATTCTATAAAACTTTGGCTGAAGGAGGAGTAGGCTTAATAATCGCATCGTATGTCTGTGTTCAACCAAGCGGTAAGTCTACGCTCAAACAAACGGGAATAGACAAGGACGACCTAATCCCGGGATTGAGAAGAATCGTGAAAACGGTCCATGGACATGGCGATGGTTGCAAAGTTGCCATACAACTGGTTCATTCTGGTCGTCAATCCATGATCTTGGACGAAACCATCGCTCCCTCTGCTGTTCTGGAGTCCTTCAGGAATAAAATACCACGAGAAATGACAATTGAAGAAATAGAAGAAACCATAGAGGCGTTTGCCGAAGCAGCAAGGAGGGCGAAGGAAGCAGGCTTCGACGCTGTTCAACTCCACGCAGCGCACGGGTACCTTTTAAGCGAATTTCTGTCTCCCTACACAAACAGAAGAACAGACGAATACGGAGGCAGCACAGAAAACAGGTTCAGAATTGTTAAAGGTATTTACAAAAGGACAATGGAAAATGTGGGAAAGGATTTTCCCATTTTGATAAAGATGAACGTTGACGATTTTTTAGAAGGCGGAATAAACCTAAAGGAATCCAAAAAGATTGCAGAAAGGCTTTCAAAAACGGGGTTTGCCGCCATCGAAACAAGCGGATGCATGTGGGAAGTCATTACACGTAGTGAAGAGGAACTTGGTTGGGAACCAGCTATGATACCTGAAAGCCGAATTAATATTAGGTCTAAAGATAAGGAAGCCTACCATTTACCATACGCGAGAGAAATCAGGAAAGTGATCGACGTACCTTTGATTCTCGTGGGTGGAATCAGATCCCTTGACGTAATTGAAAAAATATTGGCGGAAGGAAGCGCAGATTTCATTGCCTTATCCCGGCCCTTGATTCGACAACCAGACCTTCCAAATAGATGGCTGAAGGGAACTGGAGGATTAACCGCTGACTGTATTTCATGCAATGGCTGTGTTGGCAGCATAATGGAGGGTCCCCTTCGGTGTATCCCGGAGGTCATTTGATAAGTCAGGAGGTACTTGAACCTTCTCGCCGACCAAGGAAATTTGAGCACTTGGCTCAGTGAAAAGAGGGCTGTGTGAAATCGACTTTGCTGTATGACACAAACGAGACTGGACTTTGGTCCAGAATATATCGTTTGTTGAACAAATACTCAGATTGTGCAGACCTATCCTCGCCAATTGCCGAAGGATATGCAATATAGTAAATAGTCCCAAGAGTTGCCCAATAGATTGCCAAGGCGAATCATCCGGAGCAGCAAATTAATTTCTTCTGTCCTTTCAGCACCGTATATCTGCTGCAACTTCCAGACAGCTTCAGGATCAGGATGAGCATCGGATTCAGCCCAGTGCTGCGCATAGATTACAGCTACAGCCTCCTCTTCTGGGCAGCCATTGACATCTCCTGAAAGTAACTGGCTAATCTCTCTAGAAGTAACACCACTTTTCAGAGCTTGCCTGGCATGGAAGTAGGAACAATAGCGACAGCCGTCCACTGCTGTTACAGCCAGCATAAGCCTCTCCCGGAAGGCAGATGATATAGCGCCACTATTCATTACCTCCTTCAATTGCCTCCTGTTTCTAATTGGAAACCACAGGTCTTTAAATAATTCTTTTGGGTTCTTATATGTTCTTTTGTTAAATTTCATGACTGCTACTGCCGAGTAATATAGATACTGTTAGCTCATTCTAGTATTTAAGCGGTTACAGAGCAAACATGAAGCTAACTCAGTGCACGTTCTAGCGGAAGGTTAAATGCTGGACTTGGTTGCTTTCCTTCTTGCTTAGTGAGAATCGCAAGTATAAAATGTAAATTACATACGGGTCTTTTGATCCTATCAAGGAAGCAATTTCGTATTTGAGCTATCCTGCTAATAGCGTAAAGGGCGGGGTTTGTATTCATATAATAGTGTTTCAATGTGGAACATAAAAGGATGGCAGAGGCTGACGGTACGTGATGACCCGCAACTTGTGGCAGCGAAACAGGAACTTCTGTTGTGGCTAGACGAAGTACCAGAGCCTTGGCAAAGCATATGGAAAGGAAGGCTTCAGGGCACGCTTGATCATACCCACCTATCTGTACGACTTGAGCTATACCTTCATCACTATTTTAAGAGCTCAGGTTGGGCCGTCGAGATTGAACCTGAACTATCTGGAACTCTGAATAGGCCCGATTTTAGGGTCACCAGTGACGCAGACCGCTTCTATGTTGAAGCGAAGGCCATTCTGGATGAGCAGACAATCGCACAAGAGACTGACAGATTGAGGCAGTTGGCCGATTATTTAAGCAGCAAATTATCAAGGGAAGTCATCATCGAACCGCTATCTGACTTACCCCTAAGTTTATCTACTAAGAAAATCAAGGCTCAAATCGAGCAATGTGCAAATACACAGGTAGATAAAGTGGTGGAATTTGATTTATCGGATGTACATTTGGGGGCTCAATACACACTCAAAATCATCATTCTTCCCAGAAATTATAACTCGACTCAATCAGCTAGTGTCGGTGGAATGATATCGGGTGTTCATATATTAACTATTGGTAAACGTGTTCGTGAAGTACTTGAGCAAAAAGCAGACAAGTACGGCTCCTTCGATATACCCTTCATCATAGCTATATATGGTGCGGGACACTTCCCGGTTCAGGCCAGCGACGAACTTGACGCCCTCTTTGGTGACAGGATTTGGAGCGTGCACTCCGGTAGCCAACTCACTGAGATGCGAAAGCCCAACGGGTTCTTCACCTCTGAAAGGGAATGGGGACGCCGCCACAAAGATGTGGCAGCTGTACTTTTCTATCGGTTCAAATGGCTTGAGAGTACCCACGCTCACCTAGCACACATTTACCATAACCCATTTGCCAATAGGCCGGTAAATCCCGTATTGTTACCCGGATTGCCACAGGCGATGCTGGATGATAACGGCATTCTGAATTGGATAAATGGTAAACCTGAGTGATGCGAACCTTTTTTCAATACAACGATAGGGCGACTTGTGCAATCCAACGCAAAGTTTGACCTGAAGAAAATTTACAGGTAAGGTGTTAGCAAGTAAGACCTGAAAAGGAATTAAATACGGAGGTTTAGACGTGGGTAGTAAGGGAAGAAAAAATGTGAAAAAACCCAAGAAAAAAATATCAGAAAAGAAAGCTGGGAAAACAGGACAAAAGAAGAAATAAAGAGCCGACTAATGCGGCTTAAACAGCGCTAGTTTTCATCCAGGGCAATTGCCTGTTGTTCAGCATGTCACATTTGTCCATATTGTTTGCCGCTGAACAAAAGCCTGTTTTGTTCAATTTATCTAGTTAGTAAGTCTGAAGTTTAAACTGAAAGTTCTACCTATTGATACCGCAGCTCCACCTGAGAGGATTCGAACTATATAGCCATCAAAAACCACGATGCTACCTATTTGTCTGCAGATTCATACCTCAACTGTGCCGCCGACAGCCGGCAAGGTGACATCAAGCCCACTGCTGCTCAATTGGTCGATGTAAAAATCGGGGTGCTCGCTGTGGACAGGGATGAGGACCTCGGGCTTTATTCCCTGAGCGACCTCAAGCAGGTCGGGACCGCAGGCGTGACCTGAGGCATGTAGTCCCCTCTCCTCCTCGGGTATCTCCCACTGGCTCCTCTCGCCGTTCCCCTTTTTCTCCCTGGGGAGTCCGAAGCCGCGCATTTCAAAATACTCCAGCCAGCTGTGCAGACGGCGAAAGTCTATCTCCTGCTCCTCATCGTGGGGCTCGCTGGAGCTGAAAACGTAGAGGCTGCCCGGTCTGGGATGAAGGCTGGGCAGCTCGTTTAAGTCCCAGAAGCTGAAGCAGAGGATGAACTTGTCCTCAGCCGAACGCACATCTTCCGCCAGAATCATCTTGCCGCCATAATCTTTACACAGGTTCTGCACCCACAGGTTGGGGCGCTTGCTGGCAATGGTGTCCTGATATATGACGATGCTGTCCTCCTGACCGATGTCAGGAATATCCGGCTCGAGCAGGCGCATCGTCTTCAGTAAATAGGCGTCTTTGGGCAGTATAGCCAGCTTCCTGCCTGTGTCTCTGGCAATCTGAAGAAATGTAAGCAGGCGGTCTACATCCCGGGGAGGGAAATCGGCAATGACAAGGGCGCTAGCGTCTTTGATTGCCTTCAGCCCGTTATCGTAAACATCGCGTTCAAATACGTTCGACGTGCGAGGCACATTTGTCCCTTCCAGGATAAGTGCTCGGGGATGTAATTGACCAGCCTGTTCGATAAATCTCCTTGTATAGTCAGCTCGTTTGCCGTGCAGCCGCAGGTCACCGCTGTAGATAATCCAGCCGGAGCCTGTCTCTATGCCCCAGGCACAGGCGCCGGGGATGGAGTGGTCAACCGGGAAGCAGCGCAGATTTAAGCTGCAGCCGCTATGTCCGGTCAGTGAACAGGAACTGAGAGGCTTTTGCCCCGGAGATTTAAGCCAGAACTTGATAGCATCTTCGCTTAGAGCTTTTAACTCTGCATCGGCAAGGCAAAACTGCCGCTGCTGCTTCTTATCGGTGGTAAGCAGCGCCTCCTGTTTCCAGCCAGAGGGAACCCCCGGCTCCTTGCAGTCAAAGTAACACACCTGCTGGTCGAAGTCTGCCTTTCCCGAGTCCTGGATAGCCTTGGCGATAAATGCAGTAGTTGCAGTCGAATAGACCGGTATATCCTCCCTCAGAAAAGCGATATGCCCGGAATGGTCGAGATGCCCGTGGGATAACAGCACGCCGCCCAGGTGGTCAAGCTCGCGGTAGAGAGAGCTATGCTGGAACTGTTGCCACAGGCCCGGTGTTATCAGGTCATCGCGATAAAGGCCCTTCAGCGGCGGCAGCAAGCCCATTGCCAGAGGGTCAAGCAAGCCGGCACCTGGGCGAGGTTTAAGATATTCTTCGTAGAATTGCTTGTGTCTCTTATAAGGGAAGCCGAAATCCAGGAACAGCCGCCGCCCTCCGTCTTCGAGGAGTATCTTGTTGCCGCCGATTTCGTTGACGCCGCCGTAGAATGTCAGCCGTACCACAGATTTTCCCCTATTGCTGCTATCAGTCTAACGCAATGTCGGCTTGGAGGCAAGGAGGGTGAAGATAGAGATCGCCACGGTGCTGCGCCCCTCGCGATGGCAGAGGGAATTGACAGTTTACCCGAATTGAAGTAGGATAAGCTCTTGATGAAAAAGGAATTGATGGATATACTGGCCTGTCCGGTGTGCAAAGGCTCGCTCGAACTCAAAGTGACCGAGGAGAAAGAGGGGGAGGTAATCACCGGCTCATTATTCTGCAAAAAATGCAAGCACGACTACCCCATTACGGACAGCATCCCCAACCTGCTGCCGCCAGATTTTAAGGGCTAATCATTCAGGGCTGTAAGTCACGCAGCTTTGCGGAGATTCCCAGACTTCAACGCTTGACAGCGACACTCCTCCAGAAAAACGTCCTTTAAGCTGGTCATAAATAGTCACAGCGATATTTTCCGAAGACGGATTGATCTTGTCGAAAGGCGGCACATCGTTCAGGGAAGTGTGGTCGAATCGGGCAAGAACTTCACTCAGGTGCCGTTTCAGCTCCACGAAATCGTAAGCCAGGCCGGTTTCATTAAGCCTGGTTGCCTTCAAGTTGACCACCACCTTGAAACGATGTCCATGCACGTTCTCACATTTACCGCCATAATCTCTAAGATAGTGAGCGGCATCGAAATGTCCTTCAACAGATACTTGATACATCTTGCCTCCTCGTCATAGTCTCCCCGGCTTCAGCCCACTTGCGAACGCCGGTCGCATTTCCCAGGTTACCAAGTAGCTCTTTGATGGTTTTTCCGTTCTCGGGATGAACCAAGGCCGGAGCGATTTCGGCCAGCGGAACGAGCACAAATGCACGCTCGGCCAGACGTGGGTGTGGTATAGTTAATTCCTTATCGCTGAAAACCGCATCGCCGTAGATAAGAATGTCTATATCGATAGGCCGGGGGGCATTGGGAAAACTGGGTGTCCTGCCTAATTCAGCCTCGATTTTCTTTGCCAGGCGCAGAATCCTTTCGGGATTTAGCTTGGTGGAGATACGGCATACGGCATTCAGGAAAAGAGGCTGCTGCTCATAACCTACAGGCTCAGTTTCATAAATGGAGGACGTTTGCTCGATTTTCAGATGCTGTGATAGCAATTCTAGGGCTCTAGCCAGGTTCTGTTTTCTGTCCCCCAGATTGGAACCGAGACCAAGGTAGGCAGTTACCATCGCTATTTCCCCATGCCCCTGATAATGGCATCGCTCATGCGGCAGATACGCATCATCTCTTTAACGTCATGCACCCGAATTATATCAGCACCTCTGGCGATACCGATGGCGGTGCTGGCTGCTGTTCCCTCCAGACGTTGCTCTGGCGGCAAATCCAGTATCAACCCGATCATCGATTTACGTGAGGTTCCCAGAAGTACAGGTCTGCCTAAGACTTTGAGCTCGTCAAGGCAACGCACCAGCTCAAGGTTCTGCTCCAGTGTCTTGCCGAAGCCGATGCCCGGGTCGACGATGATATTATCCCAGGGCACGCCTGAATCCAAAGCCAGGTCTATGGACCTCTTGAGGTCTTCGATGACCGCCGGTACAATGTTGCGCTGGGGTTTATCCCGCTGATTGCTCATCAGGATTATAGGCACGCCTCTCTCCGCCGCCAGGGCAGCCAGTTTCGGCTCCTGCTTCAGTCCCCAGATATCATTTATCATTTCAGCCCCGGCATCCAGAGCCTTACGTGCTACGTCAAGCTTGTAAGTGTCAACGCTTAAAGGCACCTTTGCCTTGCCGTTCAATCGCTCCAGCACCGGTATCACCCGCCGCAGTTCCTCATCAACCGATATTGGAGATGAATCCGGACGTGTAGATTCGCCACCAACATCAAGAATATCAGCGCCTTCGGTGACGAAGCGCTGTGCTTGAGCTACGGCAGCGTCAACGCTGTCCAAGCCGTCACCGGAAAAAGAATCAGGAGAGACATTGACAATACCCATCACGTAGGTTCGGTCTCCCCAGTGGAAAGTGGTCTTCCCACAGCGGGTGATGCCTGTGGAAGAGCCGCCTCTGGCTTGACGCCATTTTAGCAGAGAAGCTTTGCTAAACCTGCCAGTCATCAGGTTTTTATTCTACCATTCTATGTAATTGTATGCTATCCAATGCTCGGCTAAATATGATAAAATGTCCTATCTGGCAAGCAGACAAACGGCAAGATCCTCACTGCCGTTTGATTGGAGGGGGAGGGACAAATGGGCATCAAGCAGAAAATCACTGAATTGAATAAATTAAGGGAACAATCACTGGCAGGTGGTGGAGCCCGGCGCGTAGACACCCAGCACAAACGGGGCAAACTTACCGCCAGGGAGCGAATTCAGCTTCTCTTTGACACGGATACCTTTGAAGAACTGGACCAGTTCTCACTTCACCATTGCACTGACTTCGGGCTTGAAGAGCAGAGAGTACTTGGCGATGCCGTAGTCACCGGATATGGCAAAATAAATGGCCGACCCGCTTTCGTTTTCTCTCAGGACTTCACTGTTTTTGGTGGTTCGTTATCAAAAACAGCCTCTGCAAAAATATGCAAAGCCATGGACTTGGCCGCCAGGAGCGGTGCTCCCATCATCGGAATGCTGGACTCAGGAGGCGCTCGTATCCAGGAGGGGGTAGACAGCCTGGCAGCCTACGGTGATATCTTTATGCGCAATACCATCTACTCAGGCGTGATTCCTCAAATTTCAGTGGTTATGGGACCGTGTGCCGGAGGTGCTGTCTACTCACCGGCTATAACCGACTTTATTTTCATGGTGAAAAACACAGGCCAGATGTACATTACCGGGCCGGAAGTGATTAAGGCGGTGACCCGTGAAGAGGTTAGCTTTGAAGAACTGGGTGGTGCTATGACTCACGCCACTAAAAGCGGCAACTGTCATTTTGTTGCCGACGATGACCGGAAATGTCTCGAGGCAGTGCGACAAGTGCTAAGTTTTATGCCTCAAAATAATAGGGACGAGCCGCCCTTTAGAGATACCGGTGATGACCCTAATCGCATGGATGAGGAACTTCTTGATATTGTACCTGTTGACCCAAGCAAAACTTATGATATGAAAAAGGTCATCCTCAAAATCGTGGACAACGGCGATTTTATGGAAGTGCACAAGAATTTTGCCCGCAACCTCGTTGTTGGCTTCGCCAGAATGGGTGGGCACAGCATCGGGATAGTAGCCCAGCAGCCATCATTCTACGCCGGTGTTATTGATGTTGATGCCTCGGACAAAGGTGCCAGGTTTGTCCGATTCTGTGATTGCTTCAACATTCCCCTGGTTACGCTCGTCGATGTACCGGGATACATGCCGGGGACAGACCAGGAGTACAGAGGCATCATCAGGCATGGTGCCAAGTTCCTCTATGCTTATGCTGAAGCCACCGTGCCTAAGGTAAGTGTTATCATCCGGAAGGCTTACGGTGGGGCTTTTATAGTCATGAGCAGCAAAAGCCTGCGCGGCGATATTAACTATGCCTGGCCGACAGCCGAGATTGCCGTAATGGGACCAGATGGTGCCGTAAACATTGTTTTCAAAGATGCTATAGATAAATCGGAGGAACCAGAAAAGACACGGCAAAAATTGATTGATGAGTATAGAGAGAAATTTGCCAATCCCTATGTAGCTGCTGGCAAGGGCTATCTGGACGACGTAATTGACCCGAGAGGCACAAGACCAAAAGTGATTAAAGCCCTTGAAATGCTTCGCGACAAGACGGATACAAATCCACCTAAGAAGCATGGCAACATTCCTCTATGAGAGGGTTGAAATGAACAAAGCTGTACTAGCTGTTATATCAGCGGCAATTAATGCCTATATCGAACAGGAAGGGCAGGCTAAGGCAATAAATTCCAAAGCTGCGCCTTATCCTGAAACCAGTTCACGGCGGCTTTTCGGACGCCAAAAACTATTGGGAGCCAGAGCCCGCCGGCGGGCGAGGGGAAATAATCAATAGAGCACCGGGTTGAAACTTATGGGAAAGGAGATGAAGGCATGAGCCCAGCCAAGGCGAGCAAAACGAATCCAGTAAAAATCACCGACCTTACTTTGCGTGATGGTCACCAATCATTATTCGCTACCAGGATGCGAACTGCTGATATGGAGCCTATTGCCGCAGATATGAACAGGGCAGGTTTCTGGTCGATGGAAGTCTGGGGTGGTGCTACCTTCGACGTAATGACTAGATTCCTGAACGAAGACCCCTGGGAAAGAGTTCGTATCTTAAAGAAATTGATGCCTGATGCCAGGTTGCAGATGCTCTTGCGCGGTCAGAACCTGGTCGGCTACCGCAATTATGCTGATGACATAGTTACCGCCTTTGTTCATCATGCTGCTGACTGTGGCATCGATGTCTTCCGCGTTTTCGATGCCGTTAATGACGAACGCAACTTCATAACTGCCTTTAAAGCCATCAAGGATAAAAAGAAGCATATCCAGGGCGCTCTATCTTATTCGTTGACGGAACGTAGACTGGGCGGTCCGGTATACAATATCGATTATTTTGTTAAGAAAGCACTTGTCATTCAAGATATGGGAGCTGATAGCCTCTGCATCAAGGATATGGCTGGACTAATTGCACCGGACGATGCATACGAGTTAGTTAAGGCTTTAAAGCAGGCTCTGAAGATACCGGTCAACCTGCACAGCCACTTCACCAGCGGTATGGCTTACATGAGCTTCTTAAAAGCAATCGAGGCTGGGGTAGATTTCATAGATACTTGTATTGCTCCTTTCGCTTTGCGCACCTCTCACCCCGCAATAGAGCCGATTGTGGTCGCCCTCAGAGGCACGCCCAGGGATACCGGGATTAGCCTGGACCACCTGCTTAAATTGGGTGAATACTTTGAGTCTATTGCCCCTAAGTACAGGGACTTTATGGATACTACCAAGATATCAGTGATTGATACCGGCGTGCTTTGGCATCAAATCCCCGGCGGTATGTTCAGCAACATGGTTGCCCAGCTAAGAGAAGCCAAAGCCCTCGACCGGCTGCAAGAAGTTTATGCCGAACTGCCGCGGACACGAAAAGAACTTGGCTATCCACCACTGGTTACTCCAACCAGCCAGATAGTCGGTGTTCAGGCAGTGCTGAATGTACTCTTCGGCAGATATAAAATGATATCTAAGGAAGTCAAAGATTATGTTTACGGCTTGTACGGTAAATCACCGGTCCCGATCGATAAGGATATACAAAAGATAGTCCTTAAAGGCTATGAGCGTGGGGAAAAACCCATCACCAGCCGGCCAGCTGATATGCTCGAGCCTGAACTGGCGAAAGCCAAGCAGGCTACCAAGGGCATCGCTAAAGATATTGGTGACGTGCTTGTCTATGCCCTGTATCCTCAGACCGGAATGAAATTCCTAAAATGGAAATATGGCTTGGAAACACCGCCGCCAGAGACCAAGCCGAAGACCTTGGAAGATGTCGAAAGAGAGGACAAGCTTATCGCCAAAGCTAAAGCTGGCAAGGTGGCGGAAAAGGTTGAGATGGAAGCGCCGGTCAAGGGACCAGGTGCCAGAGCATTCAATGTGTTCGTCGGCGATGAATATTACCAGGTTGAGGTTGAGCCTGCAGGTGGCCCGGCTGCATTTGTTCCTACATATGCTCCGCCACAACCAACAGCAGCACCTTCATCAACTAAGAAGGGGGTTCCGCCTGCACCATCGGTGGAGAAGAAAGGGGCTCCGGCACCTCCCGAGGCAGTCGTCGCTGCCGGGGATAAGCCGGTGGTTGCTCCGATACCAGGCACTGTTGTCCGCTATCTGGTCAAAGAAGGTGACAATGTCAAAGCAGGCACGGGCGTAGTTGTTCTGGAAGCCATGAAGATGGAAAATGAAATAGCAGCCCCGGCTGCCGGTAAAGTAAAATCCATAAATTGTAAGGCTGGCGATAAAGTAAGTGGAGGCACTGTACTTGCCGTAATTGGTTAGGCTTTTATGGGGAAAACCCTAAGCGAGAAAATCCTGAGTGAAAAATCAGGAACTGACGCTAGAGCCGGCGATATAGTCATCGCTTCGGTGGATTTGGTTTTTGTTCAAGACACCACTGGCCCTTTAACAATACGGCAATTTAAAGAAGTTAAACATGGCAGGCTAGCCAACCCGCAGCGGACTGCCATCTTTCTTGACCACGCTGTACCCAGCCCCAACCGTCAATTATCGAATGACCATCAATTTCTGCGCCGCTTTGCCGAAGATAACGAATGCCGAATTTTCGAAGGTGGCACCGGGATATGCCATCAGTTAGTAGCGGAAATGTTTGCTAATCCTGGTGATATTATCGTCGGTGCCGACTCTCATACAGTAACTGCCGGCGGTTTGGGAACATTTGCTACCGGGATGGGGTCGAGTGATGTTGCCGTTGCTTTCGCGCTGGGCAAGACGTGGTTTCGAGTGCCAGAGACCTTTAAGATTAGCATCAGCGGCAGATTTCGAAAATGGGTTGGCGCCAAAGACCTTATCATCCACCTCATCGGCGTACTTGGAGCTGACGGCGCCACTTACAAAGCGCTGGAATTCGATGGCCAAACAGTATCCAACATGAGCATCTCGGAGCGCTTGACTGTAGCTAACATGGCAGTAGAAGCCGGTGCCAAGGTCGGCATTTTCCCCAGCGACAATGTCACACAAAGATTCCTGACGGTTCAAGGGAGAGGTAATAAATACAGTGCTCTTCGCCCGGATACCTATGCCAATTATGAGCGTACTATAATCATCAATGCCTCTGAACTTGAGCCTATGGTAGCCGTGCCTCACACTGTGGATAATGTCACTCCAGTAAGCATGCTCGCCGGTACCAAGATCGATCAGGTATTCATAGGTACCTGCACCAACGGTCGACTTGAAGATTTAGCCATGGCTGCTGCCATTCTTAGAAGGAAGAAACGCCATCCAAGTGTCAGGTTAATCATAGCTCCGGCATCGCAGCAAATTCTAACCAAAGCCATGAAAATTGGCTACATTCAGGTCCTGGTTGCTGCCGGGGCTGTAATACTCCCACCGGGGTGCGCGGCTTGTCTCGGTCTCCACCAGGGAGTGCTTGGAGATAACGAGGTCTGCCTGTCAACAGCTAATCGCAATTTCAAGGGACGGATGGGCAATCCGGAAGCCTCGATATATCTGGCTAGTCCAGCTACAGCCGCAGCTTCAGCATTAACCGGTGAAATCACCGACCCGAGAAAGGTACTGTGATGGCTGACACAATTCTTAAAGGTAAAGCCTTCAGGTTCGGTGATAATATATCTACCGACCATATCATACCGGGCAAATACGCACATCTGAGAAGCGACCTGCCGGAGTTAGCCAAACACGTCATGGAAGATGCTGACCCAAACTTTGTTGAGAAGGTGAAATCAGGTGACTTCATCGTTGCTGGCAAGAACTTTGGACTTGGCTCCAGTCGAGAACATGCTGCACTGGTTATTAAAATGGCCGGTGTTAGCGCTATCTTGGCAAAATCAGTCGCCCGCATCTTTTTCAGAAATGCTATAAATCAGGGGCTACCGACCCTGATTTGCGATACTGATAAAATCGATGCTGGAGATAAGTTAGAGGTAAATTTAACCAGAGGCACTATTACCGACCTGACCAAAGACGTCCAGCTTACTTTTGGGAAAATACCTAAAGTGATGTTAGACATACTTAATGAGGGCGGGCTCATTCCTTACATAGCCAAACATGGCGACTTTGAGCTCTAGTCTGCATAGAGGCGGAATATGTTATGCCTTACAAAATTACTCTTATCCCAGGCGATGGCACCGGCCCTGAGATCACGGAGGCGACTAGAAGGGTATTAGAAGCCACCGGTGTTAAGTTTGAGTGGGACATTGGCATAATCGGCCAACAAGGTCAGGATAAATTCGGTACTCCTTTACCTGATTATGTCCTTGAGTCTATAAAGAAAAACAAGGTAGCTCTAAAAGGGCCGGTTACCACGCCGATTGGTACCGGCTTCAGGAGCGTCAACGTAGCCTTACGCCAGAGTTTAGACCTTTATGCTTGCCTCCGACCATGTAAAACCTACCCAGGTGTGCCTTCATCCTTTGAAAATGTAGACATAGTCGTTGTCAGAGAGAATACAGAGGACCTTTACATTGGCATTGAATTTGCCAAGGGAACCGAGGAAAGCGATAGGCTGATAAAACTCATTCTCGAGTCTACACAGACCAAAGTGAAACAAGATTCCGGCTTCAGCATAAAAGCGATCTCCGAGACAGCTTCCAGACGCATTGTCAGGTTTGCCTTCGAATATGCCCGCGCTAATAATAGAAAGAAGGTCAGCGCGGTTCACAAGGCTAACATCCTGAAGTTCTCCGATGGCCTTTTCCTAACTGCTGCCCGTGAAGTAGCAAAGGAATATCCAGATATAGTGTTCGAAGATGTGGTCGTCGATGCGCTGTGTATGCGCCTTGCCAGAAATCCCCAACAATACGATGTCATTGTTCTGCCTAATCTCTATGGTGACATTGTCTCTGACCTTTGCGCTGGACTTGTTGGCGGGCTTGGCGTTGCACCAGGGGCTAATGTGGGCGACAATATAGCGCTTTTTGAACCTACTCACGGTAGCGCCCCAAGGTATGCTGGCCAGAACAAAGTCAATCCCATAGCTATGATGCTCTCCGCAATGATGATGCTACGCCATCTAAACGAAGCTAAAGCTTCGGACAGGCTGGAAAAAGCCATAGCTGATGTTATCGCTGAGGGCAAAAATGTTACCTACGATTTAAAATTGGACCGCAATCAGCCTGCAGCAACTACCTCAGAGGTCGCTGATGCAGTGATTGAAAAAATCAAAAAGCAAGGTGGGTGAAATGCGTAAAAAGGTTAGCGTCATTGGTGCCGGAAATGTGGGAGCTACCCTAGCCCAGCGTATTGCCGAGAAAGGATATGCCGATGTAGTGTTGGTGGACATTATTGATGGCTTGCCTCAAGGTAAAGGATTGGACATGCTCCAGGCTGGCCCAATTACCGGTTCCGATGCCAGAGTTATCGGTACTAATTCCTACAAAGAAACTGCCAGCTCCGACATCGTGGTTATAACCTCGGGATCACCAAGAAAGCCAGGCATGCACCGTGATGATATGGTGTTGACCAACATGAATATTGTTAAGCCGGTCACCGAGCAGGTGGTGAAATATTCCCCTAAATGCATCATCATCATGGTCGCCAATCCCTTAGACGCTATGACACAGTTGGCCCTTCACATCAGCAAATTTCCTCGAAACCGTGTCTTCGGCCAATCGGGCATTTTAGATACCTCCAGATTTAGAGCTTTTCTTGCTCAGGAACTTAATGTCTCAGTCGAAGATGTTTATGCCTGCGTTCTGGGTGGGCATGGAGATACCATGTTGCCCATCCCAAGATTGAGTACAGTGGGTGGTATTCCTATAACGGAGCTTTTGCCTCAGGAGGCTGTGAATAAGATTATTGAGCGGACAATTAAGGGAGGTGGTGAAATAGTTGCCCTGCTGAAGACAGGCAGTGCCTTTTATGCTCCGGGGGCAGCTACCGCTCAGATGATTGAAAGCATATTCTTGGACAAGAAGAGAATCCTGCCCTGTGCTGCCTACCTTGAAGGAGAGTATGGAATAAGCGGTGTAGTGGTTGGGGTGCCCGTGAAGCTAGGCAAAAACGGCGTCGAGCAGATAATCGAGCTGAAGCTGAATGCAGAGGAGAGCGCCGCTCTTAAGAAATCAGCCGAGGCAGTAAGAGAACTGGTCAAGGTAATGAAACTGAAGTAATCGGCTAATGCGGGTTATCGATAGTAAAAGTATAATCGAAACTGTATCACATCTTTTCCAGGAAGCTTGCCTTTACCTACCTGAAGATGTGCTCGCTGCCCTCCAGGAAGCAAGAGAAAAAGAGGAGTCTCCTGCGGCCAAGGACGTGTTGTCCCGACTCATTGAAAATACCGAAATTGCTGCCAAGGAAAAAATCCCTCTATGCCAGGACACCGGTGCTGCAGTGGTATTCTTGGAATTAGGTCAGGACGTTCACATAACCGGGGGAGACCTTTACACGGCGGTAAATGAAGGGGTCCGCCAGGGATATGAAAAGGGATATCTGCGCAAATCCATGGTGAGCCAGCCTTTCTCGGCGCGAGTGAATACCAAAGATAATACGCCGGCTATCATACATGCTGATATAGTTACTGGATACAGACTAAAAATCAGCGTAATGCCTAAGGGAGGTGGCTCTGAAAACTGCTCTCGCCTGACTGTAATGCCGCCAGCAAAGGGACGCCAGGGGATTATTGACTTTGTTGTAAGCCTCGTTGACGAATCCGGCAGCAATCCATGTCCACCTGTAATCATCGGTCTTGGAATAGGCGGAACAACAGATAAGGCTATGACATTGGCTAAAAGAGCACTATTGCGCAAAGTTGGCGAGTCAAATCCGGACCCAGAGGTTGCTGAGTTAGAAAAAGAAATCCTGCTGCGCGTCAACAATCTGGGCATTGGACCGATGGGTTACGGCGGCAGGACAACCGCCTTGGCCGTTCACGCTGAAACTTACCCGGCACATATTGCTAGCCTGCCGGTTGCGGTTAACATACAATGCTGGTGTGCTCGACATAATGAGGCGACATTATGACGAGTCAAAAACACGATGTTTTAGTCTTGGGCTCAGGGCTAGCTGGTCTGCGTGCTGCCATCGAAGCCACCCAAAATTCAGGGCTTGATGTTGCCATAGTCTCCAAAGTCCAGTTGATGCGTTCCCATTCGGTCTGTGCTGAAGGCGGCACTGCAGCCGTCATGCAGCCAGAAGAGGGAGATAGCTTTGAGCTTCATGCCTGGGATACGATCAGAGGTGGTGACTTCCTTTGCGACCAGGAGGTAGTAAAGCGTTTCGTTGCAGAGGCACCAAAAGAGATTCTCCTGTTGGAGCACTGGGGAATCCCATGGTCGCGCCGCCTCGATGGCCGAATTGCCCAACGACCATTTGGCGGTCATAGCTATGACCGGGCTGTCTTTGCTGCCGACAGGACCGGCTTTGCCGAAATGCAAACTCTCTATGACACTTTGCAAAAATATCCAAATGTGACCAGGTACGATGAATGTTATATCTCCTCAATGCTGATAAAAGACAATACATTCTGTGGTGTAACTGCCTGGGATTTGACCAGCGGCCAGTTCTTCTTCATCCAGGGTAAAGCGCTAATCATTGCCACGGGTGGGGCTTGCCGCATGTTCGGTTTCACCACATATTCCCTTACTGCCACTGGCGACGGTTTAGCCATGGCTTATCGGGCGGGATTGCCTATCAAGGACATGGAATTCGTCCAGTTTCATCCTACCGGACTGGTACCATCTGGCATCCTAATAACAGAGGCAGCACGTGGCGAAGGCGGCTATTTGCTTAACAATAAAGGCGAGAGATTTATGGGAAGATACGCTCCGTCAAAGGCGGAAGTGGCACCACGAGATATCGTCTCTCGCTCTGAGATAACTGAAATCGAAGAAGGCAGAGGATTTCCCGGAACTGATGGCCTTGACTACGTTCAAATTGACCTGCGTCATCTCGGTGCTGCTAAAATCAACGAACGGTTGCCTATGATTCGAGAGGTCGCCATAAAGTCCAACTCTATTGACCCTATCTATGAGCCGATTCCCGTTCGACCGGCCGCTCATTATTTTATGGGTGGCGTCCACACTGATATTGACGGTGCTACCTCGATAAAAGGTATATGGGCTGCCGGTGAAGCCGCTTGCGTGTCACTACACGGTGCTAACCGTCTCGGTGCTAACTCAACCGCCGAATGCCTCGTCTGGGGAAAAATCACCGGGGATAATGCTGCCAGGTATGCCTTGAAAGAGAAAACTATTCCTCCTATGCCAGAAGAAGCAACCCTGAAAGAGGAGGGTCGGGTTTTCAATAGGTTCAGCCCTAACGGTAAAGAAAGCGCCTATGCTTTGCGCAGGGAGCTACAGAGGACTATGGATAGTCAGGTGGCTGTCTTTCGCAATGGCACCGGCCTAAAGATGGCTTTTGATAAGATAGGCGAATTAAAGAAGCGGCTGCCTGATGTAAAGGTCAAAGACCGTGGGCGTATATATAATACAGACCTGCTCACTGCCTTGGAATTAGATAACCTCCTTGACCTGGCAGAGATTATCGTCGCCGGAGCTTTATCACGCACTGAGTCAAGAGGGGGTCACTCTCGACGGGATTTTCCCAATCGAGATGACGTCAACTGGCTCAAGCATACCTTGGCTTATTACACACCTAAAGGGCCACGGCTCGATTATATCCCTGCGACTATCACAATGTGGAAGCCGGTAGAAAGGAAATACTAGGAAGTTAGCTATGAGACAGACGCAGCCTCGGCGCAACTATCTGGGAGCTGTCGGGTGGTTGTGGGCAGGCAACTATAAAGTGGAGCGTTATCTCTATATACTTCATAGAATAACCGGACTGGGAATTTTGCTTTTCCTACTGCTCCACTTGATAATGACAACAGTTTTCCGTGTCCAGGGTCAGGATGTCTGGGAGGCTGCAATGGCGGTTCTTAACAACCCCTGGTTCAAAATTGGCGAATGTCTGGTGGTCATTGCTTTTGTCTACCATGCCTTAAATGGGTTGCGACTTATCCTGCAGCAACTGGGCTTCCTTATGGTGCGACCTGCACCGTCAATTTATCCGTATAGAGACTCGCTCCGGAAGAAACGCTCCTGGACGATGGCCATGATAGCAGTGGTCGTCATACTTGCCCTGGTCTTCTTTTATGACCTCGTCGTAGGAGGCTGGTAATGCGTAATACCTATCTTTGGTTCATGCAGCTGATTACTGGCGTATTGATAGCAGTTCTTTTGGGTATACATATGGTATTAATGCACCTTGATGCAATCCTTGGCTTCCTCGGAGTTGATGTCACCAAGGTAACCTCTTGGGAATCAATGATAGAGCGGTCTAATCAAGGTATATGGGCAGGCTTATATATAGCCTTACTGGCTGTTGTTCTATACCATGCTCTAAATGGGTTGCGCAAAGTTATCCTTGAGCTGACACCATCGGCCAGGGCTGGGCGGGTCACCACCTGGGTTATTGTGGCTTTTGGCATAGTCACATTCATCTGGTGCAGCTACGTACCTATTGCTCTGTTATCTGCTTAGGTGGAATTATGGATGAAAACAACCCGATAACATTTAAAGTCCAGAGATATGACCCTGAACATGATGACATTCCTCATTTTCAGGAATTTGTAGTGCCATCTAGCCGATATATGACGGTTCTTGATGGTCTTCTCTATATAAAGGAGAATCTGGATAGCAGCCTTGCCTTTCGCACTTCATGCCGGATGGCAATCTGTGGCTCTTGTGGTATGCTTATTAACAACTATCCCCACCTCGCCTGTCATACGCAAATAGAAGAGTTCCACTCAGATACTTTAACCGTCAAACCATTGCCTAACCTGCCTATCATCAAGGACCTGGTAGTTGACTTGATTCAATTATTTAATACCCACAAATCAATAAAGCCCTACATTCTCCGTCAGGACGCAGAGGAGATGGGGAGCCCTACCGTCGAATACACACAGGAACCTCATGCTTTAGATGCCTTCTTGCAGTTCACCCACTGCGTAAAGTGCGGTATATGCATTTCTGCATGTCCAACCTCAGCCAGCGATAGACTTTTTCTTGGTCCGCAGGCTTTGAGCCAATGCTACCGTTACTGTGCTGACAACCGTGATGGAGGTGAGAAGGAAAGATTTCCCGTGGTTGATATTGACCATGGAGTCTGGCATTGTCATCTCGCCGGTGCCTGCTCCGAAGCTTGCCCTAAAGGCGTAGATCCAGCCTTGGCTATCCAGTTACTCAAAAGGAGGATGGTATCCCGAGCTGTGGCACTAGGCAAAAAGCAGCAGCCCTCTTCAACCGTCCCGTCTCCTGCCGAGACTAAACCAAAACTTCCCTGCCCTGAGTTCACTGTGAAATGAAGCCAGATAAACTGTCACCATGGAGAGAGAAAGATGAAGACTCTGAATATCAAGTCACCGCTTGATGAGGGAACTATTAAGGAGTTGAAAGCAGGTGACCAGGTTTTAATCACCGGCGTTATTTACACAGCTCGTGATGCTGCCCATAAGCGCATGGTTGAAGCATTAGACAAGGGCGAGAGACTACCCTTTGATATAACTAGCCAAACCATCTATTACATGGGCCCGACGCCGGCTATGCCAGGACAGGTCATCGGTTCAGCAGGACCTACAACCAGCGGACGGATGGACAGCTATGCCGTACGTCTTATGGCTGCCGGCCTCAAGGGTATGGTTGGCAAAGGCAGCCGGTCACAAGCAGTGAAGGACGCCATGAAAAAATATAAGGCAGTATACTTTGCCGCCATAGGCGGTGCCGGAGCCATGATTTCAAGAAGCATCAAAAAGGCAGAAGTAATAGCCTACGAAGATTTGGGGGCGGAGGCAATCTGCCGTTTAGAGGTAGATAACTTTCCCGCCACTGTTATCAACGATATTCATGGTGGCGACCTATACGAACAAGGGAAAGCCAAATACCAAGTTAAAGTATAATCAGCTGTTAGCTGCCTTTTAGACCGAGCGAGATAACCCTAAGCAGCCCGGCTACACTTTTGGCATCACAGATTTCACCTGTAGCAATGAGTTCAGGTATCCGGGATAAAGGTACTCGAACCACCTTGATATCACCGGTATCTTCAGCCTCACGGCGGCTGGGTGTCAGATGTGTAGCCAGATACAGGTATAGATATTCGGTGCAATAGCCAGGAGCTGCATAGAAACCACCAAGCTTATCTATCTTATTGGGTAAATAGCCTATTTCCTCCTGTAGCTCACGTCTAACGCTGGTAATCGGCTGTTCACCCGGGTCAATGCCGCCCGCCGGAATTTCTAAGAGAGTTTTGCCTACAGCTTTGCGATATTGACGAACCAAGATGACTCTGTCCTTGGAATCCAGAACTACCACCGCCACACAATCGCTATGCTCAACAATCTCCCTGGTTGTAGTCTTGCCTTTAGATTTCTGTACCGTGTCAACTCTTAGTTTCACCGCACGGCCATCGTAAATCTGCTGGCTGGATAAGGTCCTCTCCATCTCAGTTCTCATGTCTCGAATCGATAGATAAGAGCTACCTCATCGCAATCGGGGAACTTGGGGCAGCGATAGCACTCCGACCAAACCTTTCTCGGCAATTCCATCTTGTCAACCTGGTGAAAATTATGCCTTTCGAAGAAAGCCGGCTTGTAGGTCAGGCAAAAGACTGTAGGAAATCCCAATTCCTTGGCTTCCTCGAGGCAGGCTTCGACAAGCATCGAGCCTAATCCCTTAGCCTGTTTATCTTCGCTCACCGCCAGAGACTTGATCTCAGCCAAATCAGCCCAGTTGACATGAAGAGCAACACAGCCGATAACCTGTTTATCGTTATCCCTGATGACGAAGAAGTCGCGCAGGTTCTCATATATCTCGCTCAGTGCTCGAGGCAGCATCTCGCCATTATCGGCGAATTTATTTACCAGTTCATGTATACGCTGGGCATCATTTATTTTCGCCTTCTCTACTTTCATAATATTTTCCCTTTAAGCCTCGATTCCAGATAACCATAAAAATAGGACTTGGGGCGAATTCTCAAAAACCTAGCCATATGAAGGCTACGCTTTATCTTTACTTCATCCCCGCTGCGCAGTGGCGTCTCCACCTGTCCGTCAATGCTGAGCATGGCTTCATGGGTTGTAGTCAACTTTATCCGGGTTTCGGCTTCAGCCGGTAGAACCACAGCCCTGTCCAGAGCCATATGAGGACAAACAGGCTTGAATATGATTTCCTTAGCCTGTGGATGAAGAATGGGCCCGCCAGCTGCCAGTGAGTAGCCGGTGCTTCCAGTCGCCGTAGCAACTATAACACCGTCGGCCCTATAATTTGCCAGAACTTCGCCGTCGACTTTGGTTTCAATTTGAACCAGCCGAGCTGAGCTCCTACGTCCTACAAAAACATCGTTCATCGCATTGAAAACTTTGTCCTGAGATAGCAGTTCAGCTTCCAGCATTGACCTCTCCTCAACCCAACCATCACCATCTAGCAGCCGAGGTAGCTTATCAAAGGCCTCATCAGCTTTGAGTTCGGTCATAAATCCTAGGTTACCCAGATTTATACCTACTATGGGTACTGCATGTGGAATAACGGCTCGAACTGTACGCAGGATGGTGCCATCGCCGCCGATGCTAAGCATTAATTCCGAACCAGCTATCTGAGTCTTCGCTTTATTCTCTTCCCATGCTGAGCATATCCAGGAGAGAATGTCGCGGGCTTTAAGAAACTTTTCCAGCTCCTGGCTAAATACCTTAGCCCTCTCAATCTTGGGGTGATATAAAATACCAATCCGTTTCATTTGCATTGGAGTCTATCACCGCCACCTAGAGGGTGTCAAGGAATGCTGTTAGCGAATATCGTTGCAGGCGAAGCGTGGCAATCTAAGTATGGCTTCAGGGCGTGTATTTATCGCAATGACAAAAGCTCTCTACGTTTAGCCTTGTTAAGCTAGACAAGTCGATGCTATACTGGGTTGATTAGAAAGTGAGGCAGGGGTTTTGATGAAACGAGTAGATGGTCGTGCTAATAATGAGCTTCGCCCAGCGAGTATCAGCCTGGGCTATCAGGCTTTTGCTGAAGGTTCAGCATTGATAGAATTAGGGCGTACCAGAGTGCTCTGTGCTGTGAGTGTGGAGGAGAAGGTTCCTCACTTTCTCAAAGGTGAAGGCATTGGTTGGGTTACTGCTGAATATGCCATGTTGCCTCGTTCTACGCTCACGCGCACTCCACGTGGTATCTCTCCTGAGAGGACGGCCGGTAGAAATCAAGAAATCCAACGTCTTATAGGCCGTAGTTTGAGGGCTGTTACCGACCTTGCGTCTCTGGGGGAAAGAACACTTACTGTGGACTGTGATGTATTGCAGGCTGATGGTGGTACTCGGACCGCAGCTATAAGCGGGGGCTATGTGGCTTTATTTGTGGCATTGTATAACTTAAAGAAACAAGGCACGTTGGCGTCATTTCCATTGAAGGGGGCGGTAGCTGCTACCAGTGTTGGCATTATGGGTAGGGAAGAGCTTCTTGACCTCTGCTATGAGGAAGACTACCGGGCGACTGCTGATTTTAATGTGGTTATGACTGACAAGGGTGAGTTCGTGGAACTTCAAGGCACAGCTGAAGGCGCGCCTTTCTCCAAAGGAACCATTGATTCTTTGCTCGCACTTGCTGAAAAGGGCATTAAGCAGTTATTCGAAATCCAGAAGGCGGCTTTGGTAGGGCTTGATTAAGGCCGAACATGTCCATCGCCAACAATAAGCCACTTGTAGCTGGTCAACTCCCTTAGTGCCATAGGGCCACGGGCATGGAACTTTTGTGTGCTTATGCCTATTTCGGCGCCCATGCCGAACTGGCTGCCATCAGTGAAGCGGGTGCTGGCATTTGCGTAGACGCAGGCAGCATCAACCTCGTTGAGAAAACGTGCCGCCGCTGATTTATCCTCGGTAACTATGGCCTCAGAATGCCCTGAGCCATAGCGTTCTATGTGCTCTAACGCTTCATCCAGCGAATCAACAACCTTAATCGCTGCAATCAAGGCTAGAAACTCTTTGCCCCAGTCATCTGCTTTTGCCGGAATGGGCTTGATGGAAGGAATCGGCTTGAGAATGGCTAAAGCACCATTATCGCAGTGCATCTCTACACCAGCCTTTGCCCATTCTTGGGCAATTAAAGGCAGGTACCGTGGAGCGATTTCAGTATGAACCAGGAGGCTATCCAGCGCGTTGCACACAGTTGGCCGTTGGACCTTGGCGTTATAGGCGATGTCTACCGCCTTGTTTAGGTCAGCGCTTTTATCCACGTATGTGTGGCAGACGCCAATCCCGCCGGTAACTACAGGCATGGCAGCGTTTTCAGCCACAGACTTAATCAAGCCGGTGCCACCGCGAGGAATTATTAGGTCTATAGTGCCCTTCATCTTAAGCATATAATCGACCAGGGCCCTGTCAGTTGACTCTATAATCTGCACAGTGCCCTGAGGTACACCAGTTTTGTAAGCAGCTTCTTGAACAATCTTAGCCAGGGCCAGATTGGAGCGTAGTGCCTCCTTGCCGCCACGAAGAATAACGGCATTTCCTGATTTAAGGCATAACACAGAGATGTCCGCAGTGACATTGGGGCGGCTCTCGTAGATGGCGCCGATGACGCCAAGCGGTACGCGCTTCTTGCTGAGGCGAAGACCATTGGGCAAGGTGCGCTCTTCAATTACCTCACCCACCGGGTCAGTCAGGGCGGTTACGGTTCTCACATCATTGGCTATGCCCTCAAGCCGAATTGGATTCAGCATCAGCCGGTCAAGCATAGCTGCGCTCATACCTGAAGCTTCGGACTCATTATAGTCCTGGCTGTTGGCGGCTAGGATCTCGTTTTGCTTGACTAAAAGGGCATCAGCGATGTCAAGCAGGGCTTTGTTCTTGACCTCGGTAGGCAGAAAGGCAAGCTTTCTTGAAGCCGCCTTAGCCGCTTTGCCTTTTTCTTCCACTTCAGTTGTAGCAGATCGCATAATGTCCCCTTTATATGAGCACCATATTATTCCGGTGTATCACCTCGGTGCCGTATTCGTAACCGAGAAGGCTTGTGATTGTCTCAGACCGGGCGCCTTTGATTCTAGTTATATCCTGGGAGCTGTAGTTGGGTATGCCGCAGCCGATTTGTCTACCTTTCGAGTCGAATATATCCACGACGTCGCCACGCTCAAATTCACCTTCCATACCGACAACCCCAGCTGGAAGCAGGCTACGGTTCTGCTTCTTGAGGGCTAGTACCGCACCATCGTCGATTATTAATTTCCCCTTGCAGGCGAGTCGGCTCAGCATCCAGCGTTTCTTGCTCTCAAGTTTGCTGGTTCGTGGTGGGAATATGGTGCCAATGTTTTGTCCGAGTGCGATTTGTTTCAGGACATCGGGCTTTAGTCCGTTGGCGATAACCACAGTTACTCCTGAAGCCGTCGCCAGTTTGGCAGCCTCAAGTTTGGTTATCATGCCACCGATGCCGCGTGGGGTGGTGGTGTTGCCACAAAGGCGCTCGATCTCGGCATCTATCTTTTCGACCCTGGTGATAAGCCTGGCTTGAGGATTAAGCTGTGGGTCAGCAGTATACAGACCGTCAATGTCGGTGAGCAGTGCCAGAAGATCAGCATCTACTAGATTAGCCACCATAGCTGATAGGTTGTCATTATCGCCGAAGGTAAGCTCGCCGAGTTCATCTGTGGCGACGACGTCGTTCTCGTTCACGATGCAAATCACGCCCAATTCAAGCAAGGCTAGCAGTGTATTGCGGGCGTTCAAATAGCCAGCACGGTCAATCAGGTCAGACCTGGTCAGGAGCGCCTGAGCTACGATTATATTGTGCTGACTGAACAGATGCTCATAAACATTCATAAGCTGACTTTGTCCTACGGAGGCGAGGACTTGCTTGAAATGGATAGTTTTTCGTTCTTTGGATGTGACCAATTTTTGTCTGCCGGCGGCAACAGCTCCTGAGGACACGATGATTACCTCGTGACCTTGCTGGTGAAGCTGGGCCACCTGCTCTGCGAGACTTGACATAATATTAGGCTCAAGATGGTCAGTACCCCCGGTGAGCAGGTTGGTGCCAAACTTAGCTATCAAACGCTGATAACGCATGGTATCTAATTATAGCGTGGCGAAAGATAGCCAACAAGTAATAATGTAATTTCCGGCATCTACTCATTAGAGGTATCAGTGGATTCATCAGCAGATGCAACTGCAGCCTTTTTGCGGCCTCTAAACCATCTCCAGCCTATGATTGACCATATGGCTAGCACCAGGATTGCACCTGTGATGCTGCCGATAAGCCACCAGTTGATTTGAGATGTCTTGGCTGACTCGGTTACTTCAAATTCGCCATTTAGACCAGCTACTTCTATCTGGTGCTTGCCGGCAGTCTCTTCAGTTACGGTGAAGAGTACCGTTTGGATTGTCCCGGGGGCAATGGTTAACTGTGTGGTTGAGTTCACTTTACCGTCGACTTTCAACTCCAGGTTGAATTCTCCACTTTTTCCGCCTGTATTGGTCACGTTAAGGCTAATGGTAATTTCTTGGTTGGGCTGAGCCTGATATGGACTGACGGTCAGATTGCTCACCTCGAATTTTGCTGTTGCTGGCTCCGTAATCGTGGCTAAGACAGCGAAAAGCGAGAGGTGATTTAGCAGGCCTTGTGCCTTTCCGGGCTCAGTGGCGACACCTGGTACTGATTCCAGCGGTCGCCAGCCTTCTTCGGCATCGTAATTGGCGATGAATACCTCCGAGGTATTCTCGGGTAGTTCATCAGGCTCGTAGGTCAGAATTAGTGTGCCTGGTGGCGAGATGGTGACAGGAGATGGTGTTGTCGTGGATGTAGAAGGATAAGCATTGATCTCGTAGACTGGCCTGACTATCATGGTGTTTTCGGGAGCTGGAGGTCTTTCTGAAGTCTCTTGGAATCTCAGTATCAGTGGCACTGTGTTGTCAGCGAATATTACTTTGGTGCCTTCGTTGAGCTGAAGTGTATGTTTGCCTGAAGTGTCCTTTGCCACACAGGTTGTGCAGAGCACTCCTTCTCTGGTTGCGCTGACTGTAGTTATATTGCCCTTCATGTCCGCAGACAGTGTTATTGGGCAGGCGGCGTGTGCTGGAGGTAAGCCACTACCACCTCCACCGCCACCTGGGTAGCATAACGTTTTTCCGCTAGGACTGTTGGAAAGCGGTGTCCAGGTTCCGCTGCCATCAGCTGCCTTGATGGCAAAGTAATACGTAGTGCATGAATTTAACCCCATGACGATAAATGTCTCCGGAGAGCCTGGTGGTTTTGGTAATGGTGGAACTGCCACCTGGGTAGCTGCTTGCCACGCAGCCTCGGTATTGATAGGAGACAGGGAGTAGCGTATATCGTATTGGGTCGCCGGTCCCCAACCGGGGGTGCTCTGTGGTGAAGTCCAGGTCAAGGTCAGGGTGGTGTAGGTGGGGTTGCTCACCGCCAGGTCGATAATAGGACTAGCGCCCACGGTGAAGCTGCCATTTAGGGTATTATCGGCATAAACCCTCGCTGGCATAAAGCAAAACAGCAGGCTCAGCAAAATAACATATTTCAGTATGCATTTTTCCATCTGCTCTCATATTTGGTTAGTAATGAGTTCTTCTCCGCATCATGAATATGACGATGATTAGTATTATTATCACCACCCCACCACCTATGCCGCCGATGAGAAACCAGTTTATCTTACCTGCCGAAGATGCAGTTCCTGCACCCAGCTCCAGCTTTTCTTCTTTGCTTGTGACATATGGTTCACCACCGATATGAAGCTCCAGCTTAAAACCGTAACTTGCCTTACGCCAGCCACCGGCAGGCATATAGTTGTAGCTCAAGCCGACTCTGCCTTTTTCCAGTGGGGCTAGCGTGGCTAGAGTGGTTTCATCTAGAGGAGCACCGTCTTTGGTTACTTTCAGTATAACCTTGGCTTCAGGAAATGCCTCAAACAGGTTGTTTACTGTGTAGACTATCTCGGCAAAAGCCAGCTCGTTGGTTTCGGTATTGTAATAGGGCACTATGCCGAAACCCTCAAAGTAAACCGTCTTTATCTCCAGGGTGATTTTCTTGGTCTCATTGGCAGCGATGCCGAAGGTTTTATCAGCCAGCTTTTTGCCGGCAACATAGGCTTCAGCCAGATAATTCCCCGGTGCTACCTTCATCTTTAAACTTCCCGTTTCCGAATAGCCGACATTAAAGTTCTGGCCGCCAGCTTGCTTGTACAACTTGACTATAGCTTCAGTAGGCCCGCCGCCCGGTGTGACAGCGATTATCTCAACCGAGGCAGCTTCACCGATAACGGTCAGCTTGGCGGTTTGCCCGGCAGCACCCAGAAGCTTTATGCCGGTGCCTTCCTTATAAGCTTCGGCAGTGACCTTGAGCGTGTACTCGCCGGGCATTGCTGCCTCGCTGACATTGACGCCTATGTTAACCTTTTTCTGCTCACCCGCTTTGAGCTGGAAACCTTTTTCCGAAAGCACCAGCGCAACGCCGGTGGGGGTTTCTGTGATTATCCTGATGTTGAAATCCTCGTCGCCGTTGTTGAAGACAGTCACGTATATGTCGGGAGTATTCAGGTTTGTCCCCCGGGGTATTTCGAACTCCTGGCGGTAGAAGTTACCTGACATTGCCAGCCCGCCGGCGAAAGCTGGTGATGGTAGAAGCAGGCTTGCCATCAACAGGAGACTTAGCAGGGCAAGCCACCCTGCCCTTAGTTGTTTTATTGAAGCTACCATATCATTTCCTTCCCTTTTCTGAGCGTATTTACCAACACTCTGTACGTAATGTAGCCTCGACCCCAAATACCCCCCTATCTACGCTATAATTATAAAAGATAAATGGGTTAAAGTCACGAAGCCAAAGCCCGCTGGCTACATCTCGTTTGCCATCGCTCGTAGTCTGAAGCAACAAGATGTTAAAACTGTGCCTTGGTTCCTTGGGGTTATGGCTGCGAGGCTCCAGCCTCGCAGCCATATTGGTAAAGCATTTAAGAGGTTTAGCGGTTGGAAATTTGGTAGTAGATACTGCCGCTATAAGTATCAGGGACAATGCCTGCCGCACTGATCGATAGCCACAAGGTGTTAGTGTTAACTGTATCGCCGGCTTCTTCGGTTATTGTTCCGGTGTTATCTATCGAATTATAGCTGTTGGTGACAGTAATTGCAGTAACATTGTCGCTGGTGTCATTAGCCTCGAGGGCAAATTGACTATCAGCGGCAGGTGGATTACCACCGGTCACATCAAGCGTTACGATATCAAGAGTGACAGCTCCGGTCCAGTTGTCAGATGACTTGATATCTTCGGCGTAGTCGCCGTTGGCGATGTAGTTAACATCTGTGACGGTCTCTGGATTGTATGTAGCATTTTCGAAGACCAGGCCCAGGGGTACTGCACCCCAGTCTACTGCAGGGTCGTTCACAGTAATTTCACCGTACCACATCATGTTCTTATCGCGGACATAAAGGTCATCATTTTTAGCGTCGTTCCTATTTTCTGCGTAGCCCTGAACGTTCCACATGGCCGCTCCGGTGTTCTCTGTGGCTACCGTGCCTGGCTCGAAAGCGAATATCCAATCGCCGCTAGTGGCATCCAGACTGGCTGGCGACTGGCACCCAGGTTGATGTAATGTCCAGGTGGTAGAAGTGCCGAAGTCTGAGCTCCAGCTTATCGCGTAGCCTGGTGGTGCACCGATAGTGCAGGTGAGTATGGCGCAGTCATGGACGTCGCCAGCTAGCGGTGCAGGCATGGTAAGATTGCCGCTAGCGTTGTAGAAAAGGGTTGCCCGGATCGTTTCAAGCTGTTTCAGCTTGCTATTGGAGGTGACCGATACCTTGGCATAGTAATATGTTGTTTGCGGTGTCATGTCTGTAATGGGAGCTCCAGTGCAATTGGGGTCGGTCGTGTCATAGATATTTACTGCTGTCACTTCTGGGGTAGAGCTAGCTGCGCCGAAACTCCCGGTGGTTGTTCCCTCAGCGGCGTAAGCTGCCGGTGCCAGCAGCAGAGCTGCCGCTAAGGCAATTGCGATAGATAACTTCGTTTTTAACATTTGCTTTTCTATTTTAACCTCCTTTGTGTTAATTTGGTATTTTATTGTAGGTTGTTCAACAGCGCTTTTCGTTATTTTGAGGGAGCAAAGCGACCGAAGAACCTGGATGCTTTTCGCTCCGCTCGAAGCCGCAAATTACTCAACACTCTTTGTTATTTTTAGTGAATCACCTCCTATTTGGCTTGAAAATAAAAAACCGCCCCACTATTGGGTCGGTTTCACTACTGGCTCACCACCAGCCAAGTGGCCAAATTACGGCTGATGCTTCATTGCCCCCCAAAATAAAGTGAATTTATTAAATTGTAATTATATTGGTGATTAATAATTACATACACCCCTGTTATTGTCAAGTATCTTATCCTATCAGGACTTTATTATAAAGCAGGACTTTTGTACTATTGCATGTGGTACTTTTGGGGTATTGCGGGTTAGATTAGCATTGTAGCGGTGAAGTTTTAACCATGTCCGGGGTGACTTTTAAGGTTGCCACTAGATTTTTGATTGGTGTCTACATGACCACGACTAGCGTTCGGCGATCTGGAGGTATATGGTGCCGCTATAAAGCACCGGGGCAATGCCTATCTCACAGAGCGATAACCACAAGCTGTTGGTGTTAACGGTAACGCCGTCTTCGCCAGTCAGACCTCCGCTGGCGTTTATATGTTTGTAGAGCGTGGTGACAACAAGCGCACTACCTAGGTTAGCGGTATTATCTGCCATGAGGGCAAACATGCCCGTGGGAGGAGGATTGCCACCGGTCACATCGAGCATTACGTACTCGCCACTGCCTGTCCAGTTGTCAGATGATTTTATATCTTCGAAGTAGTCGCCGTTGGCGATGTATTTAATGCTTGCGGTCTGTGGATTGTACGTAGCATTCTCAAAGGTCAAGCCCATAGGCACTGTGCCCCAGTCAACTGACGCGGGTACAGTAATTTCGCCGTACCAGTTCATTGCCTTATCGCGGACATATAGTTCACCCGATTGGTTGGCCTGATTGGTTGCCAAACTCTGGGCATCCCAATCAGCCGGTGCAACGCTCTCGGTGGCTACCTTACCTGGCACGAAGGCGAATACCCAGTCGCCGGTGGTGACATCCAGATTTGCTGGCTGGGAACACTCGCCAGATACCATCTGCCAGGTGGTATTATTAGGCGGATTAGGAGGATTATTGTTGGGTTCAATGGTCCAGCTTGGTGGTGGACCGACGGTGCAGGTGAGCATGGCGCAGGTCTGGTTGTCGGATGTTATTGGTGCGATGGGATCGGTGCCGACGCTGTCATAGAAGATTGTTATTTGAACTGTTTGGAGGTAGGCCAGCGTATCGGAGGAAGAAACCGTTGCCTTGGCGTAGTAAGTGGATTGTGGAGTCATGGGGTTCGCCAGGCTGACAGGGTTGGAAAGACCAGCGTCGGAATAGATTTCTATGTCATCCACAGTTGGGGGGGTAGCCACAAGAGTATTGGTGAAGGTGACGGTGATATTGTCGCCTGGGCCGAGGTCGATATTTGCCGTGTTTCCGGTTGAGGGAGCGCCCGATATAGAGAGATTCCAGCCAAGTGGCACGCTTTCGGTGACGTCATATCTGTAGGGAGGGAGGTTGTAGAAGGTGAGGCTATTGGGATAGGTGGGGTCGGTATCATCGTCTAGAATGAAACTGCCGAGGTCGCCGGAGAATTGAAAATCCTGGGCATCGTCTGGCACGGCATTCTTGAGTATGGTGATGGAGCCGCTTAGGCGGATGGGCACATCACCTGAATCGGTTGAGTCCAGGTTTGGCGCCTGCTCCAGGTTCGGGTTTTCATTATCAGTGGCCCAGGCTAGACTTATTTGGTATATGGGCGGTTGGGGTGTGCCCAGGGCGCTAAGCTTTACGTACTGGTCAAAGAAATTGCCGCCGGAACCGAATCGATATCCGGCATTATCAGAAGCTGCTTGAGGAGGGCAGGGGGGTACGCTCCATCCAGAGTAGCCCCCGCCGCTCAGAGCAGGTATAAGATAGGTATCTCCCTGGGTATCATCATCGCAGTCCTCTACAAAAAAGACATATTCGCTGCCTGATATGGTATTGCCTGACTTTTGCAGTGGGTCACCTGTGCCCAGATCGATGAACCACTTGTATCTGCCCTGGACGGATTGGAAAGTTGGAGGATCCACGGTTTGCATTCTGAAATAGAGATATTCGCTGTCGTATTGGTAGTATGTGTACAATACATCACGGAAATTTTGTGCACTGGCTCCAGATTCGTCTGGGTCGCTGTCGATAAGTATCCAAGAACTGTCTGCAGGCCATGATGGTTGCATGGGTTGTGGTGCAGCGTCATGCGTATCTACGTAGATAACGTTTGTTGTGTCTTTGAATCCTGTGCCTGACTTGCCGATTGGAGCTGCTGATGCTGTACCCGCCAATGGATAGGTAAGTGCCAAACAGGCAATCAGTAAGGCCAGGATGGTGCTATTCAGTCCTTTGATTATAGCATCTCCTTGTGCACAGGAGTCTTTTCACAGGCGTGCATTCTATTTCCAGGTGTCCCACTTTTGCCTTTGTATGGAAGCATAAAACCGACCTGTCATGGGTCGGTTTCACTATTGGCTCGGCACCAGTCAAGTGGCCAAATTACGACCGGTGCTTCATCGCCCCCCATTTGATGCACTCATCGGCTTGCTGCTTTGCCGCGAGCTTTCATTCATAGTGTATTTAGGTAAAGAATAATCGCATATAATTAAACTAGGTGTCAAGTAACTTATCTTATCAGTACTTTACCATGAACTGCTGGACTATATTTGCGCTATATAAAAGTAAGGAATGCAGCAGGTCCATGGGCTCTCAACTGTCAATCGGTGGAGAATAAAGTGTGCTGGGCGAGGTTCATGCCTCGCCAAGGGCAGGAATGAATCATATACTTTGCGGAGTTTAGTGGCCTCTAAGCTGTCTCCTGCTGGCGACTAAAGCTATGATTATCAACAGTATTACACCTGTAATGCCGCCGATAAGCCACCAGTTAATTTGAGATCGTTTTACTATTTCAAATTCGCCACTTAGGCCAGCTACTTCTACTTGATGCTTGCCTACAGCATCTCCGGTTACGGTGAAGCTCACCGTTTGGGTTGTGCCGGCAGCAACGGTTACCTGTTTGGTTGACTTCGAAATGCCGTTGACCTGCAGCTCCAGGCTGTGACTTCCGCTTGTGCTGCCGGTATTGGCCACGTTGACGCTAATGGTAACCTCCTGGTTGAGCTTGGCCTGTGATGGGCTGATGGTCAAATTGTTAACCTCAAAATTAGCTGGTGTTGACTCTGCAGTCTTAGCTAATACAGCGAAGGATGTGAAATGGCTTACTTGGCCGCGCGCCTTACCGATTTCGGCAGGGCCACCTGCACCTCCTACCTCCCGCCATCCCATTTGGGCATCGTAGTACGCGATGAATACCTCTGAGAAGTTATTAGTCAGCATGTTATCATCGTAAGCAATAATCAGCAGTGATGCCGGTGAGATGGTTATCGGCGATGGTGTTCCTCCGTATCTGGAAGCATAAGCGAGAAGCTCATAGACCGGGCTGACTATTGTCATATTATCAGGTGTGGGAGGTGTCACGGATGCTTGGCTGAACCTGATTAGTCTTGGCACTATGTTGCCGGCTAGCATTACTTTCGTTCCCTTTTCGAGCCTAAGCGTGTGTCCATCAGCAGTGCAGAGCAGCGTTTTGCAGAGTACCCCACCCTCTGTCATCGTGGTTTCGGAAATAGTGCCCAGCATATCACCTGTGAGGACAAGCGGACAGGCGCTCATTGTTATAGTTCCACCGCCTCCTCCGCCTCCACCGCCGCATCGTACTACCCTAACAGAGGTTGTGGTATTGTCGCTGCAGACACCATCGCTGACGGTCAAGATATAGGTACCGGCCATAGCTAAGGCGGCATCGGGGATGGATGGCGACTGTTGGTTAGAGGTAAAGCCGTTGGGTCCTGTCCAGCTGTATGCAGTCATCCCATCTTGGCCGCCGGTTAATCGAATGGTGCTGCCGACGCAGACAGGCGAGTTGCTTGAGGCAGTGGCGTTAACCACCACAGGGGTGAAGACACACTCGCCGTCAACGCACTCATCGGTAGTGCAGGGGTCTTGGTCGTCACAGATTATAGGGGTAAAGACGCAGCCTGTAACGTTATC
>Ga0209427_10000101_pt1 | contig 76050 bp, 78 predicted proteins | sample DeeMarSWOR136_30_FD_187465 | JGI IMG/M metagenome (GOLD analysis project Ga0209427, IMG submission 187465) | Marine sediment microbial communities from White Oak River estuary, North Carolina - WOR-1-36_30 (SPAdes) (version 2) | ecosystem: Environmental > Aquatic > Marine > Intertidal zone >... | reverse complement strand
TGATCGAAGGACGATTCATGAAAGGGGTGTGCCAGGGATCGACCTGATGGAGAATGCTGGCAAGGGGGCAACGGAGGAGATCCTGCGTCGATTTGTGGATTTGCCGCGAAAAAGGGTAGCCGTCATCGCGGGCAGGGGGAACAACGGGGGCGACGCCTTCGTTATAGCCCGACACCTGATAAAAAGGGGTCTGGGGGTAAACATTTTCCTGCTCGCCGAGAATAAGGCCATCAAGGGGGATGCCAAGACCAACCTGGACATATTGACCAAGGACGATATCGAGGTAAGAGAGCTTGCAACCCTCGGGGAGTTCGAGTCCATAAGAGATGACCTCCTTTCCCACGATCTCTTTATAGAGGGGATACTGGGAACGGGCCTCGCTTCAGAGGTGAAGGGATACTACAGGGAGGTAATCTCCGCACTAAACGCCACGGGGAAGCCCATTGTGGCCATTGATATCCCTTCGGGGTTGGACGCGACAAGCGGCAAACCCCTGGGTACGTGCATAAAAGCTGCCTTCACCCCTACCTTTGGATTACCCAAAGTAGGCCAACTCATCCATCCGGGGGTGGAATTTGTCGGGGAACTGAAGGTCATCGACATCGGAATTCCCAGGGACTTGATAGAGGAAGAAGACATCCGATCCCATCTCATCCAATATGAGGATATCCAGGGCCTCCTTGCTATCCCCCGAAACGCCGATACCCATAAGGGGGACTACGGTCATCTCCTGGTCCTCGCTGGCTCAATTGGCAAGACAGGTGCGGCTACACTGGCCTGCAAGGCCGCCATGAGGGTGGGGGCTGGATTAGTTACCTTGGGCATTCCCATAAGCTTGAACGAAATCATGGAGGTAAACCTTGTAGAGACCATGACCATGCCTTTGCCCGAAACCGAATCGCGAACCCTTGGACTTGATGCCTTCCCTGAGATCGTTGAGATAAGCCAAGGGATGCAAGCCCTTGTAATCGGCCCTGGAATTTCCACCACGGATGATACGGGACAGCTAGTCCGGAAATTAGTCAAGGCCCTTTGTATTCCCATGGTCATCGATGCCGATGCCCTCACTGCCCTCTCCGTTGAACCGGAAATACTGAAGGATACCGAATCCCCCATAATCCTCACACCTCACCCGGGTGAAATGGCTAGGCTTACCGGCCTTTCCTCCAAAGCCATTCAGGAAGACCGCGTTGAGACCTCCAGGAATTTCGCAATTGAATATAAAGTTTATCTCGTCCTGAAGGGTTCGCGAACCATTATCGCCCAACCCGACGGGAATATCCACATCAATCCATCGGGGAATCCCGGCATGGCATCGGGGGGCACAGGAGACATCTTAACCGGTATGATGGGAGGATTAGTATGTCAGGGGTTTTCTCCATCATCCGCTGCTATCGCCGCCACCTACATCCACGGCCTTGCCGGGGACTTAGTCGCCGATGAAAAGGGGGAGATGGCACTGATCGCCTCCGATATACTGGACAAGATTCCCCATGTCCTAAAGGAGATGGGGAAAGGCAGATAACCGCTGCTTTTCCTCCATCCCATCGGGATCCAATCCCGTTAGTCCCATTGATCCCGCTGACCACTGCCCGATTGTTTAGATTCCTCCTTCACACCGACCGACTCTTTCCTTGACAATATCGGTAATATTCAGTAGCATATCGAAAATTTTTGTGATTACATTGGAGCATGGTTCCATGGAGAGAACTGAAATACAGATATTGAGAGCGCTGAAGGAAAGCCCCAAATCCTTTTGGGAATTGGTAACCCTTCAAGATTCAACCCTTTCCGTCATCGTAGTGACAATAAAGAGTCTTATGGACGGAGGGAGAATTCATTTCGATAGTTCCACCAAGACGTTCCAATTGCTGCGCAACGAAAAATATCATCCCCGTATGGACCTGAGGTGTAAATCCTGTAATGGAAAAGGCGTCATCGTGGATGGGATCTTCCATAAAACCCTCCAACAATTTACCTCCATGCTTGCTAGAAGACCTGCGCCCGATCCAAATTATAATCAGGGATTGATTTCATTCCCGGATCTCGCCCTAAAAGCATCCTTCATGTACGAGAGGGGCGATCTGGAGGACCGTGCGATCCTCTTCATTGGTGATGATGACCTCTTCAGCCTGTATCTGGGGATGCTGGGAATGGGTCAGAGAATTCTTGTTCTGGATATCGATAAACAGGTCCTCCGTTTTGTCGAGGAAAAAGCCGGGGAGCTCGGTCTTAACGTCGAAACCATGGAATTCGACCTCAACCGATCTCTTCCCCATCACCTCCGTCACGCCTTCGATGTCTTCATTAGCGAACCCCCTGAGGGAATTAAAGGGATGCTCACCTTCCTGAAGAGGGGAATAAAATCCTTGGCTGAGGAAGAAGGTACGGGATATATCGGAATTACCAGGGTGGAATCTTCGCTGCCCAAATGGTATGAGGTTCAGACCATTCTGACTCGGAATCGACTCGTCATTACCGATGTCCTCAGAAATTTCAGCCTCTATCCAGAAGGAGAAGGTGAATGGGAGGATCTCTACAAGGATTATCCCATTACCGGGGAAATCCCCATCGACGTTGGCCCTCCCAACATCGATTGGTATAGTTCTTGCTTAATTCGTTTTGAAGCCGTTGCTAAAACCTCCATTTCACGAAGTCACTTTTACGGGGATAGGGATACGTGGGTCACGCTCAAAGGGCTATGATCCCCATAAAGGGAAGGCCTTGATTTTTGGAATGGCGTGGGTATAGTTTAATGGGCAGGGAGGGGAAGATGTTGATAGAGATGAAGGTCAAGTTCCTTACATTCGATCCATCCTCAAACGGGTTTGTGGTTCTTTTGATGGACTTAGAGAATAAGCATGCCCTTCCCATCTGGATCGGCCCATTCGAAGCCAACGCCATAGCCCTCAAACTGAAGAAGGCCTCCTCCCATAGACCTTTGACCCATGATCTCATTCGCAATTTCATTGATATCCTCGATTGTAAGATTAGTCATGTAGTCGTCAGCGATCTCAAGGAAAACACCTATTATGGTCTCATTTATATCAAGTCACGGGAAAACCAGGTCGCCATCGATTCCAGGCCTAGCGATGCCATCGCGATTGCCCTGGGTGCGGAGGCACCGATTTTTGTCGAGGAGGATGTTCTCCATCGAACAAAAAACGCCGTGGTCGACAAAGAGGACCTGGATTCCGCTGATAGTTTAGAGGAATGGTTGAAGAGTCTTAAAACCGAAGACTTCGAGCATAAGGCCTAACTTTCGCCATATTGCACTTCCCTTGATTTTTTTTATATTACCCTTTTATGCATTCCTCCGGAGGAGTAAAGCGGGTGGCAAAGAGCCTGAGGAGGAAAAGTGCCATTTTGTGCACATCCAGTCCAGAAGAGACGATTCAACTGGGGCAATTCATCGGAGAGATCTTGAAACCCGGCAGCGTAATCGGCCTGTGCGGGGAGTTGGGAACGGGTAAGACCCATTTGGCTAAGGGATTGGCAAGGGGATTGGGCATTGATCACCGGTATTACGTGACCAGTCCATCCTTCACCATCATCAACGAATACCCCGGAAGAATTCCGCTTAACCATATTGATCTGTATCGGCTGGAAGAGATGGATCAAATGGGGGAATTGGGATACGAGGAATATTTCTACGGTGATGGGGTAACGGTTATCGAGTGGGCCGAAAAGATCCTCCCCTTCCTCCCCGAGAACCGCTTAATGGTCGAACTTTCGCACCTCTGCGAGAAACGGCGGAAGTTGAGGATTATTGGGCACGGCCATCCCTACCGGGATATCGTAGGAGATATAGCCCGTTGGAAAACGGATAGGCCATCTGCCATCAGCCAATAAATGGCCTACGGCTCTGTGCTATCGTCTCAGGCTATCAATCACCCTTCTGTCAGCACGACTCGATTGGGGGAAAAATGGCCTTGATCGTCCAAAAATACGGGGGCACCTCGGTTGCCGATGGTGAAAGGATAAAAAACGTCGCCCAAAGGGCAATTCGGGCGAAGGAAGCTGGGAATGATGTCATCGTCGTCGTTTCGGCCATGGCGGGAGAGACGGACAAACTCATCAGCCTCGCCCATGAATTTGCATCTCTCCCGGATGGGAGAGAGCTCGATGTTCTGATCTCAACCGGGGAGCAGATAAGCATCGCCTTGGTTTCCATGACCATCAAGTCAATGGGCCATGACGCAAAATCTTACCTCGGATATCAAATTCCGATACGGACCGATAGCGCATACGGAAAGGCCCGGATTACTCATGTACAACCCGACGAAATCATGGGGGACGTAAAGGCGGGGAAGATCGTTGTCGTGGCGGGCTTTCAGGGAATCGATGACGAGGGCAATGTCACTACCCTGGGCCGTGGGGGATCGGATACGACGGCTGTGGCGTTGGCGGCAAGCCTCAAGGCAGATGTATGCGAAATCTTTACCGACGTGGATGGCGTCTACACCACTGATCCCAACGTATGCGAAAAGGCGAGAAAATTGGAAAAAATCTCTTATGACGAGATGCTGGAAATGGCCAGCTTGGGGGCTAAAGTCCTCCAAATAAGAGCTGTTGAATTTGCAAAAAAATATGACGTTCCCATCCATGTGAGATCTTCTTTCATCGAAACCATCGGGACTTTCGTCTGCCGGGAGGATGAAGAAATGGAAAATGTCGCCGTCTCAGGAGTCACCTATGATAAGAACGAAGCCAAGATTACCATCACCAAGGTACCCGATCGACCTGGAATTGCCCATAAACTCTTCGGGGCTATTGCAGAGGCCAACATCATGGTTGATATGATTATCCAAAATGTGAGCGAGGAAGGCCTTGCGGATATCACCTTTACCGTGGTCAAGAACGACTTCCATAATGCCCGGGAAATCGTCAGGAAAATTGCACAACAGATTGGCGCCAAAGAAATCACCACGGACGAAGACATCGCCAAGGTCTCCATCATTGGAACGGGAATGAGAAGTCATTCCGGGGTTGCCTCTACCATGTTCGGAGCACTGGCAAAGGAAGGTATCAACATCTTGATGATCAGCACCTCGGAAATCAAGATCTCCTGTGTTATCGAATCGAAATACACCGAATTGGCAATAAGGGCTCTGCACGACACCTTTCAGTTAGACAAAAGATCTCCTGTCAAAGAGAGCTCAACGCCGACCCCATGAAGGCTTATTCGTCTAAGCAAAGCTCGCTCCTCCTCTCCTTGGCTTCGCTGCTCTTGGTCGTCTCACTCGTTATAACCCTATATCAACGATTAAGTCCTGATGGCAATCTCAAAGGGAACTCCTTGAACATCGCCGTGGAGATCGCGGGGGATATCTCTAATCCCGGCATCCACTCCTTCACGAGGGAAGTAACCGTCGAGCAAGCGCTCCTCAGGGCGGGGGGAACCGGAAGCAGGAAAATCGACAATCCCCAAGTGCTCAATAAGACGCTCAACACGGGCTCCAAGATCACCGTTATAAGGACTGCAAACAATATGCTAACCATAGAGTTAGCACGAATGGAACCGGAGAAGTGTATTGTCTTCTCCATTCCCCTAAACCTCAATGAGGTAGAGGAAGAACACCTGACACTCATTCCCGGCATCGGCCCCCGAATGGCACAGAGGATCATCCAATATCGATCTAAGAAGGGGGGCTTTCGGAAAATTGAGGAACTGATGGAGGTCAGGGGGATCGGCAAAAAAAAATTGCAAAACCTTGAGCGATATGTGATCATTCCGAGGGGATAGGGAACTGTTGATCATATCGGAACTCAGGGGCTTTGCCCCAGCTGGAACATCCCAACTGGGATAGTGGGCCGATGGATCGATGGAATGTTGGAATGATGGGTTGAAATGAAGGAAAGAGCTAAGTTCGCTTCGCTCGCAATCTAAACCATCTCAACGATTCACACCGAATAACTAAACAAACCGAATAAACCGGAAAAACGAGATAAACCATATAAATGAGACTAACGAAACAGACAAAATAGAGCAGATAAACCGAACAGACCGAATCAATCAGATAAATGGAAATGATTCCTCATAGGGACAACGCAATTTCCCAGAAGCCAACGAAAGTTCTCCATTGCATGTTGCTTGAAAGCTTCGCCTCAATCTCTTATCATTTATAAGTGTTTCAGCCCGATGGAAAATCAGCAACAGTGAGGGAATGCGCCGAATGCGGAAAAAGGTGAAAGTCCTGGGACTTTTCGGAAGTCCCAGGCGCGGGGGTAATACAGACCTATTGCTGGAAGAGATGCTCAAAGGCGCAAAGGAAAAAGGAGCACAAATCGAGAGGATTATCATCTCCGAACTCAAGTTCTCTCCCTGTATAGAATGTCACGGCTGTGATGAGACGGGGGAGTGTGTTCTGCATGACCACATGGAAAAGGTCTACCCCAAGCTTCTGGAGGCGGATTGGATCATTCTGGCTTCCCCCATTTTCTTCTATGGAATCACGGCATGGACAAAAGCTCTGATAGACCGCGTTCAATCCTTATGGGTGAGAAAGTATCGCTTGAAGGTGCCACCAGAGCACCAGGGAAGGAGGAGAAAGGGATTCTTTATTTCAGTGGGAGCCACTAAGGGGGCAAGGCTCTTTGATGGTGTCATGCTCACCGTAAAATATTTCTTTGACGCCTTAGACGTGGATTTGGCGGGACAATTGCTTTTTAAGGGCGTGGAGGGCAAGGGGGACATCCGAAATCACCCTGCCGCGCTGCGAGAGGCCTTTGAGGCGGGAAAAGCGTTGGCAAACAAACCCTGAGGGAGGGGTAATAAGAAGTGAACCAGATGGGGATGCTCCTCTTGCTGAGGGATAATTGGCACGTTGAAATCGATAAAGGGTATTCTCCGTCTAGAATATCTATCGGAGGGATGAGAGGTGAAATCAGGAAAAGCCAGTGCGCTAGACGCGATTAAGGCTGCAATGGAGGCCGAGATGGATGCTCATAATTTCTATTCCAAAGCAGCCCAGAAAACGAAAAACCCTAAGGGAAGGGACATGTTTTCCCAGTTGGCCGATTTCGAAAAGAATCATTTCCATCATCTGAAGGTCCTCTATGATTCCCTGAAGGGAGAGGGAAAATGGACCGCCTACTCCGGAACCAGATTTTCCAAGAAAGGGAAAAAGATCAGCACGGATTTGTCCATAGAGAAAGAGGTGGGGCCTCAGGCTGATGATCTCGATGCCCTCTCCATGGCCATCAAAGAAGAAAGAAAGGCCCAGGAATATTACCACGAGATGGCAAAGGAACCCGCCGATCCCCTTGGGAGGGATATGTTCAAGAAATTGGCCAGGGAGGAGGAGTTACACGAAAGGATATTAAACGACCAATTTTACAGCCTGACCAACAAGGGTCTCTGGATGTGGGGAGACTGAAAAAATGATTATAGGGGCTGTTGCCCCGATCCCCTGGAGCGAACATCAAAGAATTTTTGCTAACCATTCTTGGCGAAGCGAAACGGCCACAAATCCAATGTTTGAGCCTGAAAGACGAGTTTTGGGAACGAAGTAGCGCCTAAAGCGCTCTTTGTAATGGAGCGAGCCTCAGAATGGTCAAAAAGTCTTTTCAGTGAGCGAAAGGGGATCTGGGCAACAATCGCAATAGAGCTGACCCGTGTCCTTTCTACACTGGGCCAAAATCTGGATGACCCTGGGAAAGCCGTGCTCGGCGCCCCTCTCACCGCCCGTTTTCATCTCAATCGTCCAAGGTCCGAGAAAGCAAAGCTAGAGGGCATTTTTCTCCTTGAGCCCATCTTCCAAATACCCGAGAAACTCCTCGGCTTTCTCCAGAGGAGGCTTTGTCATAAAACTGATGAGGATGAAGGTAACCAAGCAGACCAACCCTCCCCAGATTGCTGGCCAGTGGCCCAAAGGCCTGATGCGGGAAAATTGGAGAAAGCCCGTTACCACCCCACCCAAAATCATGCTCCAGATAGCCCCTGTAGCGGTACCCCTTTTCCAGAAGAAGGCCCCGAATATGGCCGGAACCGTCATGAGAAGCCCCGCCGATGCCGCAACGGAGAGTATTGAGATGAGCCCCAGCCTCAACCCCCCAAAAATCATTGCCACCACGGAGATCACCGGAATCACCCATTTTCCCAACCTCAACTGCATCTCCTCCGATGCTCGGGGCTTAAACCCCCTGTAGAGATCCCGGGCAAACATGGAAGACAGGGTAAGGAGAATGGAATCAATGGTTGAGATGGCCGCCCCCAAAATCCCCACCATTACGATTAGGGCCAGGATAGCCGGGATGACGGGCTGGGAGAGAAGGGTTGGCGTGGCTAGATCGGCTCTCGTAAGGCCCGGGTTCAATACCTTCGTGGAAAAACCCCACATGACCGAGACCAGGGTATAGATGAAACCGAAAATGAGAAATCCCCCCAACATCCTCCGCATAGCACTCATTGACTTGGGGATGAAGAGCCTCTGGCTGACCTGTGGGTTGGAGATGCAGAAGAAAAACCACGGAAGCGTCAGGCCAATGTAGACCTTAAGGTTGAAAAAGCCCGGCCCGGGAACACTCAACCATCCGGGATAGTCCGTCTCTAACTTCGCGAAAAGACCTCCAAAGCCTCCGAAAAACCGATAAACTACGAAAAACAGGACGAGGACCGATGTCACCAACATGATCAAGGCCTGGAGACTATCGGTCCAGGCCACGGACCTCAGTCCCGCTATCCAGGCCCAGATAATGGCTAGTAGGGTTGCCAAGACGAGGCCCACCCAGAAGGGAATTGCCCCTCCCGATAGCCCCTCAAATAGGATCCCGATGCCCATCAGCTGAACGGCGGCATACGGAATGAGAAAGATCAAACAGACCAATGTGGTCACAACGGCGACCCATCGGCTTTGATATCGATCTCCCAAGAGCTCTGCCGGGGAGATATATCCGTACCTCTTCCCCACCAACCAAAACCGCGGAGCGAAAAAGACCGCGAGAACCAAACCCGAAAGGTAGGTCAGCTCAAACCCCAAGGCCCCCACTCCCCCTCTATAGGTCAAGCCGGCCAAACCCACCATCATAAAGGCGCTGTACGTTGTGGCGCTGTACGTGAGGGCTGCAACAAATCCCCCTACCGTGCGATTCGCCAAGAAATACTCGGTTATCCCCGCACCCATCCCTCTGCGGGACATATAAGCCATCCACGTTGCCAGGGCCACGTAGATGGCGACGCAGACTATGATATACGATACGTTCATTTCCCCCTCTCAATCCCTCCACTTCCACAGGAGGACCAACATGGAGGCGATAGCTGTCAACGCAAAGAGATTCCAAAAAAGGAAAGCCCCGTAAAACTTGCTCACCCCTGAAAGAACCCTGTAGGGCACGGTATAATCCAATAGGAGCAGAAAGCCGAACCATATGATCCAGCCCCACCTTTTCCCTTTCATCTGTAAAACCCTCCTTTCCGATTTCCTACCCTATAAGCGAACTCTGAAGCTCACCTGTATCCCTTCAGAACTCATGGGAAACAGCTCCTCTTAACCTCAGCCTCAGTCTTAGCCTTCAACCTCCGTCCTCAACCCCAACCTCTGTCCTACCTCCTCTAAGTTCCTGATCACATCGTCTCCACTGCGGCTCCAAGACCGATCGATATGCAAGGCTTTGATCCCCCGTCCCTTTGGAACGAGATAGTCGAACTCCCAGTGGTCCCCCACATGCAGTATCTCCTGGAAGCTGATTCCGAGGAGTTGGCATATACGTCCGTAAAATTCCGCGGTTTTTTTGATCTGCCCGAAGTCGGAGGTGGCCGAAAAAATCCGTGAGAAATATCTCCGGAGTGCAGATACTTCAACTTCGATATCAATAAATTCCCGTGCGGCATTGGAAATGATGATGAGCCTGTAGTTGCGAGAGAGGTCTTGGAGCACCTTTGAGACCTCTGGATACGTTTTGATCTTGTGGGAGAAACGATTCAGCAATGGTTTCCAATGGCCATCGAGATGGAAAAAATTAAACCAATACTTGATATCGTACCACTGGAGGGACCCATCACCTACCTTGCGGTATTCTCCCTCCACGATCTCCTTGGCCTCGTCAAAGGAAATCCCTCTCTTTTCGGCAAAGAGCTGGGGAATCCCCACACTCCATACCCATTCGCTAAATTCTGAATCAACCAGGGTCCCATCCAGATCAAAGGAGATGACCTTTATCCCTTCCGGAATCATCATTCATCCTCATTACCGCACATAAAGAACTCTCTCCATGGAATCAAACCATCTCCAGCACGATGTCATCAATGCTCTCCACCTTTTCTTGAGTTAGGTCAACCAGGGCTACCGTCCTGATGGGTAGATAGGCATAAGAGGTAAAGATGGTCAAGCACCGCTTCTCAAACATAATGGGATTGGCGTTAGGCTGGTGGGATCGAATGAGTACCTGTCTTTCGAATTGATCCATGAGCCGGTGAAAGTAATCCCGTCCATACTGAGGTCGTCCCCAAAATTCACCCAGGTCATTTCCCGACCGGTCTTGGAAGTCCCCCCACACAATTTGATCCCAATTCTCATCCCCGGTTTCGATTCCATTGATATCTTCGAGTTTTTCCACATCGGGCAAGGATCCATGAACTCCAATTACCCCGTTGAGAGTCGAAACGGCATAGGGGAGCTGAGCAAGGGTCTGACCATACCGCTCCTTCTCTCTCTCGTTGAGACTGAGCCAGAAGTTGGCAGGGTAAAACTCCTTTATGATATATCCCTCATGATTTCCCATAAGCATAATGACATCCTTGGGATACTGTAACTTCATCGAGAGCAGGTAGTGGATATTCTCCCGAGATGCCTCCCCTCGATCGACATAGTCGCCCAAGAAAACCACCTTCTGATCATCGGAGAGATATCTCTCCAGTATCGATCTGCTTGCTTCCAAGTCGCCATGGGTATCCCCTACAAAGATGGCCTTACCGGTATTGGGCAGATGGATCAATTTGGGCTCCCCCCGGAATACCTCTTCAGCTTCTTCCAATAAGGATTGTTTCTCCCTCTCCATAGCCTCCATTCCAATGGAATCCCGTTCAATATCCGGAAACATAGCCTGGGAACCTAATTCAACGTTATCACCTTCACGTGAAGCCTTCTGCTCCTTGGCCCGTCAAATTCGCAAAAATAGATCCCTTGCCAAGTTCCTAAAAGCAACGTTCCCGACTCGATGAATACCGTTTCAGAGAACCCGATGATGCTTGCCTTTATGTGGGCGGCGGAGTTTCCCTCGATGTGTCTATACTGATCATCAAAGGGAATGACCTTATTCAATTCCATTAAGATATCCTGGTGGACGCTGGGGTCGGTATTTTCGTTAATGGTGATAGCGGCAGTTGTGTGCGGGACAAAGAGATAGCAAATCCCCTCCCGAGTCTTGGATTCACGAACAACATCTTGAACCTTGCCGGTGATATCGATGAAGTCCGTCCTGGCCCCGCTTTGGATTTTGACCGTTTTGATCATAGGTAACTGACCCCGTTTTGCCCTCTCTCATACCATACCTAACCCCTCATATCAAGGGCGGTGTTCAACAAAAGCCTAAGCTGGCAAAAGTAACCGCCGACTGAGTCTCTGGGTTTTGACTCTGGGCATACTTCAGAAGCCTTCCCCTCTTGACCCGGTTGATACTCAATAAGACGTAGATAGAAGGGAAACCGCAAATTCGACGACGATTGCCCTCTTTTCGAATCGAATCATAAAACCCCTCCGCATCCACTTTTTCAGCATAGGCCAACATCTCTAAATCACTCACCCTCGTCTGGCTCAGCATGGATGAAGCGGGATCCCCGTCGCCAAACTGCAACCCGATATGGGACAAATCGGCGCTCGCTATCAGGCAGATCTCTCTATCAGTGGCCCGGACTGCCTCTTCTAGGCCCTCTATGAACTCCCGGATTTGGGGAATCTCCCGTGGGGAGATGGACCTCTCGACTGCCTCGTGAAATGACCGACACAATACGGGGACTATCTCCAAAGGTTTGCCTGGGTAGAGATATTGGAGGAAGATCAACTGAAATTCTATGGAATGCTCCCTTTTGTGGACGAATTCATCCTCGAAGGGGTCCCAATGGCACGCCTTCGATAGTACCTCGATAAAAGCCTTGTTGGTCTTCACCGTACCTAAGGGGGTCCTGAAATCCTTAAGGGTCAGACTGAAGTAATTCCTCATCTCACAATGGGCCGTTCCCAGGATCACGAAGAGATCGGCAGTGGATCCCTCCCTCACCTCTTTGTGGGCAAAAGCATAACATGGGCCGCCCCTTTGAAAGTCTATATGTGGAGCAACGATTCCCTTCAGCTTCCCCGAGGGATTTTCCATGCGCGGTTGACCGGGCCCATCGGGAGGGGAAAAATACCCCTCGATCTGTCCCCTCAATGTAATGGGACCCGGATCGTAACTCGTCCCGGCGAAAGCGGCCTCCCTGATGGAGGACAGCCGAAACCCCCCCTTTTCCCTTTCGAGTGTATCTCTAAAGCGGTCGCTATCCAGCAGGAGCTGGGAGTCCAACTGTTCGATGATCTCCTCGACCTTCTCCCTGTATATCAGCTCCCCATACTTCCTCATATATTCCGCCTGAATGTCGAGGATAGAGTGTTTCCCATCGAATAGGCTTACGATAAAGAAGAGGGAAAGCGGGAGGAATACTGCCCTTTGACTGAACCCTTGGGGGTCTTGAATACAGATCATTTGCCGACCTTGGATTTGAGTGGGAAAGGCATCAACGCCCCTCAATTTGGGGTAATCCATGACGTGTTACCATCTCCTTATGAACTTTTCTTCCAACGCCGAAAAAACAAAAAACCCTTTCAGGGCCGCATGGCGGGTACGTGTTAAACCCGCAGAATATTATAGGTAGAATGGATTGGTGAGTCAACCGAGTGAGGCTCTCGAGTTTTTTCCACAGCTGGTACAGCTCTCGTGACCACAGAGAAACTCCTCGCAGAAACCACAGTGGCGGCATTTCTCGGTTTTTCCCTCAGCAAGAGCCGGGCTCATGAGAGACCTCTCATATCGCCACATCTAGTCCGAAGAGCCTCAGGGCATTTTGGGTGGTCTTCTGGGCCACCTCTTCGGGCTCCATTCCCTTCAGATCGGCAACCATGAAAAGGGATGTCAAAAGATCCTTGGGTTAGTATATCTTTTCCCTCCCATGGGGTTCACGTGGAATCCAGGATACTATTTCATTTTCCTGAAAAGGAGGTCAAGAAAGAATTTGCGAAGGGGTTCTTTGAAGGGATTGTATTGCGGAAAACCCGCTCGGAGCCAATAGTTAGGCCCACCTTGTAAACTCATAGAGAGGAGAAAAAGGATTTCTCCCATTAAATCTCTAGGTAAAAGCCATATCGATGGCCTCATCCATCTTCTGGATGAACTTAAAATCCATCTCCTTCTTGATCCTTTCGGGAATTTCCTCCAGGTCCTTTTCGTTCTTCTTGGGCAGGATGATCGTTTTGATCCCAGCTCGTCTTCCCGCTAGGACTTTCTCCTTAATGCCTCCCACGGGCAAAACCGACCCTCTAAGGGTTATTTCCCCTGTCATGGCGATATCGCTTCGAACGGGCCTGTTGGTAAACAGGGAGGTCAATGCAACAAATATAGTCAATCCTGCGGAAGGGCCATCTTTGGGAATTCCCCCGGCGGGAACATGGATATGCAGGTCGGTTTTGTCGAAAAAGTCCTCCTTTATGCCCAACTTCTTGGCCTTGGTTCGAACGAAGCTCAGGGCAGCCTGAGCCGATTCCTTCATCACATCTCCCAATTGTCCGGTTAGGGTCAGCCCCTTCTCCCCCTTCATCTTCGTCACCTCGACGAAAATGATATCGCCCCCAGTGGGAGTCCAGGCAAGGCCCGTAGCTACCCCGGCCTCGGATGTCCTCTCAGCAACCTCTGGGAAAAACTTCACCGGGCCCAGAAATTTATGGAGGGCATCCGAATTGATAACCGTCTTTTCCTTCTTACCCTCGGCCACTTCCTTAGCAACCCCCCTGCACCCAGAGGCAATCTCCCTCTCCAGATTCCTCACTCCCGCTTCCCGGGTGTAAGAGGTAATGATGGTGCTAAGGGCATCGTCCTGAAGTTCTATGTTCTCCTCCGAAAGGCCGTGCTCACTGAGCTGTTTAGGGATGAGAAACTCCTTGGCGATCATCAATTTCTCGTATTCGGTATATCCCGGCAGCTCAAGTACCTCCATCCTATCCCTTAGGGTCTGATGAATCGTTTCCAGGACATTAGCGGTGGTGATAAACATCACCTTGGAAAGGTCAAACCCCACGTCGATGTAGTGGTCCGAGAAAGAGAAGTTCTGTTCGGGATCCAAAACCTCCAACAGGGCCGATGAAGGGTCACCCCGGAAGTCCATCCCGATTTTGTCCACTTCGTCCAGCATAAAGACGGGATTATTGGAACCGGCTCTTTTGAGCCCCTGGATGATCCTTCCCGGCAAGGCCCCAACATACGTCCTTCTGTGGCCCCTGATCTCCGCCTCATCCCTTATTCCCCCCAATGAGATTCGAACGAACTTACGGCCCATCGCCCGGGCGATTGATTTCCCAAGGGAAGTCTTCCCAACCCCCGGAGGTCCGACGAAACAGAGGATGGGCCCCTTCATGTCGTCCTTGAGTTTCCTCACGGCTAGGTATTCCAAGATTCGCTTCTTAACCTTCTCCAGGTTGTAATGATCCTCTTCCAATATATTCTGGGCATTGGAAATTTCCAAGTTATCCTTTGTGCTCTTCGACCAGGGCAAATCAACGAGCCAATCCAGGTAGGTTCGTGCAACCGTATATTCGGCCGAGGCAGGCGGGATTTTCGAAAGCCGATCCAACTCCTTTTCGGCCACCTTCAAGGCCTCCGATGGCATCTTGGCCTTGGCTATCCGTTCTTTCAATTCCTTAGTCTCGGTGGTGTGTTCATCCAGCTCACCCAGCTCTTTCTTGATGGCCTTCATTTGCTCCCTGAGATAGTATTCCCTCTGGGTCTTATCCATGTCCTCCTTCACTTGAGATTGGATCTTATTGCCCAATTCTAAAACTTGAACCTCTCGGTTCAAGAGCAGGTGAACCTGGTTGAGCCTCTCTTGGACATCGACCATCTCCAGGAGTCGCTGTTTTTCCGATGCATTGATATTCAAGTTCGAGGCAATGAGATCGGTCAAAATGATGGGAGATTTAATATTACTGACCATCGTTCCCAATTCGGAGGTGAGGTAGGGTGCGTATTCAATGGCTTTCTGAAAAAGGCCTTTCAAGTTCATCATCATCGCATCGACTTCGACGCCCTTTATTGATCCCTCTTCAACCTCCTCAATCCTCGCCTTATAATAGGGATTCCTTTGAATAAATTCATGTATTCGTATCCTTGAAATGCCTTGGACAATAACCCGCTGGCTGCCATCCAATTCGCGAATCATCCTGAGGATAAGGGCTGCTACACCGAATTGGTGAAGCTCGTCCTCCTTTGGGTCCTCGATCTCCGATCGCTTCTGAGTCACGACCCCAATGATTCTATCCTTGTCCATGGCGTCATCGATCAACTTCACCGACTTTTTCCTGCCGACCATGATGGGCAATATCAGTTCAGGGTAAAGGACTGTCCCTCGCAATGGTAAAATGGGAAGCTCTTGAGGAACGTGGATCCTTTCCTCCTTCTCCTTGCCCCCCTTGTCGGCACCACTGGGTACAACGATCATCAATACCTCCTTACACGAACCATAGCACCTATTTATAAGTTAGTCATTTATCCTTTCCGTGTCAATATCCATCTCCTATTCATACAACCTGGGATGAAAAACCTATCTGCCCCCCCTCACCTGCGTCCCACCCCCCTTCACTCCGGCTCGCCCCTGTAAGCCTTCCCGCAAACGTTACAGACCCCTTGCTCATTGATGACGCCAATGCAGGTTCCATCGCTGCACAACCTCCTGCTTTCCCAATCAACGGAAGGCTCATCTTCAACAAGTTCAACAAACTCCATTCCACATCGGCAACAGTAAGAAGATTTCTTCAAATTTTCGGCACCGCAGGATTCACAAAGAGAGGTTGGAAATTTGTAATCGCATTTAGGACACCGAATGCCTTTTTTCCCTTTCATTACCCACTCCCCTCATCCTCAAACTCCAGGGATTTGAGAAACGTTCTCACCTCCCTCTGATGCTGCTCAATCTCCTTCAGGAATCTCTTGAGGGAGAGATCGGGAAATAGTCGGTTTAAATCCCTCCCATTCCGCATAAAAACCTGATTTAGATCAATATCCCCTTCCTCAGAAATCTTGTCCATCTTCGAGCCCCCCTTTTGTCCACCATCGATCTCACCTCTAGCAACGGAAATGCCATTTTAATTCTGCTCAATGTTTTGCCCTCCGAGTAGAACTTTCCTCCCCATATACTCTTCAGGATGCAACGTGAGTTGTGGTAAGGAAACATCGACGTCGCACTCTCTCATGTTCTCCTTGGGAAAAACAGCGAGACATACGGAAAGCCCCAGCAAGAAGAGAAGGAAAGAATACAACACCCCGTTTCTTTCCTTCTCCCCCACACTCACAAAACGCTCTTTCGGGTAATTATTGCAAAGTTTTGCCCGGGGGTCAACCACGCGCATTATTCCAGGGAAAAATCCTTCTCTTTTCGGACAATACTTGACAAAAAATGTCACCTTTTGCGTATTTTTACCTTTTTCGGCCGCACTGGGCGGCATTTCATCCCTTGATTAGCATGAATCCCTGCAATCTTGGCCTCCAAGTATGTGGCATGCGTTTTGCTAATTGGAAAACTACAACAACCAATCCCGAAAAGGGCATGTTAACCTTTTTATTCTTCAGGACGAAAGTGGAATCTTCCAAAGGGGTGAAGGCCATGATTAAGAGAGAGGAAATAGTGGATCAACGGTATATCTCAAAACAGCCATGCCTCGGCAATAATAGCACCGCACAAAAGCGGTATCGGGAAAACGTGAAAAAGGTAACGGGCCCCACGATTAGCCATCCGGATTATGGGGAAATTTTCCTTCTGCGACCAAACGAAGTTCCCCATTCAACCCTCTTTCTTTTCGATATCAATAAATTTTGGTTTATCGATATGAAAGAGAATAAACAAACGGAAAAAATGACCATCCGCCCTTTCATCCATAAACTGAGGGGATATTGGTACCCCGTATAACTTCGGCAAGATGACAAACGACCCCGAGCACTTCCTACCGATCCCCTCAAGATCTCATAAAGCTCATCGCCGTCCCTATCAACCCCGCCGTCTCCCCCACCTTTTCTCCATAAAGGAAAGCTCACGGCCCATCATCCATTGATCTGTCTCGTCAGCCTTTTCCCACGAACACATGACCACAGGCTTGACAGGTCAGGACATGAAAACAATCCTGAGACGCCAAGTCACAACGAAAGTTTACCTGAAGGTCATGACCCCCGCATTTGGGACACCCGTTTTTCTTTATCTTGTCCTCCAATGCAGGCTCCAATTCTTCCATGGTTTCACTCTTGGTGTTTACCTCAAAGACGTTTCCACAATGGAGACATTTAGCCGTATAGATACATTCGTCTTGACCAAGGTCGCATCTCAGCACCAGTTCCAGCCGAGTGTTGAAACACAGAGGACATCCCACCTTTTGCAATTTCAGTTGAACCTCTGTTAGCTTATCCATCTTATTCCCCCATTTTCCCGGAAATGTCTCATAAGAGTAAGATGAAGTAACTAATAAAGAAGGAGAGGGCTAGTACCCCCACAATTATCGTGATCTTCTTGATCTCATACATATTTTCGTTGGTCTGCTCAATGGAGAAACCGACCAGGGTAACCCCTATGTTCTCCCCATGGAAAACCAATGGGCGGGAAACTCTCCGGATGTTCCTTTCGGCGATCCTCCCTTTATCCCGATAACTGGCGATGAGCTTATTCCCCTGGGTAATCTCGATGAAGACGATATCCCTTTCCTTTCCAATCTCCCCCATATACCTTTCCAATAATTTCGGGTCTCGATTAACGGCGGCATCTTCGTTCAGGATGGACAGAATTTTGGCTATGCTATGCCCTCGAATGGTAGTATTTTTGATCATGACATCCCTTTCTGCCATGAACGCCATAAATCCAAAACCGAAGATGGCGATAAAACAGATGACGGCAATGGCCACGGCAAATCCGAATCTAGATCTCACCGTTTGCCTAACCTTACCCAATTCCATAATGCTCCCCTTTTCGCGGCAAAGAACACAAGGTTAATGAACATATCCCGGGCCTCTCTTCCCTTTTTTCAGCATCTTCTCGAATTTGATATCCTCCCTTACTTGGCGAATATACTTTTCAATCTCGGTTTCCGTATATTGGGCCAAGGTCTCCAATTCGGTCATATCAATCTGAATCTTGAGCATTCTCCCCAGCACCTCTAAAGCGACCTTTGAGGCCCTGGGGTTCTCGATTTGGGTGGCATAATAGGGGATCTCTCCCAACAAACAGATTTCCTCAATTCCCCTCATCTTCGCCATTCCGAGAAGGAAACCATTCAAACCGCTGATATGGCCATCCGACATAATGTGAACGTCAAATTCCTTGAGGATCTCTACCAGTTTGAGATGGGTAACAACACCCCATACCTTCGGAACCTGCTTGTGGTCAATATTGGAAGGCATGGCAGCGAATGTATAGAGCCTTTCGATACCCACCTTCGTGGCTACATCCATCACCCGACCCGCGAAGGCATATTCCCTTCCCGATGAAGGCTGGGCATCCCCGATAAAGATTAAGAGGTCTTTGGAGCGGGTAGAGCCTTTCCACGAGTAAAATTTACTCTTGGGTAAAGGGGGGTTTCAACGAGGTTTTCCCGGATAGTGATACCGGATAAGGGGAAAAAATCGCCAGGTTCGATCTCCGCAAACTCCTCTGCTTTCAACTTGTTCCTCAGGAAGCTGGCGGCCTTCATGGCTACATTCCCCATTCCCGGCCATGCAGCGATGAAATCTGGTTTTCTAAGGTGTGGTTTTCTGTAAAAGGTGACCCCCTCTTCCATAAATTGCTAGGCTCCAACCCTTCGATAATTACATCACATCAAAGCTAAACACCATGAAGGAAGTTTCAGTCTGAGAAATAATCAGGGAATCGAATTCCCAGAACCCTGATAGTTCACCTTCTCGATTGGACCAAGTCCAACAGGGCTTTGGAAATGCTCTCCAGTTTCCTCATGATCTCTGCTTCGGTTTCTCGGTCATCTCTTCTCCGACCCAATTGAAATTGAAGGCTCCTTACCTCCAGGATTTCCCTTGCGGTAGCGTCGAGTTTACCATCCAGGATATCGATGATAATATCTAGCTCATCCGAGAGATTCTTGATGAAGATATCGGATTGCCTCCGCCCACCCCTTCTCCTATCCACTTGATTCTCGCTCATAACCGCCTCCTGCCAGATACCACCTCCTCCATATTCTTCCTCATCAACATTATTGATTCGAGCCTTTTTTGTCAAACTTTTTTTGTGGTTTCAAGCCTCTCCATGGGGTTTTCTCAACGTAATAGATCCCCCTACCCCTATCATGGAGACACCGGAGCCAAGGCAAAGGAGAGGGTAAAGGAATCCCTTATATCAGCCAAACGTCCTCCCACCCCCGGGCCAATGAACTGCCCAACTCCGAAAAAAAGGGTAATAAAACCCAGTCCAGCTGGTGCTAACCTCGGGCCCACATAGTCTCCTGCTGCTGCCATAATGGTGGGTATGGCCCATGCCGTGAGGCCGAAAAAAACGGCGGAGACATAGAAAGCTCCCGGTGAACGGAACAAGGCAAAAATTCCATAGGATATAGCCAGAGCCAAATAGGCCAGGGTTGCTCCGCCCTTTCTTCCAATGACATCAGAAATTCCTCCCCAGAGAAGGCCGCAGAAGATGCTTAGAAAGCCGAGAAAAGTGAAAAGCCTACCTGCTTCATTATGTGTCCATCCCATCTCTCTGACGAGAAAGGTGGCAAAAAAGTTGATGTAGATGATATAGGAAAATCCAAACATGAAATAGACGACCCCGAGGTGCCACACCGGTCCGATTTTGTAGACCTTTTCCCATTCGAGTCCTTTCGCCTTTTGTCCTTCCGATTTGTCCTCCGACGCGTCTGAACCTAACTATTTCAGCCCCAGATCTTCCGACCTGTTTCTGAGAAAACCGCACGTGATCCCTGCCAGAATGAGAACGATGACCCCAAGGTAATACCAGCAGGATCGCCAGCCTTCTGCCCCATAAGCGGATAGGATAGGGGGGATGATTACGCCCGAAAGGGCGAATCCGATGCCGACACCCGCTGTCACGATGCCCGTGGCAAGTCCCCTCTTCTGGGCTGAAAACCAGATTGACCCAGCACCATTGCGGGGACATACGTTCCCCCGTTGCCGAGACCGGTCAGTGTCCGCATGGCAAGAGCAAAACCGTGGATCTTGGCCAAGCCTGTCAAGATCATGGTGATGCCCATCAGAGCAAGAGAGAGGCTGATGACGATTCTGAGCCCCAATCGTGCCGCCAAGAAACCACCGACGATGGCGAGAATCAGGTAGCCGCCGAAATTGCCCACCGCAAGGTTTCCGACCTGCGTGTAGGACAAACCCAAACCACCGATCATGCTAGGATTGATCATGGAATATGCGAATCGTCCAAATCCGTGGGCCCCTATCGTCGTGAGGGTCCCCATAGCTATAACGACCCACCCGTAATGGATTCTTCCCCTCCCTTTCATCCCCCGTCCCCTTTCACAGCAACAATAATCTAAACAAATTTCCCTGGAAGCTGAAGATTATCCGTGATAGTATATGAATCATAGCTGAAATGAAAGCAAGAAAACTTCTTTTCGGGATCATTTTTTACTTCGTCTCCTGGTGTGGTTTACCATCCCCATTATCGGCCTCGGGGGCTTTCTCCTATTTCATACCCAAAGGGAAAGGCAATGCCGACTCACAAGCTCTGACGGTAATAGGAAGTGAACGAAATCACATCATCCAGCCAGATGAGACGTTACTGGACATAGCGAGGAACTTCGATCTCGGTTTCTGGGAACTGAAATCCCTTTATCGGGACCTGGATTCATGGATTCCACCTGAGGGGTTAAAGCTCAAAATCCCTGCCACGTGGGTCCTCCCCAAAACTCGGCACGAAGGTATTGTAATTAATGTGCCGGAAATGAGGCTCTATCTCTTCATCAAATCCATACGGATGGTGAAAACTTATCCCGTGGGAATCGGGGTATCGGATGGACGAACACCCTTTGGGACGTTTCACGTCACCGGTAAAGCAGAGAATCCCACATGGTACATTCCACCCAATCTCCGGAAGAAGCATAGGAGAGTATCCGTCCCTCCCGGGCCGGAAAATCCCCTTGGGACGCATTGGATTTCCCTATCCCTCAATCGTTATGGAATTCACGGCACCGATTTTCCCTGGGGCGTGGGCCGCTTGGTGAGTCATGGATGCATTAGGCTCTATCCGGAGGATATCGAGAATCTTTATCCTTTCGTCAGAATTGGCATGCCGGTAGAGATCATCTATGAACCCATTAAATTCGGATTTAGACACAACAGGATCTCCGTCGAGGTCCACGAGGACATCTATCGTCAGATCCCCGACCTCATCCGCTACGGCTTCACTCGATTGAAAGAGGAAGGGCTGGAAAAACGGGTAAATCTTAAGAAATTCACCATCGCCCTAGCGCAGCGCACGGGGATTCCCGTTGATATCATGAGGCTAAAAGGGGAAAATAAGTTTGCCGATAAACCCGTCCTTCTCATGGGAAGGGAGTTTATCGGCAAACCCTGAGTCTCGATGAACCCTTGAAGGTCCACCCGCACCACTATTTGATCATGCGCTTCTTAAATGCCGCCGCAGCTTTCCTCGCAGCCGCCTCCGCTCGATCGGCCGCTGCCTCTGCCCTATCAGCGGCATTCTCCGCCTGGTCCGCAGCCTTAACTGACCGATTGGCCGCGGAATCCGCTCTTGCAGCGGCGACATTGGCTTGCTTCGCGGCGTTCTCGCTCGCCGCGGCCTGAACCACTGCTGAATCGGCCTTGCTCATTGCCTGTTGCGCCGTCTGTAAGGCCTCATCAGCAGTCACCTGAGCTTTTTTCATCTGCTCAGTTGTGGCACAGCCGAAGGCAAAGATAACCACAAATGCAGCAATGGTCAGGCTTGCGAATACCCTCGCAAAGGAAAAATTTCGCGTCATAACCACTCACCCCTCCTTTCCCTGAGATTCTATCCCCCTCTCCACTGTTACCGTAATCATATAACCATTTGTGGAGAAGATCAAGTGAAAAAGTGGAAAAGCTGCAAAAAAAATCTCAGTCTCAATCCCTTGATTCAACAACTAACATATTATAAGATCTTTCCCCTTGAGTCAACAAAAAATCCACCAGAGTTTCCTAATTTTTTGGGGGATTCCCTTGTTCCTGAGCGTAATTCTACCCTTTCAAACTGCAGCACCGCATAACTGCAGTACCCAAACTAGGCTGGATGGGGTGACTTGTTAAGGCAAAACGTGGGGAAATGGTGGACACGAAAATTACGTTATGGTAAAACCCTCTTCATATCGGCCGCGGAATAAACGCCCAGGGTTTAATCCAATTGGGGCGGCATGGAACCCTCGGAATCGATCCCACGAGTGGAGGCGCCATCCGAACTCTCCCCTTCTTCTGGAACAAATTCCCATTCACATCCTCGATCGATGTAATGGTTGCCTTGCTTTAGGGATACCTTATAGAGATAGTACTGCCCATCATCGGAATGGGCTCTTGAGGCCTCGTAGATCTCCTCTACTGTTCCCCAAAGCCACTTGAGACCCCTATGGCGAACCTTATCCCCGATATTGAACTTCATCGACCTCCTCCTAACGAACTCGTTACACGTTATCCCGCCCGCTACCCTTGAACCGATTACAAGATTTATCACCCTGTATGAAAAATAATCAAAATGGCATGTGCTTTTCCCTGAAGTTAATCCCGCAAAAGGGAAATGCAGGGATAGAGCGCCATTTTAGACCGCCCTGACAAGAATTACTAAGCAATTCATATGCCAATCCAGATGAATCCCATGGAAATAAGCTCAAGCGTGTATCTCTCCGATAATTCCCTGGATAATGAACGAGCTGGAACATGAATTTGAAGAAGAAGCGTAACCTATCCGGGTGCAATGGTAAAAGTGCCAGGAGATATTGGAGGTTAAGGTGAGATTAGAAAAGGAATGTTTCGCACTTATTCTCTATGTGATATGTCCCCTTTTCCTTCCTTTGATACCTCGGGTATTCCGATATGATATCGGTTGGTCAAGAATCAAAAATCCCCAAAACTGATGAGAAGGAAATCAGGAGATTATTTCTCCACGAGGAAATAGAGCTTCCCTTCGTTTTTCATATGTCCCGCTGGGATCGCCGCCGCCTTTCCACTTCCCCAAAAGAGGTCAGCCCGCCCCGGCCCCTTGATGACACCCCCTGTATCTTGGTTGAGGACGAACCTCGAGAATGGAACCCACGCTACGATGGTACCCGAATCATCGATAATGGGCTTTTCGGCACAGACGTAGATCAGGCCACCCTTGGGAAACAATCTGGAATCCGTGGCAATGGAACGGCCGGGAGTGAGGGGAACCTCGATATTGCCTAATGGACCCTCTTCAACGACCCTGAAGAAGACATAGCTCTCATTATGATTGAGGACCTTCTCCCTTTGGTCGGGATTATCCCGTAAGTATTCCCTCAATCGGGGAATGTTCATCTCATCCCTCTCAATGATTCCCCTATCGATCAATAGACCCCCAATACTTCGATACGGCCTCCCATTGCTCGCCGAGTAGTTGACCCTCAGGCGGGTCCCATCCTCCAGAAGAACCTGCCCTGATCCTTGGATCTGAAGGAAGAAGATATCAATGGGATCCTCCAACCAGGCGATCTCCAACTGTCTTCCAAACAGCATTCCATGGCCATCGATCTCCTCCCGGCTGAAATAGGGCACAATCTGGCTTCCGTCGTAACGGGCAACGATCTTTTCCCCCTTGAACTTGGGCCTGAAGAGTTCAAGGTCGATCTCCATCAAATCGTCGGGCCTCCTGTACAGGGGCCACCTATATGTCTCATTGGGAATTAAACTGCCTTTAAGGATCGGCTCGTAATACCCAGTGTAAAGAACGGTTCCCCGCCCATCCGATCCAACAGATTGATAAACGTTAAACCGCTGTCGAATCATATCCGTAAGCTCTTCCATATCCCCGACCTCATCAAGGAGATAGAGAAAGGTCTCCATGGACCTGATAAGATGGCCAGCTGAGTATTGATCCTCCCCATACTGGAAGAGGCGATCTTCCGGCAGCCTCCGGAAATACTCTATGCTGCGATTGATAGCAACCCTCAATGATTCCCAGTCCAAATCATTATCGAAGGAGGGGATATCCTTTGGCCTGAGCAGTACCAAGGGCGTCTCGGGCACCTTCACCTCCTTGGCCAATTTTGCACATCCAATGAGAATAACAGGAACCAGAAAAAGAACCAGTGCTTTCCTCATTCCTTGCCTCCAGATTCTTCAAATTCCAACTGAAGTAGGCTAAGCCGCTCTTTCCGAATAGATATCGAGGATCGTGACACTGATGGTCACTACGAGGGGGCCTACAATCAATCCCAGCAATCCGAAGGCCTTTATGCCCCCCAGCACCCCGAAGAACAACAGAATGGTATGGAGTTTCGTCCTCTTGCTGATGAGGATCGGGCGCAGGAAATTATCTGACAGGCCCACCACGGCCGCTCCCCAGATCAGCAGAATGACTCCCTTTAAGAACGACCCCTGAAAGAAGAAGTAGACGACCACGGGCCCCCACACGAAAACAGGACCAATGACAGGCAAAAAGGAGAGAAAGGCCATAACCGTTCCCCAAAAGATCGGAGCGGAGAGCCCCAAAAACCAGAAGGCGAATCCCCCCAAAAAGCCTTGTAAAAGGGCGACAAGTATCCCTCCGTAGAGGGTTGCATAGATCATCTCCTCTAACCGCTCAAAAAGCAGCTCCCTGTCTTCAGGTGCCAATGGGATTGCCTGACGGACCTTTTTGAGAAATTTATCACCGTCCTTGAAGATGTAGTACAAGGAGATGACCACCAGGCAGAAATTTATGATAATGAAGGAAAATCCCCTTATGATCTTCGAGGTTTGGTTGATGGCAAACCTGCTTATTCTCCTCAAGTTTTCAAGCAGAAAGGAATTGAGATCGAGTTCGGAGAGGTCAATGTACTGGTTAAATTGATCCCACAACCCCTGGATAATGGGATGATTCTTCAATTCCAAAATCGATTGAAATCGGCCCGTTGCCACTCCCCTTTCGAAAAAAACGTAGGCGTGTATTGCTTCGTTGGCCAACATCGAAAGTATATACGTGGATGGAAGTACGATGAGCAGCACAACAAGGATCGTCATCACCAGGGCACAGAGGGATCTCCTTCCTCTCAACCGATGGTTCAACCTTCTGTAAACGGGGTAGAATACAATGGCCAAGATGATGGCCCAGACGATGGGAACTAGAAAAGGAGAGAAAACCACATAGAAGAGGTAGAAGGATAGGACGATGACACCAATGATGAGCATCGATGCAAAATGTTTCCGCTCCATCTGATTTCCCTCACCATTGGAAAGCCGTGAGGTTATAGTACGTCTTGGAAGACCCTATCAATGGCCTCTGAAAGTTCCTTATTGAGCGTTTCCTCGATCCGTTCCGGCCTCGATGTAACCCCTATGATCTCCTTGGAAATCTCCATTTTCTGGCTCAATACCTTCCCCTCGCTTACCTTGCCCACGTAAATCTGAAGCTGGACAAGGACCTTTACCCTCGTTCGGACGCTTGTCCAGGCATCGCTTTCGAGATGGATAACTTCCCCGCCAACTACTAAATTGGCAGAAATACCGGAGAGGCTCTCAGGACTCAAGTCCCAGCCAGTATAGTTGACGACTCGGTATCCCCGTAAAAGAAAATAGCCCGATATAGCATCGGTGACCGCCTGATCCACAGGTTTCGAGGCCATAAACGTGTCCACCCGACCCCTGGGTCGCGTCCAAGCTCCAAGCCTTGTTTTATCTTCCCTGATATCCTTGAAGGCATTGATTGCAACGATCTGTTTCCCTTCTACACCCTTAAAGAAAGGACCGGTGAGGTATTGGATATCCATCCAATAGGTCCGACTTGCTCCACATCCGGATAGGTAAAAAAAAAGAGCTAACGCCCAGAACCATTTCCCCTTCATCTCTTTCTCACCCCTTTTCCCACCATTCGTCTTTGTGGAATCCTCTACCTCGCACGGCTATACTGAGGAAGACTGCCCAGAACATCTCCCTCTCTCGTCATAGACCTCTAAGCTATCAGAAGCTCCTCCTTTTTGGTAATGCCTTTCCCAGCAGTGCTAAGGGGGCTTACTCCAGGTAATCCTCCACGATTTTCTGATTACAATAATAGCAGTAAGCGACATCAACGTCGTTCAGATAGCCGCAACTCTGGCAACGCTTCTGGGTTCCCCTAGGCTTCCTTTGAATAATAGACAGTCTCGTCCCACACTGGGTGCAGTAAGAGGAATCCGGAAGGTTCTCGAAATGACAACGCGGGCAGCCGAGGTTGATGTTAAGGCTAGAACCACACCGCTTACAAAACTTCGAATCCTTCTTATTGATCGCTCCACAACTTAGACATTTCATGGCCGATACCCCATCAAGTACTCCCCTCCATTCAGGGAAGAGGGGAACAAATAACAATATAAAGTATTAGGATGTGTTTTGCAATGATATTCGGCTCCAATGACAAATCCTGAAACGGTCCCCTTTTTGGCAGGGGTATAGCCTCTCACCCTACTGGAGCTTCCTGAGTTTTAATAGGGATATCTTTATAAGTACTTGATTTTATTGGATAATAAGTTTTCAGAAGGTGACTCCGGTCACCCTACTCTTGACCGCCCGTACTGTTTGGGGTAAAAGGAGATGGATTTGATGAAGGCCTTCCCGACTGAGTTCGAGCGGTCTAAGACCGGAAATTCCACACGAAGGAGAAGCATGGGCAATGTCCGAATGGAGGCGACGTGCGATGGAGGGGCTCAGTCCTGGGATGACCTTTACCTTTGCGCGCACATTCACCCAGAGAGACATCGAGGTCTTCGGTGACATCACCCGGGACTATAATTCAGTCCACTATGAGGAGCGCTTTGCCAGGGTTAAGGGATTTTCAGGACTTATCTGTCACGGGTTACTGGTTGGAAGCATGATCTGCGAGTTGGGGGGACAAGTCGGATGACTCGCTTCGGGAATGGAGTTTCGGTTTCTGCGCCCTATCTATATCGGCGAGACGATTACCTGCAGCATCACCATCGAAGAAGTAGATCAGCGGAACTTAACCAGGGCGGAGGGAACATTTACCAATCAGGATGGCCAAAGAGTTCTGGAAGCTACCCTTACCGGGTTCATTCCCGACGCCCGGGAGAGGGACGTCCTCGCCAAGATGATGTCCGAAGGCGACCCGACTAATAAACTTCGACGAGATTGAACTACCTCTCTATTCACCGGAAGACGTTAGGTGATCACGGTACTTAAGCCCTCTGATACTTCTTCAACGCTCCAAACAACGGGTATCATATCCTTCACTTCCTCGATATGGGTGATCAGAAAGATCTGGCGAAATTGTGAAGAAAGCCCGGTGAAAATCTTGAGGATGTTCTCCCTCCGCTCCACATCCTGGCTTCCGAAGATCTCATCGAGGGCGATGAAGTTAATTTCGCCTCCACTTCGATCGGCCACAATCTGGGAGATGGCGATCCGAAGACAGAGATTGAACATATCCTGCTCCCCGCCGGAAAAGCGTTGAATCCTGAACTTCTCGCTCCCATCGTAGATAAAAATATTGTAATCCTCATCCAATTCCACGACGGAATACCGTCCGTCGGTCACGAGACTAAGTAATTGGCTGGTTCTGGATTCCAAAAGAGGTCTTATGCGCCCCATTAAATCCATCCTAAAGGAGACGAAGATATCCGCCAGCACATCGAGGTACTGGACCAACTCCTGGAGGAGTTTAACCCGCTCACGGAGGCCCTTTTCGTGAGCTATCTCCCTCTTCTTCCCCTCGATCTCGGCGCGGGTCTTCGCCCTCCTCTCCCGTATTCTGGATCGGTCCTCGATCAGCCGATCCCGGGCTTCCCTGATTTCCTCGAGGTCCTCTCTGACAGCGCCATATTTTCCCTCGTCAAATCCCAGCGCTTCTCTCTCCCTCGACCTCTCATCCAGCGATTTCCTGACAACCTCAAGTCGCTTCTCAACGTTCATGAGATCCCTTCGATATTGTGGTTTCCTTTCGACCTTTGCCCGAATCTCGATCATGCGATCTTCAATACATTCCAATTCGGGCATGAGCTTCTCCATATCCCCGTACCGTTCCTCATCGAAGTCAACCCTCCCGATTTTGCTGAGGGCCTCCCCATACGATTCGAGCTGCTTCCCCATATCCCGAACCTGTGCCTCCCTTTCCCTTACTTGCAAGAGGAGGACCTCGCGCCGCATCTCCTCCTCCTTGAGCTTTTCAGTGGCCCTCGACAGATCCTCCTGATCCTTATTGAGCTGATCTGCATGGACCTGGAGCCCTTCTCTCTTCAACCATAACTTCTTTAATGTCTCCCTTTTCACCTCCACCTCCTCCCTCAGATGTCTCTCTGTCTCTTCATAGTTCTCGCCCAAGGTCTGCATGCAGACGGGACATTGTCCATCCGGCCCTATTTCGTGTATCTGACATAACCGACGGCCCAAGAGCTCAATTTCCCTCTCCGTAGATTCGATTGTCCCCTTAGTGCGCCCCAGCGCGTCAACAACCTTCTCCTGTTCCCCTGAAATTCGCCTCATCCTTTCCGAATGATCTTCGACCCTTTGGTCCAGCGTCTCGAAAGCTTCGAGGTTTCGGCTCAGGCTTGCCAATTCGTCTCCCAACTCTTCGATTTTCCTCGTGCATCCCGCGATATTTTGTTCCAATCCATCCCTTTTAACCTTTTTCACCTGCTCTCGCTGAAGATGCCTTTGCTCCTCCTTAAGCCTTCGGAGCTCTTCATCCTTCCCCTCATAACTTACCCATTCCCTTTCCAGCTCTTCGATTTCTCCCAAGGACGGCTCGATCTCCCCTCTCTTTTCCATGAGGTTTCCCTCCTCTTGCCCCAATAGATCGAGGTCCCTAGAATATTTCTGAAATTGCCTTTCGAGTTTATCCCATCTCGTCTTTTCCCTCTTAGCCTCTGATTCTCTTTCCTTAATTTTAGCCACTCGGTCACCCAGAATCCTCTCCTTTTCATCCAACATCTTCTTCTGAACCCGCAGTGCCCTCCATTCCTCGCGGAGTTTATGGATATCCTTCTGGGCTGACTCTACCCCTCGAATTTCGCTCTGTGCATCGGTCTTATCCCTCCTTATGGCCGTAATGGTCATATCTATTCGATCAATAGCCAGAAGGCGCCGGATAATCCTCTGCCGTTCGGCAGGGGGCTGCTGAGAAAAAGCATCCAAGTCCTTCTGTTGTGAAAAGAACGATGCGTGGAAAGTATGCCAATCCATGCCCAGAATTCTCTGACAGTATTCACTTACCCCTCTTTCGCTGTTGGCAACGATTTTCTTCACACCATTCTCATAGGCCCAGGCTGAAGCTCGAACGATATTGTTCTTTCCCCTAATCTCCCGCAGCACCTCGTAATCGGTGCCCCGCAAGGAAAAGACCATGCCTACCTCACAGGACTCCTCCGGCCCAGCTCCCTGCCGTTTTACATCCGCCTTATCAGTTCTGAATGCCGTCGAACCAAAAAGAACCCACGATATAGCCTCAAGAATGGTCGATTTCCCGATGCCATTTCTCCCAAGAATGGCAATGACGCATTCGGGAAAGTCGCTCAGATAGATCTCCTTGAATCGCCGGTAATTCTTAAGCCTTAATTCACGTAGGATCATACGCAATTCTCTTCAGGGGCAAAGATTTCCAGGTATTTTAAACCCATCTCCTTGAGCCTCTTCTTTTCTAATTTATCTACCCTCCATGCGTTGACGAAGGCTTCGAACTCCATAGGAAGCACCGCAATCTCTATCGACGATATCGCATTACCCTTCGGAGTTTCCATTTGGCAGATAATCTCCAGATGGAAAGCGCACGAGAATTGGTCACGAATGACCCTCTGGTCCAGCTCTACATAGGTGGATCGACTCATCCTAATCAACGGGAGCTGAACAATACTTCCCCGCCCGATCTGCCCCGATAGCTCTGAAGTCCTTTCGAGGATCTCGTCCGGTGTGAGATCATGACAATCCACTTCGGGAAGTTTCATCATCTCGCGAGTCTCGATCTCGTGATATTTCACCACTCCTGCTGGGAGATCGACCTCCAAAAAACCACAGGGATGACCCGCATCGCTAAATCCAAAGCGCTCCGTCGAACCACTATAATAAGCTCGTTGGCTCACCTTAATCCATCGATGGTAATGACCCAAGGCGATATAGTCCATGTCTGGATGATCGACCACGATCTTCGCTGGGACCTTGAGTTCATTGAACTCACCCATCACATAATCAACATCGGCCGTCAACCCCGCGTGGGTCACCAAAATATTCACCTCACTGCGATGCGAGGGTTCTACGACCTCAAAGGCCCGGATCATTTCCTCCTCCGTTCCGCAATGGGGAACGCAGTGAACCAAGGCCTTATCGATAAGGAATTGTTCATATTCCCCCTTGAAGGCGACATGGATCTTAGGGAAAAGGGTTATAGACTCCAGGATACAAGTTGAGGACCGAATTCGCGGCATGGAATGGTTGCCAGCGATTATCACGGTGGGAATCCCATGGAAGGAAAGCCTTTGAAAACCAATAAGGGCCTGGGTAATGGCCCGATTAGAGGGCCTGGGAGTATGAAATACGTCTCCGGCGTGTATAACGAGGTCCGGGCCAATTTCAATAATCCTATCGATAACCTGCTTGAAGACATCATAAAGGTCTTGTTCCCGTTGATTGATGCCGCTGGAAGTAAATTTTGCGTAAGCGGAATAACCCAGATGGGTGTCCGATAGATGAATAATCTTCACTGAGGCCTCAGTTTCCGTCCCTTTGGGTTAATCAGTCCTTGTTTTGACTGAGTAGTATAACACAAATTGTAACTAATGCATCCGGTTGAGTTTCTGGAGCTTGTGAGTTATTTCAGTTTGTTGAGTTCCTTGGATTTGTATGGTTTATATGGTCTATCTGGTTTAGATGGTTTAGATCGTTTGGATCGTTTAGATCGTTTGGAACGTTAATCTGATTTGTTCGGTTATTCGGTTTATGTCGTTTGTTTATTTGGTTTGTTCAGTTAACGTATGTCTCTAATCTTAACTCCAGGCAACCAGGACAACGACTGACTCCAAAACAGCTCCCTCATCTCTCACCTCTTCCCTCTTCCCTCCCTCCTCTCAGCCTTAACCTTCCACCTGTCAGACTTGACCTGGTGGGGATGAGATCTCTGAAAAGCTGGAAAAAAAAGCTCTGAGCGCGAATTAAGATTTTTTCGTCCTGGATTTTCTGGGGTTTTCTCTCGTGAAAAATATTTTGAGCGGCGAAGAGCGACTTTTTCAGTGATCTCGTATCTAAAGTTGACAGGAGCAGACCCAAGACGGTAACATTTTACGGAACGCTATCAATCCCATTACGAATTCCATGGATGAAGTAAAAAAATCCCTTTTGAGGGATCAATTCATCGAACTCATAGGAGACCTAAGGGGTTACGTAGCCTATCAAGAAAGCTCGGGCGTGGAATTCCTCCCTCGATCCGCCAAAAAGACCCCTCATTCTCAGCCCACCTTAGCCGAGGTGAGGAGGGAGCTGGGGGACTGTAGACGTTGTAAACTCCATCTAACCCGTCGACATATCGTCTTCGGTGAGGGGAGCGAGAAAGCCCAATTGGTATTCATCGGGGAAGGCCCAGGGGAGGATGAAGACCGACAGGGAAGGCCTTTCGTCGGCAAGGCCGGCCAGCTCTTAACCCGAATCATCAATGCCATTGGCCTCAGGAGGGAAGAGGTCTATATCACCAATATTATTAAATGTCGGCCTCCCCATAATCGAAATCCTCAGCAGGAGGAAATCGCTACCTGTGAGCCTTTCCTCAACAAGCAACTGGAGATTATCCGGCCCAAGATTATCTGCGCCCTGGGGACCTTTGCTGCCCAAACCCTGCTCCAGACCCATGAAAAGATCTCCCGACTGAGAGGACGGTTTTTTTCGTGCCGCGGAATTAAGGTAATGCCCACCTATCATCCGGCCTTTCTCTTGAGAAATCCCCACAAGAAAAGAGAAGCATGGGAGGACATCAAGAAGATTCAAGAGGAGTACATTACATAGCTCAAGCGATACTCCCTCTGCCAAATCTCATCCAGAAGGAGCCGGAGGGATTTTTTGAAGAGGAATTCGTAAAGGGATAGTTTCTTCTTCGGGTAAATCACCACGGGTTTCCCCTCAATCCCGATCATTTCGGCCGCTATTTCGATGGCATCTTGAAGGCTTCCAAGCCGGTCGACTAATCCCAATTCCTTGGCCTGTTCCCCCGAAAAAATTCGGCCGTCAGCGATCTGCCTCACCTTCCTTTCCTCCATATTCCTGCCCTCCGCGACCGCTCGAACGAACTGATCGTGGACGCTATCGATAACCTCCTGAAGAATCGCCTTCTCCTCGGAGGTCATCTTCCTTAACGGGGACCCGATATCCTTATGTTTGCCGCTTTTGATCACGTAGCTCCGTAATCCTATTTTTTTCAATAAATCCTCTACATTTGAGAACTCCATCACCACCCCGATGCTCCCCGTAATGGTTCCCGGATTGGCCACGATGACGTCCGAGGCACAGGCAACATAATACCCACCCGATGCGGCCACGGACTCCATCGAGGCGATGATTTTCTTCTTCTCCTTGGCTCTCAAGACTTCCCGGTAGATCTCCTGGGAAGGCCCGACGCCGCCTCCCGGGGAATTGATCCTCAAAATGATAGCCTTGATATCGTCGTCCTCCTTTAGTCTTTCGATCTGTTCAACGATGCCTCTCGAACTAGTTATCACCCCCTTGACATCAACGACGGCGATCTTATCCCCAAGGGTGAAGGGTTTTTCCTCCCCAAACCGGGCTAGGAAAAAGATGGAGAGGAGGAAGACCCCTAAAATAACTCCGATGATGATGAGACCTAACAATACGGGATGTTTTCTCATGGGATACCCCTTTTCTCACATTAATCTTGACGGCTTCGTAAAAAGTCCATCTGCCGTTCGACATGCTCACGGCCCTGAGCAAAGCTGAAGGGCTGCGTTGCGCTTCATCCTTCGTCACTGCAGCGTACCTCTATGTACGCCTCATTTCACGGGATTTGCGCGCCTTGCATCTGGATCTTTTTTCTTTGCCGTCTGATTTCACATTTTTACAATGCCGTCAATCTGAATAAACAAAGAACAAGGGCTTTTAAGGCCCTGATGGCTCCCTTGGTTTAAAACGAACCATAACCTGATCCTCAGGGGCTTGATTGATCTCCAGGAAGAATCCTCCAAACTCCTTTGTCGCCAAGGCATCGAGAAGGGACTGGATATCACCGACTAATTCAATATCCATGGTGAACTCCCCTGTCATCACGGACCGAAGCTGAACCTCCCTGATGAAGTCGAGACCTTCCCTGAGGAAATCCTCAAATTCCCTATACCAAGGATACCGAGAGACCTCGGCGAGGACCATTCGGATGCGAACAATCTCCTCCTGGACGGCCTTCTCCCCCAATAAGCCTATAGCCTCGAGCGATTCCTTCAATTTATGGAGGTCGACTTGAGCTTGCAACAACACCTCATGCCCATCAGCCCTCCCTGTCTCGGAGAGGATCTTGAAGGTTTGTACGTATTGGGTCACCTGGTCGAAGATCTCCATGTCCAGCGCGATGGTATTCTCTTCAAGCATGGGTGATGGAATAAACTCCAGGAGAGAGATCCGTACCGCCTCCTTGAGCGCATTCAGGATCGCATCTTGACGGGCCCTTCCGATATTCCCCTCAACCATTTTCCCGGACCCCACTACCATCAGTTCCTTTACCTGGGGTAATTCCGTAGCCGAAAGGGGCATTATCACGGCCACAATCAATAAGCCTACGATGATAGCAATCCTTTTCATGGATTTCCCCTATCCTCCCGAGAGGGCGAAAATCTCAATCCGTCCAAATGGAGTCCTTTGATAAACCTTGATCATCCTCATTTTGATCAATTCCAGAAGAGCGAGAAAGGTCACGATAATATCCTCCTTGGACGATGCCCCGGAAAAGAGCGACGAGAAGAGAAGTCCACTCCCTTCCAACTTGATCGCCTCCAGAATTTGAGCGATCCGCTCCTCTATCGTTATCCGATCCAGGGTGATATCATAGGCGGCTTCAATAGAGGCTCGATTCAAAACATCCTTGAGGGCCTCGATCAGTTCGAAAACCCCGACCTCAACGAGTCCCCTTTCCTCAGATTCCTCCCCTTGATTTCCCTGCACGAAGATATCTCTATCCAACATATCCCTCTCATGGAGTCGAGCAGCCGCTTCCTTGTATTTTTGATATTCCAATAGTCTGTTCACCAGCTCTGCCCTTGGGTCTTCCCCTTCCTCTGCTTCCCCTTCGGGCGGTAACGGCAGCAACGTCTTCGATTTTATCTGGAGCAAGGTCGCCGCCATCAAAAGGAATTCCCCGGCAACATCCAAATTGAGGCTCCTCATGATGTTGAGATAATCCAGGTATTGGTCCGTAATCGTGGCGATGGGAATATCGTATATGTCTACCTGGTTCCGCCTGATAAGGTGCAGGAGGAGATCCAAAGGACCTTCGAAAATTTCCAGCTTTACGGTATATGGGTCTGCAGCAACCATTGAATGAAAGCCAGTCACTCCCCCTATATCATATAAGGCCCCAAAAGGAGGACCATGAAGAAACGGATAATGGGCCAAATAAAATCAATGATCCCCGTAAAGACAAGCAGCAATATGATGATAAACCCATAAGGTTCCAATTTCGAAAACACCGCCGCTTGCTCCGGGGGGAGAAGATGGGCTAAAACCCGACTCCCGTCGAGGGGTGGGATGGGAATCGCGTTAAAGACGGCCAAAATAATATTGATCCTGACGCTCTCCCATAACATCATCACGAGGGGAGTTGCGATGAGGCTCCATGAACCCGGGGAGGCGGAAGCCACGATCCGAAATAACATGGCGGATACGGCCGCCAGTGCCAAATTGGTCAATATGCCTGAAAGGGATACCCAAATCATATCCCTTCTCGGATGCCTCAGATTGTAGGGATTAATGGGAACGGGTTTGGCGTAGCCGAATATAAACCTTCCTCGCGTAGTGAGCAGCAGGACCAGTGGCAAAATGATGGTGCCGAACAGATCGATATGGGCCGCGGGGTTGAGGGTCAACCGGCCCGAGTATCTCGCCGTGGAATCACCCAGCCTATCGGCGACCCATCCATGGGAGACCTCATGAAGGATGACGGCTAACAGAATCGGAATGACGGAGATGGATATTTTCTGGACTATCATAGCCATATGGCATCCCGCAGGGGAATGGCTTCGGACTAAGCCGATCCCTCCTAGTTGATGTAGGTCCGCTTCACGTAGTCGACCTCATCATCCTTCGTTCTGATTCGTTGGTCGAGCCGAGCCCTGAGAAGATCGGCCAATATCTCCTTCATGATGGGCCCTGGGTGAACACCCAATCGAATCAGGTCTTTTCCCTTCAATAAGGGTTTCAGCCCACGAAGCGTTGTAAAGAAAAGGGAGATCCACTGTTTCGTCTCTTTTTTGGTCGTCTTTGCCATCATGAAGAGCTTCACTTCCGTGGAAAGGGGCTCCAAAAGCTCATACATTTCGCTTCTTCGAATTCTTTTCCTGGAATCCAATCTTCTCGCAATCTCCCGCAGGGTCTCCTCGGCTTCCCTCCTTCCGCTTCTGACTTTTTCCCTGTTTTTCTCCGAGACGGAAAGCCGTTGGCAAACATCTAAGACCTCTTCCTCTACCAGGGAATCCATCAACCCATAAAAATAGACCAGCCACTTTTCGCACTCTCCCTCCAAAAAGAGCAAGTCGTACCACGATATGACGTTCTTTATGTTCTCCAAGAGATTCTCGCTCTCCTTCTCCCAGGGGATTTTGATGTGGATGGACTTCAGCAGGTCAAGATCCCTCATCCTTCGAAGAATGGGGATTGGATCTTCCTCGTTGAAGATGAGCACCAGCTCGGTAAAGATCCTTCGCCCTGAAAGACGATCCAGAAATCCCATTTTCACGGCATTCTTGATCAAATTCTGGGTTTGCTTGCCCAATTGGAAGCCAAACCGCTGCTCAAAGCGAATTGCCCGTAAAACCCTCGTTGGGTCTTCGACGAAACTCAAGTTATGGAATACCCGGATTACCCTCTCTTTAATATCTCTTTGGGCGCCGAAGAAATCGACCAGCTCGCCAAACTGTTCCAGATTCAATTTGATGGCCAGAGCATTAATGGTAAAGTCCCTTCGATATAAATCCCTCTTGATGGAGCTGAGTTCCACCGTGGGAAGGGCAGCGGGAGAATCGTAGTATTCCAATCGAGCCGTTGCTATATCAACCTTTAGGTTATCCGCAAACCGGAGAGCGGCCGTTCCAAACCGCCGGTTAATCCTCATCTTACACGGATGCCCTTGGGCGAAATACTCGGCAAATCGAATTCCATCCCCCTCTACGACGATATCCACGTCTAAGTTATGATTTCTCAGCAAAAGATCCCGAACGAATCCCCCCACCGCATACACGGGACAGTTCAACTCGTCCCCAACCCTGCCGAACTCTCGGAGAATGCTTTGCACCCCCGGCGGCAGCCTCTCCTCCATCAACTTCGCGAGCATCTTCTTCCTGGCATAGAGCTTGTGAACCTCAAAGGGGTACGGGGAATTGGACCGTTTCCCCAAATCCTCATGAATTGCCCTCAAGACGTCCGTCCGGGTGATGGCCCCCACGAGCTCCCCTGCTTCCATTACGGGTAAAAAACGCTGGTTGTTGCCCGCAATGAGGCGTTGAATGTCACTCAGGGGAGTGGATATATCGACTACCGAAAATTCCGTGTTCATGTATTCCCTGACCGGACGATCCCCGAGCCCGTGGAATGTAGCCTTTTCGACGACTTGCCTGGATATCAACCCCACCAATTTCCTCCTCCTCAACACCGGCAATAGGTTGATATTATACCGAGTGAGGAGTTCCCCCGCTTCGGATAACTTCCTCTCGGCTGGGATGGTCTTCACCGGGTATGTCATGAGATCTTTAGCGAATTTCCTCGGCTTAACGGCCTCCTGAAGCACCCTCACTAGTTTCTCCCTGTACTGGATTAATGTCAAATCCTTCACGGTGGCCGAGGCAGCCGTCGCATGCCCACCTCCCCCAAACTCCAACAGGACGTCCGCCACGTTGACTTCCTCGATGCGGCTCCTCCCTATTATGTGGACCCTATCCTCCATCCTCACCAAGGCGAAAAGCACATCTAAATTCTCCATATCCTTTAATTTATGGACGAGGATTGCGATATCACCGACGTATCGATCCGCCGATGCCGTGGCGATAACCACATCGATGCCACCTATCGCGTAGTTTGTAGCCGATTGGATCAGGTCGTTGAGGAGAAAAACCTGCTCTGCCGTCAACTCCTTAGTCACCATATCCGATATAACATTAAGATTTGCCCCCTTTGAGAGCAGATATGCGGCGGCATGAAAGTCCTCCTCCGTTGTAGAGGAAAAGGTGAGGGAGCCCGTATCCTCGTAAATTCCCAGCATCATTACTGTAGCCTCATCGGAGGTTATCTCCATCCCTTTATTCCTCAGAACCCCCAACAGCAGGGTGATAGCCGCTCCCACTTCTTTCACCATTTCTACAGAGCCCTTAACGTCCTCCGAAGAAGGGGGATGGTGATCATAAATATGGATATCTATTCCCGGTCTGTTTAGAATTTGAGCGAACTTCCCAATTCGGCTCGTCTGTCGAGTATCGACCAAGATGAGACGGGTAATTCGATCCAAATCCACGTTTTTCATCCGCTCGGCCTCGAAAACGTAAATGGCTGACCTAACGAAAAAATCCCGTAGGCTCCCCTCCTGGGACCCTGGGAAAACCAAAATCGCCTCAGGATAAAACTTCTTAGCCGCCAACATGCAGGCCATAGCGTCAAAATCGGCGTTAATGTGAGTAGTAATGACTTCCATTCCTATCTCGAAGGCCGGGGGTATTCCCTTCTCCCCTCAGCAAAGGGTGGCGATCACGATCTGGGATGGTATCGGGCATGGATCTTCTTCAGCCTTTCCCGCGTCACGTGGGTATAGATTTGGGTGGTGGAGATATCCACGTGCCCGAGCAAGCTCTGAACTGACCGCAAATCCGCCCCACCTTCCAAGAGATGGCTTGCGAAGGAATGCCTAAGGGTGTGGGGAGAGATGTTCTTCCTAATCCCAGCCATGAGGGCGTATTTCTTAATGATCTTCCAAAAAGTCTGCCGCGTCATTCCCCTCCCCCATTGGCTCACGAAGGTCCGTGGACTCCGGTTGTTCCCGAGGAGCCTCTGGCGGGATTCCTCCAGATACCCCTTTAACCAATGGAGCGCCTCTTGGCCCATAGGAACAATCCTCTGCTTGGCCCCCTTGCCCAGAACGACTAGATATCCAGCCTCTAAGTTGATGTTATTCAGGACTAGATTGGTTAACTCGGATACCCTCAACCCCGTGGCGTACAATAATTCCAACATCGCCTTATCCCTCATCCCGATGGGACTGGAGGGGTCGGGTTGATTCAGCAGTGAATCGACTTCGTCCAGGGAAAGTATTTCCGGTAGGGAACGGGTCGTCCTCGGGGATTCCATATCCTCCAATGGGTTTCCCCGTAGCACCCCTTCATCGGCCAACCAACGATAAAATCCTCGCAAGACGGCAATGGACCTAGCCACCGTTTTGTGAGAAAGGTCCCGTTTCCGTAAGGAGAGAAGGTAAGCCATCACCTCCAACCTGGAGGTTTCTTCGATTTCGACGATTCCCAATCCCCTCAGAAAGCCCCGGTATCGAACGAGATCGCCGCTATATGAATCAAGGGTGTTCTTAGACAGTCCTCTCTCGACTGTTATATAGTTCATATAGCTGTCGATCCATCTCTCCATGAACAACCTTCTAAGCTTTTCCAGTTACGTATGATGGTCTCGTAAAAAGTCATAAATCAGACGGCACAGTAAAAAGCTCCAGATGCAAGGCGCGCGAATCTTTAGGAATGAGGCGTACCTACTAGTACGCCGCAGTGACTAAAGATGAAACGCAACGCAGCCCTTCGACTTTGCTCAAGACCGTGAGCATGTGTCGAATGGCCCTTCGACTTTGCTCAGGGCCGTGAGCATGTCGAACGGCAGACGGACTTTTTACGAAGCCGTCACCTTTAAAGACCGGTGTGGCCAAAGCCTCCTTCTTGCCTGCTGCTGTTGGGCAGTTCACCCACCTCCTCCAAAGCCGCCTTATATACCTTGGAGACGACGAGCTGGGCAATACGCTGCCCGTTTCTGATGGGGATGGGTTTCTCGCCATGGTTAATCATGAGAATTCCAATTTCCCCTCGATAGTCGGCATCGATGGTCCCAGGGGTGTTGACTAACGTCACTCCATCCCTCATCGCCAGACCGCTGCGAGGCCTCACTTGAATCTCGAACCCATCGGGAATTGCCACAGCCAGCCCCGTTGGAATCAAACGCCTTTGTCCTGGAGAGATGAGCACGTCCTCATCCAGAAAGGCATGGATATCCAATCCCGCTGCGTGTTCGGTCATATATGTGGGCAAAGGGCCATTTTTGTTGCCCCGGAGCCTTTTGATCTTGATCCTTACCCCCCGAGTATCCTCTCCCATAACTCGTCCACCTTACCGGAAGCTCAACAGATCGCGAGTGGGCTCTGTTTTGTCGATAGGACCCAAAACCGCAAGACAGAACAACTCCTCTCGAAAAAGTTCCTGCGCCAATTGATTCACTTCTTCCGAAGTGACCTTCTCGATGTCTTGGATAACCTCCTCGATGGGGATGTATTTCCCGAAGTAGATCTCATTTTGAGCCAAGCGGGTCATCCAGCTATCCGAACTTTCCAGAAAAAGGAGTAAATTCCCCTTGAGTTGGCCTTTTGCTCGCTTCAGCTCATCCCTACGAATTCTCACCTTTCGAAATTTATCGAACTGCTCTATGATCAATCGAATGACCTCCTTCAATGATCCTTTGTCGATCCCCGCATATACCACCAGTTGGCCCGCATCGAAATAGGCTGGCCTGTAGGAAAATACGGAATAGGCGAGGCCCCTCTTCTCCCGGATCTCCTGAAAGAGATAAGAACTCATGCCCCTGCCCAGAAGGGTATTGAGGATATAACCGGCAAATCTCATGGAATGGGTCTGGGAAATGCCTTTGGTGCCCAAGCAGAGGTGAACCTGCTCCAAATCCCTTGGAAAAACACTGATTCGGGGATTGGGCTCCGGGGATTTCCCCTCCCCCAACCTCACCCTCTGCTGTAATCCGTCGAATTCATCCTCGATCCGCTGGATCACCTCATCGTGGTCAAGACTACCGGCCATAGATATAATGAGGCTGTTGGATCGATAGTGATCATCGAAGTAGCGGCAAATGGTCTCTCGATCGAAGGAACTGACCTGCTCCTTCTTCCCCACGATGGGATACCCCAGTGAATGCCCCCCCCAAAAAACCTGGTTAAACAGGTCATGGATATAGTCATCGGGCGTATCCTCCACCATTTTAATCTCCTGGAGGACTACATTTCTTTCCCTTTCGATCTCATTGGGATCAAAGATAGAGTTCAGAAAGATATCTGAGAGGAGCTCGATGGCAAGGGGGCAATGTTGATCCAATACTTTTGCGTGAAAACAGGTGTACTCCTTCTCCGTAAACCCATTGAGGATGCCCCCCACCGAATCGATCTCTCTGGCTATATCATGGGCGCTTCGATTCTTCGTTCCCTTGAAGACCAGGTGCTCAATAAAATGGGAAATCCCCTTTTCCCGGCAATCCTCTTGGCGCGATCCCGTAGGGATCCAAATCCCGATGGAGATCGACCTGATGTGGGGAATCTTTTCCGAGACGACGCGGACTCCATTTTTCAGGACGGTCTTTTGATACATCTCCTATCGTAAATTCTTGTTCTTGATCAGCCCCTTATCATATCCCTGTTTCAGGGCCTCTTTGCGACTCAGCCGAATGCGGCCATTGGGTTCGATTCCAATCACCTTCACCAACACCTCATCGCCTTCTTTCAGGATATCCGAGACGTTCTCCACCCGCTGCTCTGCCAGCTGCGAGATGTGAATTAACCCGTCGGTCCCCGGAAAGAGCTCTACAATGGCACCGAAGTCCAACACTCGCTTCACATTGCCCAAATAGAGCCCGCCAACTTCTACCTCTTGGATGAGCCTCTTGATGATCGCCATAGCCTCTTCGATGGCTTCATAATTCGCCGATGCGATTTTGACCAGATCCGGGTCCTCGATTTCGATCTTGACCCCGGTCTGCTCAACGATACTCCGGATGTTCTTACCTCCGGGGCCGATGATATCCCGAATCTTGTCCGGTTTTACCTGAAAGGTGGTGATCCTCGGGGCGTGACGTGAAAGGTCCTTCCTGGGTTCCGGTATCGTCTCCCTCATCTTCTCCAGGATATGGAGCCTTCCCTCCCTGGCCTTGTATAAGATCTCCCTCAGCAAACCCCTGGTCACGCCAGGTCCCTTGATGTCCATTTGAACTGCCGTGATCCCCTCCTCCGTCCCGGCCGCCTTAAAGTCCATATCACCGATGTGATCCTCGTCGCCTAAGATATCGGACAGGATGGCAACCCTCTCCCCCTCCTTGACCAGTCCCATGGCAATCCCAGCGACGGTATCGATGGTCGGAACCCCCGCATCCATAAGGGCGAGCATCCCACCACATACCGTGGCCATGGAAGAGGATCCATTGGATTCCAAAACCTCGGAGACAACCCGAATGGTATATGGGAACGTGTCACTGGAAGGTAGTACGGGCAATATCGCCCTCTCAGCCAGTGCCCCATGACCGATCTCCCTTCGACTCGGTGACCTTAGGGGTGAAACTTCACCGACACAGAAGGGAGGAAAATTATAATGAAGCATGAACGATTTATAGCTTTCTCCGTTCAGGGTATCGATCTTCTGTTCATCGGATGAGGTCCCAAAAGTGGTAACCGCCAATACTTGCGTTTCACCTCGGGTGAAAAGGGCCGATCCGTGAGTTCGGGGAAGAATCCCCACCTCGCAAGAGATAGGCCTGATATCAGAAAGGCCCCTTCCATCGACTCTTCTTCCCTCGTTCAGGACCATTTCCCTGATTAACCACCCTTCCGTCTCCGCGAGCATCTCCCTCGCTTCCGCCCTGGATTCTTCATCTTCCCCACCAAATTTCTCCATTACATCCTCGAGGATCTCCTCCAGCCTTCGCCTCCTTTCCAATTTCCCAGAAATGGCATGGACCTCCCTTAGTTGAGGCACGGCAAAGGATTGAATTTGCTCCCTTAGTGCCTCATTGTCCTGGGGGATAAACTCAGTCTTCTCGATATTCAGCTCGTCACTTAGCCTCTCCTGCATTTCGATCAAACCACGGAGATGATCATAACCGAAGAAGATGGCTTCCAGGATATCGTCTTCTTTGCCCATCTTCGCGCTTCCCTCAACCATGATTACGCCATCCCGATTTCCCGCCACCAGGAGGTCTATATTGCTCGTCTCTAGCTCGCTATTGGTGGGATTACATTTGTATTCGCCGTTTATCCTCCCTACCCTTACACCTCCAATGGGTCCTTTGAAGGGAATATCCGAAACCGTCAGGGCCGCCGAAGCCCCGATCATTCCCAAGATGGCAGGATCGTTTTCTTGATCCGCGGAAAGCACCGTGGCGATAATCTGAGTTTCCCTCTTGAAACCTTTGGGGAAAAGGGGCCTGATGGGGCGATCGATAAGCCTTGAAATGAGGGTTTCTCGGTCGCTCGGTCTCCCCTCCCTCTTGAAAAAACCGCCGGGTATCCGGCCGGCGGCGAAGGTCATCTCGAGGTAATTCACGGTGAGGGGGATAAAATCGATATTCTTTCTCTCCTCCTCACTACATACAGCGGTTACCAGGACTATCGTCTCTCCGTACTGGACGGCTACAGCACCATTGGCCTGCTTTGCTATTTTCCCCGCCTCAATGGAAAGATTCCTGCCGCCCAATTCAATAGACATTCTCCGTTCCATCATCTCTTCTCATCTCCTTATTTTACGTTTTATGGCCCCCTTGGCTCTATCCCCGAATACCCAATCTCTCGATAACCGATCGGTATCTCTCAATCCTCTTCTTCTTCAGGTAGTTGAGCAAACTTCTCCTCTGTCCAACCAATTTCAAAAGCCCCCGTCTCGAATGGTGATCCTTTTTATGTACCTTAAAGTGTTCTGTCAAGTACCTGATGCGCTCCGTAAGAAGGGCAATCTGAACTTCAGGTGAGCCCGTATCCTTATCATGGATACGATACTCCTCGATAAGTCCCCTTTTCTTTACCTCTTCAAATCTCATCTTATCCCTCCCACGTTTTCATGAAAAACCCTGAGCAATCTAAATGCCACCGCATTATTATCCACAGGCTCCCCATATCCCATCTCCGCTCGGGCGATGGCGATCAAATCTCCCCCGGATGAGATAACCCGGACCGGTACCCCTCGGTCAATTCGAGGAAGTGGGGATTCCCTGATATCCCTTACCAGGATCTGCCCTCCCCGTTGGATCTTCCGCTGCAATTCCCTCTCAACACAAAGCTTCGGCAATCCCCCCAGTACTTGATTTAAGGAAATAATTCTCCCTTCGATCATTCCCCCTCCCGCCAGGGACTTCACTTCTCGAAAGGAGACGGCATCTTCAAGGGTAAATGGACCGCTTCTGGTCCGGTGCAACTCGGAGAGGTGTGCCCCGCATTTCAATTCTCTACCGACGTCATGGGCAAGGGTTCGAATGTAGGTCCCCTTGGAGCAGGCGACCTTAAAGGAAACAAAGGGAAAACCAATGCGGGTAACCCCGATGTCCATTATCTCCACTACACGGGGTTCTCTTTTCACGAAAATCCCCCGCCTCGCCAACTTATACAGGGGCTTCCCCCGGTGTTTTACAGCGGAGAACATGGGTGGAACCTGTTCTATTCGGCCTACGAATCCCTTCATAACGCCCTTGATGGCCTCCTCATCCACCCCGAATCCATCCAAATCCGTGGCTGCGGTAATCCTTCCCGTCCTGTCATACGTATCCGTTTCTACCCCCAGCTTCAGGACGGCTTCGTATTCTTTCTGATCCTCAGCTAAAAAGGGAACTATCTTCGTCCCTTCATTTATGGCCAAAGGAAGAACGCCAGTGGCAAAGGGGTCCAAGGTGCCCGTATGTCCCACTTTCTTGATCCCTAGCCATCTCTTTACCCGTCGAACGACACCGAAAGAGGAGATTCCGGAGGGCTTATCGACCACGAGAATCCCGTCCATTATCCACCCTCTTCGTCCTCTAATTTCTCGTCCTCGTGGATTTGATGAATCAGCTCTGCCAATCGGCTCATATGCTCCAAGGAAGGATCAAAGCTGAACACGATATCGGGAACATACCGAAGCCTGAGCCTTCGCCCCAGTTCTCTCCGCATAAAACCCTTGGCACTATTCAACCCCGTCAGCGAATCCGCTCTTACCGATTTATCCCCCAATACACTGAAATAGACCTTTACTAAGCGAAGATCCTTTGAAACCTTAACTCTGGTAATGGTCACAAACCCGATCCTGGGGTCCTTGATTTCTCTCAAGAGCAAACGGGAAATTTCTTCCTTAATGGCCCCCCCTACCCTGTTTGGCCGGCTGTTGTCCATCCCTCAATTTCCAAAATTGACGGCTTCGTAAAAAGTCCATCTGCCATTCGACAGGCTCATGGCCCTGAGCAAAGCCGAAGGGCTGCGTTGCGCTGCATCCTTCGTCATTGCAGCGTACTTCTATAGTACGCCTCATTCCTCAGGATTTGCGCGCCTTGCATCTGGATCTTTTTTCTTTGCAGTCTGATTTCAACTTTTTACAATGATGTCAAAATTCATCTCAAAAATTGAGTATTTCCAATTCGCTATAAGCGATATTAACAATATTCATCGCCTCGATGAAATTGACAATGCTATCCAGATACGAATTGACAAATTGCCGATCGTTCCCTATCAAGCTCATTCCCAGTTGCGACCTCTGCCATAATTCGTTATCGCCCACCTCTGCGATGGAGATGTTGAAGCGACTCCTCACCCTGCCAATGATCCTCTTAATCACTTTACGCTTTCCCTTCAGGGAATGGTTCTCCGGGATAATCACATCCAGATGACAAATGCCCACAATCATTCTGCTCTCCCAATGGGGAAGAACTGAATCTTAGAGGGTGGGGGAAACCTCTTCGTACTCATAGGATTCGATGACATCTTCCTCCTTCACATCGTTGAAATTCTCGATGCCAATCCCGCACTCATATCCCTGTTGAACGTCCTTGATGTCTTCCTTGAAACGCTTTAGGGATGAAATCCTCCCTTCGTGAATGACCACGTCATCCCTTATCAACCTAATCCTCCCCCCTCTAATAATCTTTCCATCGATTACATAGCTTCCGGCAACAGTTCCCACCTTGGGTATGTTGAAAGTGGCGCGGACCTCTGCCCGGCCCAAGATCTTCTCCTTAAAGGTAGGTTCCAGAAGGCCCTCCAGGGCTTTCTGGATATCGGATACTGTGTCATAGATCACGCCATAGGACCGTATATCGACCCGGTTCTTCTCGGCCAGCTGCATAGCCTTCAATCCAGGCCGAACATTAAATCCGATAATGATAGCCTGGGAGGCCATCGCCAGATTCACGTCCGTTTCGCTAATTCCCCCAACGCCGCCGTGGACGATATTTACCTTCACCGAATCGGTCGAAAGCTTTTCCAGGGAATTGCTAACGGCCTCCATAGAACCCTGGGCATCGGCCTTAACGATTATGTTCAATTCCTTTACTTCACCTTCCTGAATTCTTGCGTAGAGTTCCTCCAATGATACCTTGCTCGAACTGGCGAGTTCCCTTTCCCTCTTTTTCTGCTGCCGATATTCCCCTATCTGTTTCGTAACCCGCTCATCATCCAATACGATAAAGGCCTCTCCTGCCTCGGGAAGCCCCGTAAACCCCACTACTTCCACTGGCGTCGAAGGACGAGCCTCTTCGATTCTCTGGCCTCGATCATCCATTAAAGCCCTGAGGCGACCATAATTCATCCCGGTAACAAAGGAATCCCCTACCTTTAATGTCCCCTCTTGGACCAATACCGTGGCCACAACCCCACGACCTCGATCCAACCCGGCTTCAATGATGGTTCCCCTGGCCAATTTGTCGGGGTTGGCCTTCAACTCCAATACCTCCGCTTGAATCAAGATCAGTTCCAAAAGCTCGGTAATTCCGATTTTTTCTTTCGCCGATACTTCGGCAAAGATGGTTTTCCCACCCCATTCTTCCGGGATCAATTGATATTCCGCCAGATCCTTCTTGACCTTCTCCACGTTGGCATTTGATTTATCGATCTTATTGATAGCCACGATAATTGGAACATCAGCGGCCCTGGCATGATTGATGGCTTCTATTGTTTGAGGCATAACCCCATCATCCGCCGCAACTACCAATACCACAATATCCGTTACCTGAGCACCCCTGGTTCGCATCGCCGTGAAGGCTTCATGGCCGGGAGTATCGACAAACACAACGCGACCAGAATCTAATTGTACGTTATATGCACCAATATGTTGTGTAATCCCTCCCGCTTCATCGTCAACCACATGGGTTTTCCTGATGGCATCTAATAATAAGGTCTTTCCATGATCAACGTGTCCCATGATGGTCACCACGGGGGGTCTCAGCTTCAACTGCTCGGGAGCATCCTCTTTTTTCTCCAAGAGATCTTCCCTTTCCAGTGAGACCTTTTCCACTTCGTACTCAAATTCGCTCGCGACGAGGGAAGCCAAGTCAGCATCAATGGTCTGATTGATGTTTACAATGGCACCCAGCTCCATCAATTTCTTGATCACTTCGTTGGTCTTTACCCCCATCCGCTTTGCCAGCTCCGAAACCATAATGACCTCGGCAACCCGAATGACCCTTTTGATTGGTTTGGGGGTGGTGATCACGGTCTTCTTCCGGAGTACGAACTCGACCTTCTTCTTCGGCACCTTGACGGACTTAATGACTTGCTCCCGAGGTCCACGAGGATACCTCTTCTCTACCTCCAGTTCCGCTCCCCCGACAACCCTCCTCTTCAATAACCTCTTCGTCGGAAGACGCTCGTCCGGTATTTTTCTGACCATTTTGGCCTTTTTCTTCTTAACCCTTTCCTCCTCTTCCTCCTCCTCGACTTCTACCGGTTTCACCTCCTCTTGGACGGCGGGCGTGACCTCCTTGGGCGGCGCCTCCGCAACCTCCTCACGGATCTCTTCGGCTGCCTCAACGGGGGGTTCCCACTCCATCTCTTCCGTGGGAGGAGGCATAACTGGTCTCTCCTCTTCCAAAACCTCCGCAACCTCTCCCTGCACCGCCTCTGGGGCCTCCAGTTGAACCTCTCCGGGAATTTTCTCGGGCTCCTCTAGGGCCCTTGCCCTTCTCCGAATCACTGTCGGCTTAATCCGTTTCTCGATGAACTCGGCCCCCTCTTCATCCTTAATGACTCTCTCCGTTGCCCCCCAGGGAGTCCCCTGCTCCGGCATCTCCTCATCCTTTACCTTCACTCCCATCTTCTTGAGCTTGGCGAGGAGTTTTTCCTTCTCCAAATCTTCTTGGGCCACATCGAGAACCCTTATTTTGGCCATTACGTTCCTCCTCAAATCTGCGCCAAAGATGACCTTATCTGTCCGCTTCCATCCCAACCTTCCTGAGAAATGGTTTCAATGGATTTTCGTAAGTTCCCATCGATGACTACCTTTTTCCTAAAGGCATTGGACATGGCCTTCACATTAAGGCCTATTCGAAGACAACGATCGTCCTTACAGAGATAAGCTCCCCTACCGGACATCCTTTGCAACACATCTACCACCACATTTCCTCCCTTCACAGAGACCAGCCGGATGAGTTCGTCCTTCCTCCGTCTCTTACGACAACCCAAACATCGCCTCACCGGAGTGTGACCGACTTTAGTCATGAGACCCCTTTCTATCAAAGGCCACAGCCTCCCTCACCAATTTTTCCGCTTTCTTCATCCCAATCCCAGGAATTGAGCAGAGAAACCCCAAATCGACCTCCGCCAAATCCCCAATGGCCTTGATCCCTTTGGATATGAGAAGGGCGGTCGTCTTTTCTCCTACACCCTTCAAATCGCTGATGGGTGCAGATCCTCTCTGCGGATCTTCCTCGGCATCGGCTTCTGCCTCTTCCGGCTCGACCTCCGCCATTTCCCTGGCAGCCATTACGATCTTCTGGGCCTTTTTTATCCCGATACCCGACAATCTCGCCAGTTCCTCCACTCCGGATTCGGCAATTTCCTTTACCGAAACAAACCCCTCGTTGTAGAGAATCCGAGCGATCACTTCTCCCACATGGGGAATGCCTCTCAACCCTCCGATGATTTCCTCCGAAATTTGCTCCATTCTGGATTCGCTCTTGATGTCGATCCTGTAACCCGTGAGCTTTGACGCTAGTCTCACGTTTTGGCCCCTTTTCCCAATGGCCAAGGAGAGTTGATCATCCTCGACCACGATCTCCATGTTCCTGTTATCCTCATCGATGTAAGCCCGGGATATTTTGGCAGGAGCTAAAGCATTACTCACATACTTGGCAATATCTTCGGAGTAGGGGATGATGTCAATTTTTTCACCTCGGAGCTCTTGGACCACGCTCTGAACCCTGGAGCCCCTCATTCCCACACAGGCCCCTACGGGATCAACATCCTTATTGGTGCTGTAAACGGATATCTTTGCCCTCTCTCCTGGCTCCCTCGCTGCGTCGACGACCTTGATAATTCCCTCTGAAATCTCCGGAACCTCCATCTCAAAAAGCTTAACCAACAATCCCGGATGGGTCCGGGAAAGGAAAATTTGGGGCCCCTTTGACGATTTTTGAACGTCCAAAATATAAGCGCGGATGCGATCTCCTTGTCGATATGCCTCACCACGGGCTTGTTCTCGAGCCTGCAAAATCGCCTCAGCTCTTCCCAAGTTTATATAGAGGTTTCCCCTTTCAACCCTTTGAACATTCCCTGTCACGATCTCCCATTTTCTATCCTTATATTCATTATAGATATTATCCCTCTCTGCGTCCCGGACCCTTTGGATGATAACCTGCTTGGCGGTCTGCGCGGCTATCCTGCCGAAGTCACTAGTATCCAATTTAACTCCCAGGCTGTCCCCGATCTCCGAATCCGAATCCAGTTCCCTCGCCTCATCCTGGGATATCTGGGTCAAGGGGTCCTCCACCTCTTCCACCACCTCTACAAATTGGAAGAGTTCAACCTCTCCAATCTCCTCATTATAGTGGGCTTCCATCAACCTCTGGGACCCAAATTTTTTCCGAGAGGCCATCAAAACCGCATTCTCCAGTGCGTCGATAATGACCTCCCGCTCGATTCCCTTATCCTTTCCTACCTGTTCGATGATATGGTTTAGATTTTGCGCCATCGAGTCTCCTCCCCCTTCCCCCTCTATTACCAATTAAGATTCAAATTCCAAGTTGGCCTTAGCCACATTGGATAGGGGTATGTGAAGGACCTGTCCTCCCACCTCGATTTGAATCAGCCCCTTCATGCAGCCTAACAGTTTTCCCTTAAAGTTCCTCCTGTTCCCTATGGCATCATAGGTACGTATTCTCACCGACCTTTCCTTGAATCTCTCGAAATCCCTCTCCTTCTTCAAGATTCTATTGACGCCTGGGGAAGAAACCTCGAGGGTATAGGGCGACTGAAAAAGGTCCTCTACATCCAATACCGTTCCGACTTCGTTGCTGACCAAAACGCAATCATCCAGGCTAATTCCACCTTGCTTGTCGATATAGATCCTGAGCACCCATCCCCTGGCTTCTCTCTTGTACTCCACAGCGACCAACTCCATCCTCTGGGAAGTCACGATGGGTTCGACGATTTTACCAACCGCACTTTCCGTTTCCCTTTCCATCTCATATGAACTTGGGGTAATTAATCTATTGCACACAATCAAGGGTTCTACTAAAAAAGTGGGCCGAAAGCCCACTTTCTTAGTAGACCCAATTAACAATAAATTAACATAATTAGATGGACTTTACAAGTAAAAAGTTACAGATTCCCTAGCTTTTCGACCTGTTTCACGATGGTTTTGCAAACCATTCGCATCATCATTCCCACCTTCTCGGACGAAAAACCATCTTCCCAAGATAACTTCGAAACCCTATCCGTAACAACCATAGCCGATCCAACCCGGATGTTCTGATATATCCCTAGGCAGAAGACCGCGGAGGTCTCCATGTCAACGCCCAATACCCCCTTGGACCGATACCGCCTGATCTTCTCCGCAGTCTCCCGGTAGAGGGCGTCCGTAGTCCAGCACATACCCACATAAGGCTCAATCCCGCATTCCATTAGCCCTTTGTGGACAAGGCTCTGAATATCTTCATCGGCGTAACAACTAACCCCCTTTGGGAGGTAATGATATGAGGTGCCCTCCTCCCTTATGGAATGGGTGGGCAGAATGACCTCCCCAACTCCAATAGTCTTTCGTATTGACCCACAGTATCCAAGGAAAACCGCCTTCTTCACCCCAAAAGCCGCCATCTCTTCAAGGAGCATGACCGCATTGGGCGCTCCATACAGGGACTGGGTTAGGATACATCCCTCTCCCCCTACCACTCCTCGATACAACCTATCATTCCTGCCACTCCATGCCCTCACTTTCTCGGCCTCTGTTTCTTCAACGAGTGTGAGTAAATCGCGTCGGGTGAAGGTGATAATGGCCACATCATCCAATGCCAATGCCTTCTCCGTCACCCCCTTCTCCGAAAGACAGGCTCTCACTACCTCGCGGGGTGTAATAACTGATCTATTCTCAAGGTTGAGGAAATCCATTCTTTCCTCGAAACCCCTCAGCATGACTAAAGGGCCCTCTGAGGGGGAATTTAGGAATTAACCCTCCTTTTCAGCTCCTTTCCCACTTTGAAAAAGGGTAATATCTTGGCCGGGACCTTAATGGCCTTCCCTGTTTTGGGGTTTCTACCAGTATATGCCTTATATCTTCGGTTCATAAAACTGCCAAACCCCCTGATCTCAATCCGTTCATCCTTCAATAAGGCCTCCCTCAAGCTCTCGATCACCGTTTCCACGATCATCTTCCCCTTTTTGTTGGTGAGATTGAATCGCTGCGCCAATATCTCGCTCAATTCAGACTTTGTCATAAATTTCCTCCCCACTAAGTTCGACCATATGTGATACGGATTTGATCCTCAAGATCCTTCCACAAAGGAAATTAACTTTTCGTACGTCTTCTCAAGATATTCCGGCATGACCTTTGTCTCAAAGAAAACGGGCATGAAATTGGTATCCCCATTCCATCGTGGAACGATGTGGAAATGAATATGATCTTCGATTCCCGCCCCTGCTACTGCTCCAATATTCATCCCCACGTTAAATCCATCCGGTTTTAGCGCCCCCTTCAGAATGAGCATGGATTGTTTCAACAATGTCATCAATTCCACCATTTCCCCTTCATTGAGCTCATCAAGGGAGGCAACATGTCTGTTGGGTACGACCATAAGGTGACCGCTCGTGTACGGAAACTGGTTCAGGATAATAAAGGACTGGTTACTTCGATAAAGTATGAGATTCCCCCTATCGTTCTTTCCCTTCAATTTGGAACATAATAGGCACCCTTGCTCTCGATCTCCCGCGACGTAAGTCATCCGCCATGGAGCCCAGAGAACTTTCATCCTTTTCTCCTTTTTCCGGGCACTTACTGCCTCCCTTCCTACCATCCAGCCCCAGGATTGTCAAGAAGTTCTCATCTATTACCGCTAAAAATTTTCCCCCACATTTTTCCTCTTTCCCAAAACAGGAGGCCTTCGTAGTTTGTGCCTCATAACCTAAAGCAATACCACGCATCCTCATTCCGCAAAAAAGGGAATGGGTCCCCTATAAGCAGGGACCCATTCACCCTTGAGCAGAAAAAGATGGCTAAGTCTTCATATTAACGCTCCAGTAGAGATATGGACGCCACGATGCTGGCGTCTCCTGAATCCCTATGACAACGGTTATAATCGGAGGCCAGGGGGGTTTTTGGGGCATTCTGATTAACTTCATCCCAGCCTCTTTTGGGATCCTGCCCCCTTTCTTGCGATTGCACGATCTACAGCAGGTCACGATATTCGCCCAATCCGTCAATCCCCCCTTGGATCGTGGGACCACGTGATCATATGTCACCTGGTCCCGATGATAATACCTCCCGCAATACTGACACATCCCTTTATCCCTGAGATAAATGTTCTGTCTCGAGAATTTAATGGACGAGGGTCTCCTCTTGATGAATGTGAAAAGACGAATCACCGATGGAAGTTTGATGGAGAATGAGACCCCATGGATTACCCGGTCGTATGTCTCAACAACTTCCACCTTGCCCAAGGTGAGCATGATAATGGCTTTTCTCCACGATACCACCCTAAGGGGTTCATAGGTCGCATTGAGAAGCAACGCCCTTTCCATCTCTTTACGTCCTCGGGGCCCAACCGCTAAGAAAAAAACTCATATCTCATGGAATTTTCAAGGGTTATACCGATTTTGGGGGTTTGTGTCAAGATCTTTTGATCCCGGGCTCACTTAAACTCCCGAATGGCGAGATCTTAAACGCGATTACCATTTGAAATGATTTGTGCAGGTCGTCCACCCGCAAGGCTCTTAATTGTTGCCAGCTTTCAATAATCGATCTAGTCCCCCCTCAGAAGCCTTTTCTCACCTACTCTGATGGTTACCTTACTATTATCAAAATATTCCATGAGGGGAATCGCATATTTCCGTGAAACTTTGGTCATCTCTTTGAATTGGGCGGTTGTAATCTCATCGTGGGCTCGAAGGAACCGAATCAATTCTCCCTTCAGTTTCTCAACGGCCTCCCTAGGGAAATACATGTCCTCCTTGGCCTTAATGACCGTCCCCTCCTCCATCAAAAGATAGATTACGTTTCGTACCTCAGATTCATCTGTAGAGAGTTTCGAGGTGAGTTCCTTGAGGGATGGAGACTGAAGTCCCCCTTTCGCGAAGAGACCTTCCACCCTATTTTTCAGCCTCTTTTGATCATCCCTCAGGGATACCCGATGAGTGGACAACCTCAGCTTATCCTTCTCTATGAATACCTCCCTGGAATCCACCAGGTCCCTTAGCATCCGATGAAATAATTTCGCCTCAACGGTCTTGGGCAATTTTGACTTCACCTCTTCCTTCGACGGACCGAGTTTAAGGGGATATTTTTTGTGAAATTCGAGGATGTAAGATAGGGTCTTTCCCCTCAGTTGTTCATATCCTAAAGAATGAACGAACCTCCCCTCCTCTCCATCGATCGCCACGATCTTTCGCCTGGCCATCAATTCCCCGAGGAGCTTCGATAACCGACCAGGAGGAATATTCACCCTCTCCCTCAGTTGTCGAAGAGTCATCCCCTTTACACCTGAGCTCTCCAGATGGTGAGTAACGACCTCCTCTTCCCCCCTATCCCTAAGGATCATGAGGCCGGATAACACATTCCTTGCAAGCCTTTTATGTTTGGCCGGATGGGAATCGATGACAACACCTCCCCCTAAGGTCTGAATGGCGGATGAACCCCTTATGACAAATCGATCTTGGGAAAAAGCCACTACGGGTCTCTCGAACCTCAATTGCGCGAACCCGTTCTCCCCCGGTGCCAATTCCTCCCTGTCCAGGAGAACGATGGTGGCCAACGTTGAACTGGTACCGATATGAAATCGCTGCTTTATTCTGTTACGTAGAGGGCGAGGCGAAGTGGAAAGATGTTCGAGGTAAGCATCAACCATATAGGTGGGTGTTATGGTTTGGGGATGGATTAAGACATCGCCTCGATTAATAAGCGATCTCTCTATCCCCTGCAGGTTAACCGCCGTCCGTTGTCCCGCACTTGTGACCTCAACGATTTGATTATGGACTTGGATCCCACGAACCTTCCCCTCTCTCAATGAGGGCAGTATTTGAACCGTATCACCAACCGAAAGGCTCCCAGAAACGAGGGTGCCCGTAACCACCGTTCCAAACCCCTTCATAACGAATACTCGGTCTATGGGTAAGCGAAAGAGGCCCTCGGATGTCCTTCCCTGGACTTCATTGGCCAATCTATCTAAGATAGTCAACAACTCCGGAATCCCCTCGCCAGTGAGGGAGGAAACGGTAACAATGGGAGATCCTTCCAAAAAAGTTCCCTTCACCAACTCCCTCACTTCTTCACCAACCAACTGGACCAACTCAAGGTCGGCCAAATCGATCTTACTCACTACTACCAGACCCTTCTTGACCTCCAATAGCCTGCAGATATCCAAATGTTCTCTCGTTTGGGGCATGATTCCCTCATCGGCAGCCACAACCAAGGCAACCAGATCAATGCCCCATGCCCCAGCGACCATGTGTTTGACGAATTTCTCGTGGCCCGGGACATCCACAATCCCCATTCTTAAGCCGCTGGGAAGCACGAGGGAGGCAAATCCCAGCTCAATAGTAATTCCTCTCTCTTTCTCTTCCTTTAACCGATCCGTATCGACACCCGTCAGTGCTTTGATCAGGGCAGTTTTACCATGATCGATATGTCCAGCCGTCCCCAAAACGATCTGTTTCATTCCCTTGCCTCGAGCCCTCGTATCGCAGGGCTAAAAGTGTAACCCCTTATTCTTATTAGCAGATCTCCATCACCAATTCAAGGACTACCTCCCTTGACTTTCAGCTTTTCACTTCGGTTGTACCCAATTCCTTCCTCTAAAAAAAAGGGGAGAACCAAAGTTCTCCCCTTCCTAAGAAAGAGCCGTTATTTCACGGTGTCCCTCAGTTTATTTCCCGGCTTGAACTTGGCGACCCTGGTGGCGGGTATCCTGATCTCCTTTCCCGTCCTGGGGTTCCGCCCCGACCTCGCCTTCCTCTTTGCAACCATAAAGGTGCCGAAACCGGTCAGGGTCAATTTATCCCCCTTTTTTAATGCCTTTGTCACATTGCTGGTAAGGGAATTTAATGCCTTTTCAGCCGCCGCCTTCGTAATCTTGGCCTCCTTAGAAATATTTGCGATGAGTTCGGCCTTCGTCATTCCTTTTCACCTCCTTTTCCTCTTGAAGTATGTCTAAAAGCCCCCAACAGGGACTTTAGAAATACAGTGCCCTCATAGTAATGATTTCCGCAGCAAATGTCAACAAAAATCTTCTTTTTTTTCTTTTTTTTCTCCATTATTTCCCCATTTCCGATTTCGATGGATATCGGTGTTCACCGGGCTTTGCCATAAGAATTGCGCTCGCTTGGCCAAATTAATTAAAGATTTCAACTAATTATATATACCTTTCCATGAGCTCGGAGATGGCCTCTTCGACCTTTTGCGGGGATCCAGCATGTATCGTCTCAAGGTGACCCTGCACCCGTTGGAAAAGCGTGGGGTTGTTGAGGTCATCCAATTTTCGATAGAGCCCAGCACGTCTTCCCAGACGATAATTAAGTCTCTCCTCCTCCGGAAGGGCCAAATATCGATCGATGACCCCTCTCATTTTAGCTTTTTCCCTCGGGAACTGGCCCTCCACTTCTTCCAAAAGGTTTAGGATGTGATCGCTGGCGAAATAGCTCCTAATTCCTTGGAGCTCATCGATGAGCAACCTCTCCTCCCTTATTATTTCGTCATCGGAAGACAAGACGAATTCAGCTGCCTCGAGTTTTCCGTATAACGGCATATCCCTGAGAACCTTTAGAGTTCTGACCCGAATGAAATGTGGATCGATCTGGTTCAGAACCTTGGCCGTCTCAATGGCATGGGGCCTCCACATCCCTTTCCCGCCCAATCCTAGGATCACGTATTCGGAAAGCTCCAAACCAGATGCCTTCACCTTCCTTCCCGCCTCGATATGCTCCAGAGCCGTCACCCCCTTCTTCATGAAGGCGAGAAGGCGATCATATCCGGACTCCAAGCCGATATGAACCCTTGACAGTCCCGCCTCCCGAAGCGTCTTGAGCTTCTCGAGTTCTATTGCATAAACGGTTTTCGACCTCGCATAGGTAGTAATCCTCTGGAGAACCGGGAAGGTCTCCCTTAGAAAGGCAATTATTTCCGTCAGGTCGTCGGCCCCCATTCTCAGGTTATCGGCGTCTTGGAGAAAGACGTTATTCCCCCCGCCGTAAAGCCAAAGGGCAACCCTCCGAAAGGCCTCATTGTAGATATCGGGCCTGTCAAAGATGGTTTGAACAACTGAGGCATCGATCTCCCCCGCAAGACCCGCGTTCCATGAGATTCCCTTTATCTCCTGGCTGATCTCCTTAACCGTTCTAATATCCTCCTTAACCTCATCCACGGATCTCAGGCTAAACCGCTCCCCCTTATAGGTTCTACAAAAGGCACACCGATTCCATGGACAATTGCGGGTAACCCGGATAAGGAGACTATAAGCCTCGTTGGGAGGTCTAATGGGGCCCTGTTCGAAGGTATATTGCATCTTCTCCAAACTCCCGTTCAGCGTTGGTTAACAGCCAACTCCTCGGGTTCGATATCCAATTTCGAACAGATCTTATTTTCAATGCGGTAGCAGAGCGCTTCCAATCGATCCATCCACTCCTTTTGGTCTTCATCTTTGCAATATCTAACCCGCAGATCTTCAAACCTCTCCCTTAAGGTTACCATCTGATCGTGAAGGACCCTCTTATCTGAATAATTGACAACCTCCTCCTCCGAAACCCATGGTAAATCCCGATCCCTCAGTAGGAAAACATGCTGACGGACGATCTCCGCAATGCGATTATAGCCCAGCTTCCTCAACAATTGATAACCCGTAAAGCTATGATCCTCACTGGAATCGAGGCTTTCAGCCTTGGTGATATCATGAAGCAACGATGCGGCCTCCACCACATTCAAGTTCAAATTCTCACCCCTTCGGTTCAGTGCCGTCGAAATGGAAAGGGCAATCTCGGCTACCTTGATACAATGTCGGATAATATTTTCCATCCCATTGTACCGTTTCATCAGATCCAAACATTCCCCCTTCGATGGAATTCTCATTCCCCCGGGCTGCTTTTTCTCCAAAGGGTCCTCCCTCATCCTCTGAATGATTGCGTCCCTTTCAATAAAACATATAACCCTGCCCTATCCCTGTCAAGGAATTCCAGAACCAGATTCTCCGAAAACCGAGAAACACAAGAAGCATGGTGGAGGTACCATCTAGGGTCCGGAAATAACCCCTCGATTCTCCCCTTGAATCGGATTGGGTGCCGGTGTACATTGGCCCCAATGGAAAACGAGAAAATCCTTTAGCACGGAAGGCCACTATGGAAAAGATCGTCGATCTACGAAGTGACACGGTGACCAAACCAACATTCGATATGAGGAAGGCCATGATGGAAACAGAGGTGGGAAACGATGTCTTTGGTGAGGATCCTCCCGTCAACGCCCTTCACGAAAAAGTGGTCAAGCTTTTGAATAAGGAGGCTACGCTTTTCGTCTGCTCGGGTAGTATGGCCAATCAGCTAGTTATCCGAGCCCATACCCATCATGCAGATGAGGTGATCATCGAATCCGATGCCCACACCTTCAATTACGAGGGGGGAGGAGGAGCTGCTCTTGCTGAAATCCAGTTTCGCCCGTTGATGGGGGATAGGGGGGTATTGGATCCCTCTCAGATCGAGAATGCAATTTGGCCCAATGACCATCACTACGCGCCCACACGTTTAGTTTGCTTAGAAAACACCCATAATCGGCCGGGAGAAAGAGTATACCCTATTGGGAAAATACGGGATTGGGAAAATACGGGAAACCTACAACTTGGCAAGCCAATACGGTCTGGCAATGCACCTGGATGGGGCGAGGCTTATGAATGCCAGTGTGGCACTGGGGATTCCTCCGAATAGTTATGCTCGATAGTTCGACTCGGTAAGTATTTGCCTCTCATTCGACAGATGAGCTAAGCGCGGAGATGGAGGAAGGTTTCATCCGGCCTCACCTCGAGGAATGGGGATGGACGGGACCAAAACACTATCTCTCAACCCATTGCTCCTCGATAAGACTCCCATTCCCCCATCCCGTATCCCCTCAGAAAATCCCAAGTAGATCTCATCCCCCTGGGGAAACACCCATCCGTGCGATCCTCACTGTGAGATACAGATCCCCACGCTCCCCATGGTGGGAGCTCCGGCCCATACCCCGAAGCCTGAGGCGGGTTCCATCGCCAATATCCGGGGGAATGGTGACCACTACTGTCCTTTTTCTATGCGGAATGCTGACGAACTTGCGGGATCCCCAGAGTGCCTCCCGTGGCGTAATGACAATGGTCCCGTAGATATCAAGCTCTTTCCCCTCTTGGGGACGGATCCGTTGAAGCCGTGGCGTACTTCGTCGCTGCAGGGAATGGGCAAGTCTCTGGCTGATTCCGGTTCTCGGAAGGGCAACAAAGAGCTTTATGGTAGCCAAACCGAAGATAAATCCCCCTATATGAGCCTGATAAGCGACTCCGCCTGCCTGTCCATGGCTCAGCGAGGCGAAAAAGAATTGGATCAGGGCCCAGTAGCCCAGGAAGAAAACGGCCGGCAACTCAAAGAAAAGGGGAAAGAAGAATATAGGAACCATTGTGAGGACCCTCGAACGGGGGAAAAGGAGGAAATAGGCTCCCATAACGCCTGCAATGGCTCCACTGGCACCTATGGTTGGGAGAGGGGAGTGCCAGTTGGTCGCAAGATGGATCAACGCGGCAGCCATACCGCTCAGGATATAGAATGCGAAAAAACGGGATGGCCCTAGCTTGTCTTCCACGTTGTCTCCAAAGATATAGAGAAACCATATGTTCCCGAGCAGATGGAGAAATCCGCCATGGAGGAACATATAGCTCAAGAATGGAACGAGCTGTTGCAGAAAGGTGAACTCTCCCGAAATCCCTGGGTCTGAATACCGAATTGGAACTACACCATACAGGTAAAGGATCCTTTTAAGATAGGGCCCCTGGGCCAGTTGCCAAACAAAAACCAGGACATTGATAGCGATGAGGGCGTTTCTGATGATCGGGTAGGTCTTCGACTGAATCGTATCGCGTAAGGGAATCATGGATGTTCTCTTCTCCAGGGACAAGACCTAGTGCAGAAATGAACATAAGGCACCATCCCGGCCTTGTCAAGGGGTCTGTTGTTCTTCTTGAATCCTTTGGCGTAAAATGTTAAAAAACGATAATTTCATGGGGTGGAACGGTGAGATCGATCACAAGCTCTCATGGGGAAATGCTATGGCGAGGAGACAAAACCAAGGGGAATTCGTCCTCATTCTGGTGACGACAAACTCGCAGGAGGAAGGGGAGCGTATTGCCCGTTCCCTGGTGGATTCGAAACTGTCCGCCTGTGTCAATATCATCCTGGGCCTTCGGTCCATCTACCGATGGAAGGGAAAGATCTGGGATGAGGGGGAACTCCTTTTGCTCATCAAGACCCGAATGGCCCTATTCGAACAGGTTGAAAGCAAGGTCAGGGAAATCCACAGCTACGAAGTACCGGAAATCATTGCCATTCCCATAATTCGGGGATCCGAAACCTACCTGGATTGGCTGCTAGAGTCGACCGGTTCGTAAGGTAAGAAAGTCGTTAAATGGAGGGGCATAAATTCAATATCTGAGCTCGGACGACGAGTTTTTGGAACGATGTGCCGTATGAGCGCTCTTTGTAGAGGAGCGAACTTTAGAATTTTGAGTAGCCAAGAGCAACCTTCTGGGAGATCTCAATCTAGTTGGGGGCGTTTCAGGTGGTAATCAGTGCGCTGTTCAAAGGTGTGGGCCACTCGCAGGATCGTCTCCTCATCGAAATGCTTTCCGATGATTTGAAGCCCAATGGAAAGCCCTTCACTGCTGAATCCGCATGGGATGGAAATGCCCGGAAGACCCGCCAGGTTCACGGGAATGGTGAGGATATCAGAAAGATACATTTGGAGGGGATCCTTCACCTTCTCCCCGATCATGAATGCGGGCGTGGGTGAGGTGGCGGTCAGGAGGGCATCGCACTCCTCAAAAGCTCGGTCGAAATCCCCTTTGATGAGAGTCCTTACCTGTTGTGCCTTCCGGTAATAGGCATCATAATACCCCGCTGATAATACGTAGGTCCCCAGCATGATTCTTCGCTTCACCTCGGGCCCGAATCCCTCTGCCCGGGTTTTGGCGTACATGTCGATTAAACCATCGTATCCCCTTGCCCGGTGGCCGTATTTCACCCCATCGTACCGAGCCAAATTGGAGCTTGCCTCGGCTGTACAGATGATGTAATACGTGGCGACGGCATACTCCGTATGGGGGAGAGAGACCTCCTTAATCGATGCACCCCATTGTTCCAAGAGCTTAATGGCCTCCCAAACGGCCCTTTCAACATCTCGGTCCATTCCCTCCACGAAATACTCCTTGGGGATACCCAGCCTCATCCCCTTCACATCGTTTACCAACGCCTTTCTATAATCGGGAACCGCCACATTCACGGAGGTCGAATCATTAGTGTCATGACCGCTGATACTATTCATCAAAATGGCACAATCGGTCAGATCTTTTGTTATGGGTCCGATCTGATCCAGGGAAGAAGCAAAGGCCACAAGGCCGAAGCGGGAAATCCTGCCATACGTCGGTTTAAGGCCGACTACCCCGCAGCAAGCAGCAGGTTGTCTAATAGAACCTCCTGTATCCGATCCCAGAGAGGCGATACACTCATCGGCAGCCACAGCTGCAGCGGATCCACCGCTGGATCCGCCGGGAATTCTATTGAGATCCCATGGATTCCTGGTAATATTGAACCCAGAGTTCTCCGTAGATGATCCCATGGCGAACTCATCCATGTTTGCCTTCCCCAAAAAGACCGCACCCCTTTCCCTCAATTTCTTGACTACCGTTGCATCATAGGGGGGGTAAAAGTCACTCAATATTTTCGACGCGCACGTTGTCCTTATGGACTTGGTGCACAGGATATCCTTCAGGGCTAGGGGAATCCCCGTCAATTCGGTTACGCGCTCCCCTTTAGCAATCTTCTCATCGGCCTGTTGGGCTTGGTGGCACGCCTCCTCTTCCGTCAGGGTAAGATAGGCGGCGACTTTGGAATCCACCGCTTTGATGCGACCATAGAAGGATTGGGTTAACTCTAGCGATGAGAATGATCTCTTCATCAGGTGTTCATGGGCTTCATGCACTGTTAATCGACCCCATTCCATAGTTTCCCCTCGTTCGATCAGATCCCCGCTTATTCGATGATCTTTGGTACCTTATAAAAGGCCCTTTCCGTCTCCGGTGCATTCTTCAGAGAAGGTTCAGGGGGAGGGGATTCACAAACCTCATCATTCCTCAAGACGTTTCTAATCGAAATAACGTGGGAGGTTGGTTCTACTCCCGCCGTGTCCACCTCATTCAACTTACCCATATACGTCAATATATCATCCAATTGGGTTGTAAATTCCTCCTTCTCCTCATCCGAGAGCGTCAATTTGGCCAATCTGGCGACGTACTCCACATCTTCAACCCCTATCTTCATATCTTCTTCCCTTCCAAAAAAGATCTCATGAGCCAATTTTTGAGATGACTGGATGAGCCGAAGCACATCCCCATCCTTTAACTCCCCTCGAGTAGTTAAATCAATTGCCGAGTCACCCTATCTCAAATATTCGAGCAGATATGACGAAGTTTTGAACGGAATGGCCTTCTAAGAAACCCTTTGCAGCGGATACTGTGAAGGCATTGTGGATTTGTCTTATCCTATCGGTTCCCTCAGTACCTCTCAGCTCCCTTAGGCTCTTCTCGCGTTGTCTATTTAGCCCTTCGACCTTCCCCGTAACAATCTCTCCATGGAATCGACTGACTCATCCACTTCGTACAATGCCGTGACTTCATCCCCCCCCTTTTTCCCAGGTGGATCCTCGAATTTCCAGGATCTCGCCAAGACTTTCCCTGAGCCTTTTATCCCTGTTCAGCAAAGCCTCCCTCTTTATCTTGACCTTTTCCACCACCTCTTCGGGGGCCTTAGAGATAAATTCATCGTTGGAGAGCTTTCGATCAACGAGCTCTAAATCCCTCTCAACCTTTTGAATCTCCTTCTTAAGCCTCCTGGCCTCTTCTTCAAGGTCCATGTCCTCTCCCAACGGAATAAAAATCTCCACATCCCCAAGGACAGCTCTTGCCACATCCCGGTATTTCTCGCCCGAAGTAATGAAAGAAAGGGTCTTAACCCGTGCCAGATGTGTAATGTATGTCCGGTATTGTTCAAGCCTTTCCCGGATACCATCCTTTCCGGCCAACAAGAACACATCTAATCGTTTGTTGGGAGCAATATCCATCTCTCCCCTGATATTGCGGATCCCCCCTATCGTCCTCATCACTAAATCCATGTCTCCGACGGCCTCCTCGTCTCTCAAATCGTCATCGTATCGGGGAAAATCCGCTATCATGATGCTTTTGCCTTCGTGGGGAAGCCTTTGCCAGATCTCCTCCGTAATAAAAGGCATAAAGGGATGAAGTAACCTCAAAGCTCCGTCCAATACCTTCATCAAGACGTACTGGGTAACGGTACGCTCCTGTTGATCGTCTGTCACATAGAGAACTGGTTTGATCAACTCAAGAAACCAGTCACAGAATTCATGCCATATGAAATGGTAAATGGCCTGCGCCCCTTCGTTAAATCGATACTCCTCTAAGGCCTCGGTGACCTCCCTTACTGTCTCATTGAACCTTGACAATATCCAACGATTGGCCAAACTCATTTCACCGAGGATACTCTCGTGGGAGATTCCCGGAAAATCGACTAAATTGGACAACGAAAAGCGAGAAGCATTCCATATCTTATTGGCGAAGTGGCGATATCCCTCGATCCTCTCTTCGGAAAGACATATATCCCTTCCCTGAGCCGCGAATGCGGCCAGGGTAAATCGAAAGGCATCCGTCCCATATTCCTCCATTACCACTACGGGGTCAATGACATTGCCCCTCGATTTGCTCATCTTGCGGCCCTGGATATCCCTCACCAGGGCGTGGATGTAAACGTCTTTAAAGGGAACATCACCCATAAACTTTAACCCCATCATCATCATCCGGGCTACCCAAAAAAAGAGGATGTCGAAGCCGGTAACCAGGACCGATGTGGGGTAAAAGACCCCGAGCTCCTCTGTCTCCTTAGGCCAACCCAATGTCGAAAAGGGCCACAAGGCCGAGCTAAACCAGGTGTCGAGGACATCGGTCTCTTGTTGCAATTTCCTGCCGCCACATCGGCCACAGGAGCGCGGTTCCTCTTGTGAGACGATGATCTCATCGCACCCCTTGCAATACCAAGCGGGAATCCGATGCCCCCACCAGATCTGTCTGGAGATACACCAGTCTCGAATGCTATTCATCCATTCGAAGTAGGTCTTTTTCCAAATCGGTGGAACGATTTTCGTTCGTCCATCCTTCACGGCCTGAGTGGCTGCTTCTGCCAGGGGTTTCGTCCGGACAAACCATTGTTTCGACAAGGTCGGTTCAATAATGGTCTTGCACCGATAACAATGTCCAACATTATGACGGTAATCCTCCGTCCTCAATAGGGTCGCATCCCTTTCAAAATCCCCTACGATCCTCTTCCGGCATTCAAAACGCTCCAATCCCTGATATGGCCCGGCCTCTCTGCTCATCTTGCCATCCTCATCGATGACCTTCACCATCTCCAACCCGTGAGCCAAGCCGATCTCGAAATCGTTTAAATCATGGGCCGGAGTGACCTTTAATGCGCCCGAACCGAACTCCATATCCACATACTCGTCGCCGATAATGGGAATTTCCCTGGACAGGACGGGCAGAATCACCTTCTCCCCGATGAGATCCTGATACCTATCGTCCTTGGGATTGACGGCGACGGCTGTATCGCCTAACATCGTCTCCGGCCGCGTGGTCACCACCGTAATTGATTTTCCCCCACTCTTGAGGGGATACGCAAGGTGGTAGAGCTTCGCGGATTCCTCCTCATGTTCTACCTCTAGGTCCGATAGGGCGGTTCGACACCGAGGACACCAATTTATGATATAGTTGCCCTTGTAGATCAGGTTTTCTTGGTATAGCCGCACGAAGACTTCCCTAACTGCTTCCGATAGGCCCTCATCCATGGTAAACCGCTCTCGATCCCAATCGCATGAGGCTCCCAACTTTTTCAGCTGGTTGGTGATCATTCCTCCATACTGTTCCTTCCACTGCCAGACTCGCTCGATAAACTTCTCCCTCCCCAAGCTGTGGCGATCAAGGCCCTCCTCGGCCAGCTTCTTTTCCACCACGTTCTGGGTGGCAATTCCAGCATGATCCGTTCCTGGCATCCACAGGCTGTTAAAGCCCTGCATACGCTTGAAACGGATCAAGATATCCTGCAAGGTATTGTTGAGGGCATGCCCCATGTGGAGAGAGCCGGTTATATTCGGTGGTGGGATGACGATCGAATACGGGGCTTTGGCGGAATCTGTATCTGCTCTATAAAACCCCCCCTCAATCCAGAATGCATACCATTTATCCTCTACGGCACTAGGTTCATACGCCTTACTCAAGATCTGCGCTTCCATAGCAAGCTCCCGCCCCGGCAACGTAAACCACGCTATACATCAAACTCCTCTTCCTTTTTGATTTTTTCCAACTTCTGTATCTCCTTTTGAATGGCTTCTTCTGCCATTGCAGGCACGATTTTCCGGACCGTTTTCTCGATGCTCTCAGCGGCAGCGGCGGCAATGGCCTCTGTCAATTTAGGAAGGACTTTCGCGCTCACACCTTCCACCAATTCCTTGATCGCTCCAGAGATCGTCTCTTGAACCGGCCTCTCTGGAGAGGGTTGAACTCTCTCCTCTCCCTCTCTCACCGTCTCCCCAGTAAACTCCTCAATAGCCTCCGCCAAAGCGCCTTCCGCGATCTCCGTCGTTTCCTGGTCCCTTGTGGCCTCCTCCGCTAACTTTTCCAGTTCCCCCTCCTTGAAAACCTCTTCACGAACCCCTTCAGCTCCTAATTCCGCTCTTTCAGGCTCAGGGGTTTCCTCGACCGGTAACTCCTCGATCTTTTCGGCCAGGGCCTCCTCCAGGCCCTTTTCCTCCGTGACATCCTGGGGAAACTCACCTATTGCCTCGGTGGGACCCTCCTCCGTAAACCCTTCCAGTCCTTCCTCCTTCTGACCTTCTTCACCAAAAGCCTGTAAATCCTCCTCCCTCAACACCTTTTCGGCCAAGCCCTCCAAAAAATCCACCTCCTGAGGAACCGCTTCGGGTTGCCACTCAAACTCGTCCGTGGATATATCTCCTCCGGAGAGTTTATTAAATTCCTCCTCTTCCGGGCTCCTTGCCGGTAACTCCTTCAATGTCTCTTCCAGGACATCTTCTTCCTCCCCAAGAATATCAGTCTTTTCTCCCAACTCCTCTAATCCTCCTTGTTCTTCCACGGATACCTGTCCTTCGGGAGGCGCTTCCACCTTCCCCTCTTCAAGGGATTCTCCAGGTAATTCCCTTAATGCCTCTTCCAGGACTTCCTCTTCCTCCCTCAGCACTTCAGTTTCCTCCCCCAACTCCTCCACCCCCTCGAGCTCCGCCTTCTCCCTATCCGGGGTATCCTTTCGTTCCTTGCGGGTCTCTTTCGGCTCCTTCTCGCCGAGGAGATCTCCCGGCAACTCTTCGATCTCTTCCGATAATGCTTCTTCCAAACCCTTCCCCCTCAGCACATCCTGGGGCAACTCTCCTATTCCCTCAGTGGAAAGCTCCTCCGTACTCTCTTCGGCTTCCAATGCCGTTGCTTCAGGTGCAGAGGTCCTTTCGACCGACAATTCTTTGAGCTGCTGTGCCAAAGCCTCCTCCAAGCCCTCCCCACTCAGCACATCCTGGGGTAACTCTCCCATTCCCTCAGTCGGAAGCTCTTCCGTAGTCTCTTCAGCTCCCAATGCCCCTGCTTCAGGTTCAGAGGTCCCCTCGAGCGGGCCCGGATATTGTTTCTCAATGCCACCGGCCTTGACCATCTCCTCTTCGGGGGAAATCTTACCCTCCATCTCGGCCGGTTCCGTTTCGACATCCACTTTCTCAGGGATCTCAAATCCCGGGCCGGGCCTTTCCATCTCCGGCATCTGGATTGCTTCCTCTGCCTTTGGCAACTCCATATCCACTGGTAATTCGAGATCGGCAATTGCTTTCTCCCCTACAGCTCCCGCTTCCCCCAACTCCCCTCCCTCTCCACTAATCATAGCTTCTCCGGGGGCCTCAGGAGGGACTTCTTCAGGTTTTGCCGCCGGCTCCTCGATAATATCCAATAGATCGATTATCTCCTCTTCTCCCTTGGAACTGGCCGATTCGGTTACCTCCGCCATGGGTTGCAACTCCAAGATCTCCTCCTCAATCTCCCCCATCCCCTCGCCTGGTTCAGCCATCAGCAATCCATCCACCAGTTTTAGAATAGGCTCCCTCTGCAGGGGTTTCGTGATGGTCCCATCGGCCCTCACCTGCTTCTTTTCCTCTTCGATGTCCTCATCGAAAGGGCCTCCCAAAAGAACAAAGGGGACTTTATTCAGATTGGGATCTTCCTTGAAAACCTGGCAGAGTTCTTTCCCATTTTTGTCAGGCATGGTGACATCGGCAATGACCAGGGCCGGTTTGGACAATTTCATCTTTAGGAGGGCATCTTCGCCGTTTTCGGAAAAGATGAGATTGTAATGGGTTTCCTTGAAGATTTCCTCAAAGGCCTTATGGGCTGCCTTATTACCATCGGCAATAAGAATCTCCCTTGCCATGATAAACCCTCCTTGAATAGGGTAAAAAAAGTTGAGGAAAAATCTAAATTTATAACAAGTATCTCACAGATTGAGGGAATGTCAAGCTTTGGCGACCGGAAGTTTCCTGAGTCCCTGGAGAACAGCATTATCCCCAAGCGTAATATGCTGGAGAAGTGGGGTATCTATCTGGGGTGAGCTGGCTTCGTCGTGAGTCTTCGACCCCGAGGGCAAACCGAAGGGCTCAGCCGAACGGAAGGGAAAGCCAGCCATTGAGAGGGCCAAAGCTGGAGGAAGAGGTAGAGCTAACCTTGCCCGGAAAAGGACAAAGGGAGGGTTCTCACACAATCATCCAGGGAAGGGGGAGAAAAATCTTCTCGTACAGTCTAAAGGCATACCGATCCGTCATGCCTGCGATGAAATCACGCACGCAGAGTTCCAGGGGATCGTAGAGCTCCCCCTTGCCTATTTCCCTCAAAAAGACCTCCTCGTTCTCCATGAAATAATGATAGAGTTCTTCCACGATCTTTGAGGACTTGATGAAATCCCTGTGGACTTTGTCCACATCGTATACGCGGTCATAAAGGAAATCCCGTAGTTTAACCATTGCCTCCGAAATCTCCTTCGAGAGGCGGAGCTCAAAGGTCGATTCGTCTGACGTAGACGTAATGAGATCGACCACCATGGTATTGATCCGGTGGGAGTGCGTATATCCAAGAATTCGAGAACAGTCCTCGGGGATATCTTCATCCCTAATGATTCCTCCCCGAAGGGCATCGTCGATATCATGATTGATATAAGCAATGATGTCGGCGATCCGCACAACCTGTCCCTCCGGGGTTATCGGCATCTCGGATACATCTTCGCATATGATTTCTCCCTTCCCCTTCGAATGCCTTAGGATCCCATCCCGGACTTCAAGAGTTAGATTCAATCCAATGCCATCCCGTTCCAGGATATCCACCACCCTCAAGCTCTGTTCCGCGTGATGGAAACCTCCCGCAACGAGCTTGTCAAGGACCTCCTCTCCAGCATGGCCAAAGGGAGTATGTCCCAGGTCATGTCCAAGGGCAATGGCCTCGGTCAAATCCTCATTGAGCCGGAGAGCTTTCGAGATCGTCCTGGCAATTTGAGAAACTTCAAGGGTATGGGTTAAACGGGTGCGATAGTGATCCCCGGTCGGGACCAAAAATACCTGAGTTTTGTGCTTTAAACGGCGGAATGACTTGGAATGGATGATCCGGTCACGGTCATGCTGAAAGGCAGGACGGATATCGCACTCCTCCTCTTGGACAATCCGTCCCTTACTGTTACTGCTCAAAGTGGCAAAAGGCGAAAGAAGCTCCCGTTCCCGTGCCTCTAACTGCTCCCTCACCTTCGGCGGACTCAACCGTTAACCCTTTCCCCTTCCCCTCCAACTAACCCAGGGAAGGTTTCGGCTCGTGAAATCCTCTCCCCCGGAAGAATTCCCAGCAACTGAAAAGACCTAAAACAACGGCATTCCGTTGACAATCGATCTGCTTTGGCTTAACCTGATCAATAAAACTCCTACCACAAAACACCCCATTTTTCAACTTGTTACGTGCTATGCTCAAACTCCAGAAAATCATCGAAAGAATCCATGGGGATCGAGTACTGATGGCCCTTGCCTCCATCGCGAAAAGGGAGAGGGTTGAGGTTTACCTGGTTGGCGGTACCATTCGGGACCTGACCCTCGGCAGGGGCCGACAGGATTATGATTTCGTCCTTCACCAAAGGGATATGAACTTTGTTGACAAGCTCCGTCAAGAGCTCAAAGGCCATCTTTTTCCCATGGGAAAGGATGAGAAACAGAGGGTTTACCGAATCCTCACGGGAAATGAGATCCTCGATTTCAATGCGATAGATGGATCCACAATCCAAGAAGACCTCAATAAAAGGGACTTCACCATCAACGCAATGGCCTATTCCCTGCATGAGCATCGATTTTACTTCCATCCGGGATCCGAGAAAGACATCGATAAGAAGCTCATTCGCATGGTCTCGCCGGAGGGGTTCGATCGGGATCCCCTCCGGATGATCAGGGGGGTTCGATACCTCTCCATCCTGGAAGGGTTTCGACTGGATGAAAAGACGAAAGGAGTTATCCGTCGAAAGCAAAGCCTGGTCAGGACCATCTCCGTAGAGAGGATAAAGATGGAAATGGACAGGATCCTCCTCTCACCAAAGTCCTTCTTAGGTATGAGGGAATTGGCCGCCCTCGGTCTACTCTCGGAGATTTTCCCTGAACTCCAGATACCCCAGGGTTTGAAACGGATGAAATTATTCCAGGCGGATGCCTTTTCCCAGTACTTACGATTCCTCAAGTGCCTCGGCCAATGGAATGGATGGGAAGGGGATTTGCCCTTACATACGGAGGAAAGGCTCATCCTTTCCTATGTCGCCCTGTTCACTGGTATGAGAAGGATCCAGGTCACCGACAATCATTCGGCTACGAGGAAGTCCATTTCTCAGGAATCTTATTCCCATTTGGCCTATGAAATAATGATCAGGATGAAATTCTCAAATCGCTTCAAAGAGCTGGTAAAGAAATTAATGGATCATCATGGGAACCTATTGAAGCTCTCCCGATCGCCGGTGGACCAAAAGGCCCTGAGGCAATTCGTCCATCACGTAGGGACTCCCGTAAGGCTGCTGATCATCTTCTCTCTCTTGGACCGACGGGCAAGCACCAACGCTGGGCTATCCCCTCCGGACCAAAAACTGGTCCAACTCTGCCGTCAGATCAAAGTCCTCTGCAAAGGGCGAGATATCATGAGTCCTCCCATCCTCATTACAGGTAGGGACGTGATGAGGCTGGGATATGAACCGGGCCCTGTCGTGGGCCTCATCCTCCATTACATTCAGGAAAGACAGATACGGGGAGAAATAGGAGATCGAGAACAAGCCCTAAACTTTCTCCGGGAGACCTTTGGGAAGGAGGAGGGTTCCCACGCTTCGCCGTGATTCTTTGGGCCTGAGAATGTACCATGAGTCTTGGACCCCATGGTAGGACTGAAGGGCTCCCGGGGGCTGACTTTCCCCCTCTGGCTTGTCATAGAATCCCGACAACACTCAAGCTCATGAAGCTCGGCAACAACGGAGTTTTTTAAAACCTGAGGAAACACCAACGGTGCTTTCTGAAGTTTCCTGACCCTTATAAGGAGAATTGTTGTAACCTGATCATATTGGAACTCAGGTGCTTTGCGCTTTCCCACCATTCCAACATTCCATTGTTCCATTCATCTATCATTCCACCATTGCATATGGATAGCATAATGAAAAGAAATCACTCTCGATGAGCATACCACTTTTCCAGCGAATTGTGCTCGGGGACAACGATTTTCTCATAAAATTCTGGGAACTTCCAGCGTTTCCTGTTGACAGGAAAAAGTTCAATTGATTAAAATGAAAGGTTATGTATCGGTTGAATTCACAGGAGACCCCAGGGTGGGCAAGATTCTGATAACCGGAGGAGCCGGTTACATTGGTAGCCATGTCGTAAAACGGCTTTTAGAAAGGGGTTTAGAGACCATCGTCCTCGACAACCTGCAAACGGGGCATCGGGAAGCCGTCGTTGGGGGAACATATATCCAAGGCGATATTGGTGATGAAGCCATCCTCCAAGAGATCCTTGTCGGCCATGAAATCGATTCGGTTATCCATATGGCGGCCGACTGCCTTGTAGGCGATTCGACCAAAGCCCCACTGAAATACTTCAATAACAACGTCAATAAGGGCCTAAGACTTTTGGGTAAAATGCTCGAGCATAAGGTGAATAAGATCGTGTTCTCCTCTTCGGCAGCCGTCTACGGGAATCCTCCTCGAGTCCCCATTGGGGAGGATTCTCCAGCAGTCCCGATAAATCCATATGGGGAGACCAAGCTCATCTTCGAGAAAATTCTCGAGAGCTGTAGGGTAGCCCATGGCCTCAAATACATTTCCCTAAGGTATTTCAACGCCGCTGGCGCAGATCCCGACGGCCTCATCGGGGAAGATCATCATCCGGAAACCCACCTTATCCCCACAGCGTTGAGGGCCCTATTGAGAAAAGGTCGCAAGGTCCCTATTTTCGGAACCGATTATGACACTCCAGATGGAACCTGTATTCGAGACTACATTCATATCCTGGACATCGCCGATGCTCATATCCTGGCCCTCGAGGCCTTACATGCAGGTGAGGAGTTCGATATTTTTAACCTGGGAAATGGAGAAGGCTTCTCCGTCCAGCAAATCATCCAAACGGCCAGTCATGTGGCGGGAAGGACGATACCTGTCAAGGAGTCTCAACCGAGGCATGGAGATCCGCCCGTCTTGGTTGCATCCTCCGAAAAGATCCGAAAAAGGTTAGGATGGATTCCTCGGTACGAGAAATTGGAGGAGATTATCGAGACCGCATGGCGGTGGCATCGAACTCATCCGGATGGATTCAGATCCAGTTCATTGAAGGAGGGGGTGGAAGGGTGGACTTGAGGATTCGCCTTTTGGAAATCATTCGGGAGAAATCCTATGAAAAGGGGAAGGTCACACTAACTTCAGGGAAGAAGAGCCACTTCTATGTTGATGGAAAACAGACTACCTTAAACTCGGAAGGCGGATATATGGCGGGAAGGCTCTTTCATGAGATGATCAAGAAATCAAAAATCCCCGTTGAAGCCGTTGGAGGTCCCACATTGGGTGCAGACCCCATTGTTACGGCCATTTCCGTTGTCAGCTACTTGGAGGGCGTTCCAATCCCGGCCTTTATCATCCGAAAAGAGCCCAAAAAGCACGGAAAGGCCTTGTGGATAGAAGGCGACAAAAACCTAAAGCCCGGAACCAAGGTAGCCGTCGTTGAAGATGTGGTGACCACGGGGAGAACCATCTTGAGGGCCATCGAGATCGCTAAGGCCCAGGGATTGCACGTGGTCCAGGTGCTAGCCCTCGTCGATCGGGAGGAGGGGGGACGGGAAAATCTGGCTAAAGAGGGTTACATCCTCGAGTCAATCTTTACCAAAAGCGATATCGTATGAGATATCTCATGCAGGGAATCCATAGATTGGGAGGTGAAGATGTACAAAGCCAGGATCAAGAAAGAAAAAATCCCCGTTAAGATTCAGACCCTTCAAAACAGGATCGAGGGAAACGTCTATCTCCTGCCCAATACCCGCATCACGGACACGCTCAATCAGGAGGGTTACCATTTCATCCCCGTCACCGATGCCAAAATCTATTCCCTCAAGTCCGGGGGCTTGGTCGATGAGGCGGAATTCGTGGCCATAAACAAAAATCACGTGGTCTTAATCTTGGAAAAACGATGACGCCTCTTCCCTCACCTTCATGGCGAATTTCCCCTTATGAAACCTAATCCCCTTTGAAGAAAGAGATAAGGCAAAAGGGGAAAGTATTCAGACATTGAACCTGAAGTGGATGATATCCCCGTCCTGAACCACATACTGCCTCCCCTCTGAGCGAAGGAGGCCTTTCTCCCTTGCCGCATGTTCTGAACCACACTGGATGAAATCCTCGAAGGAAACCACCTCCGCCCGTATAAACCCCCTTTCCATGTCCGAATGAATCTTCCCAGCGGCTACTGGCGACTGGGTACCCTTTACCACCGTCCAAGCCCTCAGTTCATCGCTGACGGTAGTGAAAAAGGTTATCAGGTTCACAACCTCGTAGCCTACCTTGACTAGTTGATCAAGGCCCGATGCCTCAAGGCTAAGGCTCTCCCGAAACGCATCCCTATCTCCCTCATCCAGTTCCGCGATTTCAGATTCAAGATCCCCACAAATAACAACTACCCGGCTCTCCTGCTTTTGGGCGAAGCTCCTCACCTCCTGAATATATGAACCATCTCCTTTTAGCTGGGCCTCATCTACATTGGCCACATAGAAAACTGGTTTAGCACTGAGAAGGCCAAGGTCGTCGAAGATGGACTTTTTGTGCCCCCCATATCCCATGCTGATGGCCTTTTCTCCCCGATTGAGCACAGCCATAACCTCTTCGTAGACTTCGACTTCCTCCGCCTCTCTCTTACCGCCGAGTTTTGCTAGTCTGCCCACTTTGGCCATCCGTTTCTCCAAAACCTGGAGGTCGCCCAGGACGAGTTCCGTTTCCACCACCTCCATGTCCCTTCGCGGATCAATGGAACCATACTCATGGGAGACATTTTCATTGTCGAAACACCTGACGATATGGGCTATTGCGTCCACATTGCGGATGTGGCCCAGGAACTGGTTTCCCAGACCCTCCCCTTTGCTGGCCCCCTTTACCAATCCAGCAATATCGAGGAATTCCAAGGTCGTCGGGATCACCTTCTTGGGATGGATGAGATCGGCGATGCGGTTCAGTCGCTCGTCCGGTACGGCAACGACCCCCACATTGGGCTCAATGGTTGTAAACGGATATACTGCCACTTCAGCACCCGCGAAGGTCAAACCGTTGAAGATGGTGGATTTCCCGGCATTTGGTAGGCCAACGATACCACATCTAAAACCCATTGGCACCCCCTTCAGTTCCCTTGACTTCGGTTTCCCGGGTCATAGACCCCAATAACGAATTTCTTATGGCTTCCGGTTCAAGGGTTCGGTAAGGCAACATATTGTTTTTAGAAAGATATTATAATATAATCCCCATCAGTACGAAATAGAAATGTGGAGAGAGTACCGCAGGGTCTCAAGAATTCACGTGGCCGAGAAAGAGAGGAAACCGATGCGGAAGGAAAATAGGATGATGTTGGAGATGGCCTGCTCCATTGCCACACGGACAAAGGCAAAAGCCATTTTGGTTTACGTCGATGTTGTAACGGATTACGAAGCCCTCACTAAAATGGCTCAAACCGCCAAGACCGATGTCATCGGCGTGGTCAAGGACGAATCCACCTATCAAGAGGCCCTCCCCATCATTAACAACCTGGTCAAGGTTCCCCAAATCGAACTGAGCCGGACCAGTCAGATAAAGGTCGCCGTGATCGAGGGCCTCTCCTCCGGGATCATTCAGCGGGGAGATAAGCTCGTGTGCCTGTCAGGAATCGCAAAGTTCGGCATTCTCGACACCCTCATCATCTTGGAGATAGGAAAGGAGCTGGAAATTCTATCCACAACTGACCTCCCCGTCGTTGCCGAGGTTGTCAAACCCGAGGTATTCGATAGAATCTTCGGCATCGCCCTCGAACTCTCTACCGAGGGAAGGGAGGGTAAACCCGTGGGTTCGATTTTCGTGTTGGGGGATCATGAGGAGGTCCTCAAGTTCTCCCATCAGATGGTTATCAATCCCTTCAAGGGCTATCCCGAAGAGGAGAGAAATATCCTCGATCCGAAGCTTAAGGATACCATCAAGGAATTCTCAACCATTGATGGCGCCTTCATCATCAGGGAGGACGGGGTAATTCTGGCCGCCGGAAGGCATCTCGACGCCTCCGGCGAAAAAATCGAAATGCCCAAGGGCCTGGGCAGTCGTCATTTGGCGGCGGCGGGTATTACGAACGTGACTCAGGCCATCGCCCTCGCCATCTCCGAATCCACCGGTGGCGTCAGGATCTTTAATAACGGGAAGCTGTTCATGGAGATCGAACGCGGCGAATAAAACCGTGGTCATCACAAGATCCCGGGAAATTTCCCTATGACCGGCGCGAACACCAGCGCAATAATCGACATGAGCTTAATCATAATATTCAGAGACGGCCCCGAGGTATCCTTCATTGGATCTCCAACGGTATCGCCCACAACGCCGGCCTTATGAGCTTCTGACCCTTTACCCCCGAAATTTCCCTTCTCTATCCACTTCTTTGCGTTGTCCCACGACCCCCCGGCATTCGCCATAGTAATAGCCAGGACAAACCCGCTGGCGATGGCACCCACTAAAAAACCCCCTAGGGCCAGAGGACCAAGGAGCAATCCGACGATAATAGGGGCAACCACAGTCATCAATCCTGGGACCAACATCTCCTTGAGGGCTGCCTTGGTGCAGATATCAACACACTTCCCATATTCGGGCCTTGCCTTCCCCTCCATCAATCCCTCAATTTCGCTGAATTGCCGACGAACCTCGTTGATGATGGCAAAGGAAGTCCGACCGACGGCCGTCAGCGTCATGGCGCAGAACAGAGCGGGCAACATGGCCCCGATGAAAAGACCCACGAGCACTCTGGCATCCAAAAGGCTGATCTCGGAAACCTTGATGCCCGCGGCATTGCAATAGGATAACATGAGGGCAAGGGCTGTCAGTGCCGCTGCGCCGATTGCAAATCCTTTGCCCGTTGCCGCCGTTGTGTTTCCCAGCGAATCGAGGGCATCGGTTCGCTCCCTGATTTCCTTCGGAAGCCGTGACATTTCAACGATCCCCCCTGAGTTATCCGCCACTGGTCCGTAAGCGTCGGTGGCAAGGGTAATTCCCAACGTTGAAAGCATTCCAATGCCAGCAATGGCCACACCGTAAACATCCGCGAAATGGTGGGCAACGATGATGGCGATACCCACCAGAATAATGGGTGCAAAAGTGCTCATAAGGCCGGTGGCGAATCCCCTCACCACCGTGGTCCCAGCCCCCGTTAATGATGCCTCCGAGACACCTCGAGTCGGGGGATAGGCATAAGAGGTATAATAGTTGGTGCTCTCCCCTATGAGGACTCCGGCTACCAGTCCGGCAAAGACGGCATAGAATATTCCTATATCGGCCTTGAGCAAATAGACAGCCAGTAATGAGAAGATAGCGGTCAGGATAGATGCTGCCAAGGTGCCACGACGAAGCGCCGTTAGGAGGGCTTCCATTTCCGGCTTATCTCCGACTCGGACCAGGAAGACCCCGATAATGGATGCCACGATTCCGCCTGAGGCAACCATCATGGGCAGATACCATGCCGCCTTCTCATCTGGGACTAAAGGCATTCCGCCTTTGATGCTGGGCATCATGGCAATCATTGCCAGGGTGATGGTTGCGATGATGGAATCGACGTAGGACTCGAAGAGATCGGCTCCCATTCCGGCCACATCTCCCACATTATCACCCACGAAATCGGCTATTACCGCGGCATTTCTCGGGTCATCCTCGGGTATTCCCTTTTCCACCTT
>Ga0209427_10000100_pt1 | contig 76065 bp, 56 predicted proteins | sample DeeMarSWOR136_30_FD_187465 | JGI IMG/M metagenome (GOLD analysis project Ga0209427, IMG submission 187465) | Marine sediment microbial communities from White Oak River estuary, North Carolina - WOR-1-36_30 (SPAdes) (version 2) | ecosystem: Environmental > Aquatic > Marine > Intertidal zone >... | reverse complement strand
GTATCGGTTGTGTCGGTCTGACCATGCCAGAGACAATATAGATAGCCATTTTCAGTGCCAGTTATCAATTGGGGTTCATAGGCTGGTAACCACCATGACAGGGGCCAACTCCACCAATCGCCACTGACTACGGTTATTGTATCGCTTACCTCATCCCAGTGGAAGATCTTTGAAGCACAATGATATGCAGTATCGACTTGTATGCCTGTCCATGCAACATGAATATCATCATGTGCATCAAAAACAGCATTTACGTCATTCCACGCACTCACAGTATCTATAGGATACGTTTGATAATGTGTAATATTTTGTGGCTCACCCCATGTTACACCGCAATCACGCGAATACATATACCAGACATCATCCGATCTTAGCCATGCGGCAACAACTCTTGATGAATTATTGGACGAACGGACAAAATAGGAGCGGACTGAATCAAAATCAGCAACATGGGTCCATGTTTCTCCTTCATCGGTTGTGAGGTAGATATGAAGAGAGTCTGCTTCTGGATTCCCAGTCGCCAAAATGACGTTGTTGTTCTGAGCACAGGCAATATAGGGCCAGAGGTGATCATCTATGTTTGGAGAATTCGTATCTCCTGGCCAAGAACCCCAACCACTACCCTCATCGATGCTGATATAAGACCGTCCACCAAAATGCCAAGCATTAATAGTTCGTTTTGCAGGACATGGATCGCCCCTCATGACATCCAATTGACAATGGCCACTGACTGAGGGCGAGGCATCAGTCTCTCCATACCAGGCACCATGAGCAAAGCGGAAATTCCATTTGATAAAAAGAGGGTTACCAGGGTATTCACCACTACTATATACCCAATTCACATGGATTTGATTACTGTCATCAACAAATAGACGCTGACCAAATGGATGACTAAAAGCATCGTATGATGTGGTTCCAATCTGTTCACCGGGTGAGCTCAGAAGTATACACGATATCAATATGGCACTAATGCAATACAATGTCATATATGCTCATAATCAGCGCACAATGACTAATGAACTCATGTACCTTTCAGATTCAGTAGAGAGAACGAGGAAATAGGTACCATTGGCAAGTTCTCTTACATCAAGATTATACTTGTATTGACCACTATTCTGATACCCTTTATGCAGAACCTTGACAAGCCGACCAACCACATCATAGAGATTGAGCGAGACGTCACCGGATTTCGTGAGTGTATAAGAGATAGCAGAAAACTCAGAAGCTGGATTTGGGAATAATTCAAGACTCATCAATTTCACATCTTCCGCTACTGCTTCTGCAGTTCCTGACGTGATCAAGTCTTTATGGAAAATCCAGACGCGGACCGGGTTATCAGTCCAGGCTGTACCATCCATTATTGCTGCACCAGCATCTTTGTCTTCTATGTACGTCACAAAGATAGAATCGTTATGAACAGACGGCCAGGCAGTCATATAATCTTCATCAAAACAGTCTCCAGGACCAGCACCTGGTGAAGGCGTATTGGTGAGATTCACATAGTCTGACCAGTTGATACCGCTGTCTGTTGATTTTGAGGCATATATCTCGCTATTGAAATACCCGGCAGCTGAGTAGTCAGTCGTATCAGCAGTGCCACTCCAGAGGCAATAGAGGTCACCAGTTAGTTGGTCAGACACAAGCTGGGCACCGCAGGCAGGCAATCTCCAGACTTCAGTATGTGGACTCAGGCCTTCTCCCATGACATCTAACCACCATCCGGCAGGGTCACCATAATGGCTACTTGGACTGCTTATCACATGAAGGTCATCGGTCATCTCATCCCAGTGGAAGATCTTAGCGTGATCAGCGTAGTACAGAGTATCATTGAGCATATATCCCAGGTTTGCACCCCAGGCAATGTGAAGCTTGTCATCGTTATCGAATACTGCATTTACGTCAGCATATGCCCATGGTGTCGAATCAGCATTTACCATCTGGCTTGGGGGTGTGAAATTGGTGATGTTCAGTGGTAGGCTCCAGGTCACACCATTATCAGTCGAAAGCATATACCAGACATCGCACGCCATCTGAGAAAGAAGGTACCCAGTATACTCCATCGCAATGGATTGAGTCCAGACATGGACAACCTTTTGTGAACCAGGATTGTTGGAGGCACGAACGAACTGTGATAGACATGTGCAGGAATCAAAGTCCGCAATACGCTGCCAGGTTGCACCCTCATCAGTTGTGAGGTAGAGATGATGAGAATCTGCCTCACTATTTCCGGTCGCCAAAATGATATTGTTGTTTTGAGCACAGGCAACATAGGGCCATATGTGATTGCTTACATTCGGTGAAGATGTATTTCCTGGACCGATGTCAATCACGGATCCGGCATAAAAACCACCATGATAAGCAATAACAGGACGCTTTGCCAGACCAGGGTCTCCCCTCATGATATCCAACTGGACATAACCGCTGACTGAGGGCGAGGCATCAGTCTCTCCATACCAAGTACCGTCAGGATATCGGAAATTGTACCTGATAAAACGTGGATTACCAGGGTATTCACCTCCACAGTACATCCAAACAACATAGACCTGATTGCTATCATCCACGGCAATACGCTGACCCATATTACCATTGGCTTGATAGTCAAAAAATGTGGTGCCGACCTGTTCGCCTGGAGAAGCAACCAATAAGCCATACATCAGAATACAGAACACATTAAATGCGCTCAAAAGCCCTCCTCTAATTAATTATATAGGCTAACTGTGAGAAAACTGTGAGATACGCCGATGAGGACTCCGGTTACGGTGATAAAAGCAAGACTACAGTGATTTGACACGGCTAGGAGGCATGCACGAGTTTCTTGTAGAGGCTTACTGTCTCTGGCTGCGGCTCTGTACCCAGCTCATTCTTCAATGATTCCTTAAGTCTCTCAAAATCATGTTTGATGTCTCTGTGCCTGCCAAGTCTTGCATAAGTCATTATCACCTTACGGTGATATTCCTCATTGTAGAAATTAAGTGCGAGCAACTTCTGATACAAGACGAGTGCTTCCTTGAATTTCCTTCTTCTAAAGCACAGATCTGACATCATCAACAGACAATCTTCATAGAGACTTTGGTAATAACGTCGCTTTTCCTCGACCCAGGAATCATACCAATCAGGTGCAAAACCATCTTTGTACACGGACAGCGCCTTATGCAGGGAATCTTCCAATTGCTTGTCCTCTTTTTTGACCTGCTGAGCATTCTTGACTAAGTCCTCAAATCTATCGAGATCGAGCCAAATCGATGCCTTCGGAGATATCTGGTACAGGCCTTTGCTCGATACAATTAAATCCTTGCCGTCCAGGATATTTTTCAGTGCATACCTTATGTACTGAATAGTCTTCCGCACATTGTATCTTCCTGTGCTGTATGAAGAATTGTGCCAGAAGATGTCAATCAGTGAATCATTGCTGACCGCCTCATTCTTGTGTAATACTAAATAAAAGAATAGTTTCTTTGCCTTGATGGTCTTCCAGGAACGGTCTGTTATTGTACAATCATCAATAAGGACCTTTGGTCTGCCAAAGAGAGATGCATCGACCCAGTGAATATCGAGTTTTGATGTTTTTATAACTGATATTATATATCGTTTCTCAATATTCTCCCTCCTCGTCATCTCTAACATCCACTCATCTTTTTGCAGTTCTTGAGACAAGAGATAATCATATCCTTTAGCATGGCTTATCTCTATTGCCTGTGTCAACGCAGATAGTGCCTTATCATCTTTTCCCTGTAAATGGTATACTCTGCTCAATTCGATGTATATCAAAAATGTGTTGAAAATGTGTTGAACTCTCTGCGCGAGTCTCAATGCCTCCAGTAAGATGTCTTCCGCTGTGCCGAATTTACCGTGCACAATTCTCAGTTTTGCCTCTGTTAAGAGCGGCACAATGGCTTCTGCATCATCCTTATTTTTCTTAAACCACCAGATATCAGAGATATTTTTCTCCGCTTCTGAGAGGTCGTTGGTCGCAATATTTATCTTACACAATTCATTGAGTGCAGTAATAATCAACATCACGATACCGAGTCTTTCATATATCTCCAATGATTTGACAATGAATTGCCTCGCCTTTTCAAAATCGCCCAATTCCTGAAAGAGTAAGGCATACCCTTTCCAGAGCGCTCCCATGGACCACACATCATTGTAGGGTCCACAGGTCTTGATACCCGCATCAAGCATCGAACGTGCCTCTTTTTTATGACCTAACAATAGACTCAACCTGGAGGCGTTATAAAAACCCGCACCACAATGAGGAGTGAAGTCTTCTTTCAAAAGTTTTACCATCTTGGATAATCTTAACCATGCCTGACTTAAATTTCCTGCTCTCCATTCACTCATCGCCCAATTATTGAGAATACTTGCTTCAACGTCTTTATACTGATTTCTTTGCGCTATACGGAGTGCCTTCTGAAAATATCTCGGCGCCTCCTCTAATCTCTTGCCCCCAATCTCTGTGTATACGAAACCGAGTGAATTGAGAATTCCGGCACGAGTCAAGGTTGATTGTCTTGGACAGACATCCAATGCCATCTCGAACCATCTCTTTGCTGCCCTAAACTTGCTCTGATTTAGACTTATACCTCCTAATTCATAAAGCGCATCGGCATATTTTACGAGTTTGTTTTTCTTCTTCTTGAAAATCTTAGCAGCCCTTAAATAATTACTCTTTGCCTCATCTGAGCGCCCAACATGGATGAGGCCTTGGGCATACGTCATAATAAGTTCAGCGCGTCGATTTCGTAGTGAATTTGGTATTTGTTCAATATAGGAGCATAAAACACTGGTCCTGCCACGCTCAGTGATATCAAATCCAATCTTCTCAATAATCGATGCCGACTTTTTGTACTCTGCTGCCTTAAGATAGAATTTAAGCGCTTCCTCCAATTTTTGCTCTTTATGATAAAAATTGCCAGCACGCTTATAGATTCTTCTCTCTTTATTTATGTCGGTAAACTTACTGCGCAAAAAATCTCTATAGAGGTTATGAAACCTGAAACCTTGACCTGGTATTCTGAAAAGAAATGCATTTCGTGCTGTTAGACTCGATAAAACACGTACAGAGTTTTTGCGTCTCGTCACCATATCACAGAGACCAGGAGTGAGCCACTCCAATACCGAACAATCTACGAGAAATTGTTTCACATCATTTGACTCTTGATTATAGATCTCCTGTGCAAAATAATTGAATAGATTATGCTGTGACTGATAATAGCTGTCCAAGACTCTCCTCACATAGCCCGAAGACTTAACACCTTCAAGATAATCGGCTGATTGTATCATTAATCTCAAACTTGTTGGCCAGCCTTCTGAATGCTCTTCAATCCATTTAAGTTCAGATTCCTTCAGAGGAATCGCATACATCTCTTTGAAGAGACTCAAAATCTCATATTTTGTGAATCTCAGATGATGGGTCTTTAACTCAAGAATTTCGCCACGCGCTCTGAGGCGCGCTAGAGAGACTGATGGTGTTGCTCTTGAAGTAATGATAATGTGCAAACGTGCAGGGATATGAGTCAATAAATACGTTAGAATCTTATCTACGTTTGCCGATTGTTCTAATGAGTGATAATCTTCTAAGATGAGATAGAAATCATCTTTTATATTTTCGATGATTTCATTAATAAAAGTGCCAACAATGATATCGAGATATCTTTGAGGATAATTAAAGAAGCGACTCAACGCCTCGATTTTCTTGCCAAATCGCGGCTTGATCTTTCTTATGCCGGCAACGAGGTAAGAAAAAAACACCACAGGTTCTGCATCATCTTTTTCGAGCTGATAGTAAACATACGGAATTTTTTTGCTTGAAATAAATTGAGATAAAAGCGTAGTCTTGCCATAGCCTGCTCCAGCGCAGAGGAGTATCACTTTCTTGTTCAGATTTCTCGCTAATAAATCTAAGAGATGCTGCCGTTTCAATGTTTTGGTCTTTATCTGGGGTGCTTGAATCTTACTGAGAAGTATTAAATTCCGTTTTCTCCTCTCCATACAATAATAGTAGTCAAATAAAATTTTATGTCAAGCGCTATCAAAGAGAGCTCTGAATGAGTATTCATCGCTCTCAAGATTTCCGGGGTTTTTCAGAAACCTCTTAAGAGTATATGAATAACGTGACAAAATCACAGCCACTCCATCTGACTCATCTCGTGCATAAGATTGACATCCGTCTCTATGTTATTATAATAATTGAAATGAAGGTTGATGTGGCAATCCCCAAGACAAAATTCGATTTTTTCACCTACAACTCTCAGGAAAATCTCCAGGTTGGTGACCTTGTATCGGTACCGCTTCGCAAATCACTGCAATACGGTATCATTGTAAAGACAAACTCGCAAAGATATATCGAGGGCATTAAGGATGTTAAAGAAGTAATCGAAAAGAGATTTATTCCCCAAAACTTATTAAGGCTCAATAAATGGCTCGCTGAGTATTATCTCTCTACGCTTGGAGAGGTGCTGCGTCTCGCCCTTCCCTCAAAGATTCTGAAAAAGTATGCCCCAGCTGAAAGACCGTGTGAGCTTCCCAGCGTGGCAAAAATGCCTGCGCCGACATATCCTCAAAACAACGCAATCAAACGGATTTTGAGTGCTCTAAACAGTAATCAATTTACTACATTTCTGCTCTATGGCATAACCGGCAGTGGCAAAACTGAGGTCTACCTGCGATGCGTAGATAAGGTTATAAAGAACGGTGGAAGAGCACTGATCTTGGTCCCTGAGATATCTATGACCCCACTTTTGTTCAGAAGATTCCAAGAACGATTCCATAATGAGGTCGTGACAATCCATTCATCGCTGACAGACAAGGAGCGGAGGAGATTATGGTATGCTATTAAGCAAGGTGAATATAGAGTTGTCATTGGTCCACGTTCGACAATCTTCGTCCCTATTCCAGATCTGAAGATTATCGTTGTTGATGAAGAACACGACCAGTCGTATAAAGAGCATGAGCGTATGCCGCGCTATAATGCACGTGATGTGGCAGTCATGCGGGGTAAGTTTGAGAATGCGGTTGTAGTACTAGGTAGCGCAACACCACAGATTGAATCTTATTACAATGCAGGAATAGGTAAATACCAATTACTCACACTCAGAGAGAGGATCGACAAAAAATCCCTTCCCACAATAGATATGATAGACCTGCGCGAAAAACACAAAAGATTCATTACCGAAGAATTGGAATCAAAGATAGAAGAGGTACTGAATAAGAATGAACAGATTATTCTTTTTTTAAATCGCCGGGGATTTGCGCCACATCTTGTCTGCCCATCATGTGGTTTTGTGGCAAAATGCCCTTACTGTCATTTACCCATGGTATATCATAAATCAGAAAAGGATGATGGTGCCAGCTTATCCTGTCATATATGCAGTCACAAAACAAGAAAAATAAACATATGTCCAAAATGCAAGCGCACTACGCTCTTATACCGGGGTGCGGGTATACAAAGGATAGAAGAGATGGTAAATACAATCGTTAAACATGTCACTAATGAACCACTGGTGCTCAGATTAGACCGCGATACAGCGAAGAAAAAAGGACAAGCAGAAGAAATCTTTAGAACATTTGAGCAGGGTAAAGCAAAAGTTCTCATCGGCACACAACTTGTTACGAAAGGCTTTGATTTTCCTGAAGTTACCTTAGTCGGAATTGTGAATGCTGACATCGTTCTGAATTTACCTGATTTTCGAAGCAGCGAGCGAACATTTCAAATTCTTACACAAGTTGCTGGTCGCTCTGGCAGGGGGAAAAAGCCGGGTAAGGTATTAATGCAAACATACCATCCTGAACAGTATTCAATTCTCTTCAGCCAACTGCAGAATTATCCAAAATTCTATGCTCAGGAGATGAAATTACGAAAAGAACTCAATTTTCCGCCATTCTCTAAACTCATTCTTCTCAGGCTCAAAGGAGAAGATGAAAAAGCCGTAAGGACTGAAGCAGAAAACATTTTCGAGATTCTCAAGAGAATCAAAAGCATAAAAGTATTCGGACCTAATCGCTCGTTCTATTATAAAATAAGAAAAAAATATCGCGTCTTTATTCTCATAAAGATGCCCAAGCATTTTCAGCAAAGAAAACTAAGATTTCTAACCTCATATAGACCCAAGAAGTGCACACTGGACATCGACGTAGATCCGTTGGAGACATTCTGAAGGAGATGGTCAAAAGGTTTGGGTTGGGAGGCTAGACTTCAAATTTCTCAACCACCAGCGCCTTTACTCACCTTATCTTACCCTAATCGCCGTGTAATGTCCCGACAATTGCCCTAAATTGCCTTTGCGATTTTGCCCACACGAATTATACTCAAATCTCTGATTTGACTGTAAAATTCAGTGTCCTGGCTTCGTTATACGAGGAAATCTGCGATTTGTCCCGCTCTGCGATGATCCTCGTTTACGGAAGCTGCAAGACTCAGCATCCCGTTGCACGTAAGTGCTATAGGGAGAATTGTCTTCTATTTTTTATATCTCAGAAGATAGACTTCAAAAGAACCTGCAGATCAGTGATGACTGTCTGATTCTTCACATAATAAAGATTATAGTAATCTTTTTCCTTCTGGGTAAGTGCCTTCTTTTTCTCTTTCGATTTTATCTGCACAAGACCTGTGAGTCCAGGTTTATATATCGTATGGTATTCACTTGGTTTGAATTCTGTTATTTCCGCACCAACGATACTCAATGTACCGGTGAGCACTGAAAAATACAGGGGTGTATATTTCATAAAATCTAAACCTCCTTCAAAAAATCTAATGCTCACAGGTCTTCCTGCATAACCGATGATTTTTTTCTCTGCCAATCTTGAACCAGCGAGAAGACTAATTAAGACTAAAGGAGAGGTAACAATAATTATTAAAGACGATACAACGATATCAAAAATTCTTTTGACCATCAAATCGAGAGGACCTGCAACACCTACAAAGTCCAGCAATGGTACCGTATCTATTTCATCGACCGATGACTTCGCAACAATGTACTCGAGCTCATGCGGTACAATTCTGAAATTGACACCGCTGCCCTGCGCAAGAACTATAGTCTCAAGAATTTGTGCATTAGTCAAGCGGTCAGATGAAAAAATTACATCATTAATATCTTCCACTCGTATGACATCTCGAATATTATCTATTGTTGCCAAGACTTCAGTACCATCAACCTCTTTCCCAACACTTCCTGGTTCGAATTCAACGAATCCACAGACCTCGTAGTGCATATCAGGTCTGGCCTGCAACTTCTTTAATATTCTCTTACCTTCATAGCCAGCACCGATGATAACGGCGCGGCGTAATTTTGACAATGGCCCCTTCCTCGACACTGGTCCGATAATGCGATAGACAAGGCGCCACATACTGTGCATTGCCAAAATGAGGAGAAAGGAGATCAAAACAACAACTCGGGAATAGGCAAATTGTTTGAAGAAATACGTAAATGTTGAGTTCACCATGAGACCAATAACACTACTCCAGAGAACTGGTTTCAGATGGTATTTTGCCTTGTGGTGGTAAGCCCCAAAAAGATAAGCACTCGCAAACCAAACGAAAGTATATATAGGAAATACAATACTAAATCTTTCAAGTGCATAATGTGGAAGCCATATTTTTATTGCAAGGAAAATACCTAACATGATGAGCAGGAAATCTAAAAGTGGTGACGAAACATTTTTAAATATGCGCCAAAGATAGGCAAAGAACACACGGCTGTAAATGCCAATGGTCAAAAAAATTTGTAGAAAAATTGAGTATCTACCTTTATAGTGTTTATGCGTAAACTTTAGCATTGCTGAATAGAAATTTGATACGAATGACAGCTCACTCTTCTTTGTACTCTCTCCCTTGTAGTGTATTGCCTTTGTTGCAGGTGTATAGAATATCTTCCAACCTTCTTTCTTCATTCTATAACATAAATCAATATCTTCGCCGTACATAAAGAAGTCTTCATCAAAATGTCCTATTTTGTCGAGAACATCGTTTCTAATGAGCATGAGAGAGCCAGATAAAACATCAATCTCGCTCTCTACGTCAGGATTACGATAGGTCAAATTGTAACGGCCAAAGAGCCTGCTCTTTGGGAACATTCTACTCAAACCGATAATTCTTGTGAAGGCAACCCACGGCGTCGGCATACTTCTCCTGCTATTAATCTGGAATGAACCATCAGGATTTATCAACTTACAGCCCACTGCCCCAGCTTCTGGATGACTATCAAGAAAATCTTTTAATATTATTAATGTGTCTTCTTGAATGAGTGTATCAGGATTCAAGATAAAAACATACCTGCCCTTTGCCATCCTTAATGCCTGGTTGTTAGCCTTAGAAAATCCAAGATTCTTATGATTCTCGATAAGATGTACTGAAGGGAATTTTCTTTTTACCATTGACTGACTGCCATCGACAGAGGCATTATCAATTACAAAAATTTCTATGGCGAGATTGTGCCGCGCTTTTTCAATCGCCATAAGACATTGTTCGAGAAATGCCTTAACATTGTAGTTAACAATAATAATTGTAAGGTCTGGCATCATCTTCCTAAAATTATATGTATACCCTTCGGTAAGTCAAGAATACTTAAACAACTACCTAAAATCCTAAATACCTAAATGCCTAAACTCCACCCGTCTATGACGGGCGGGACAAACGCCTAGAATCGAATCTTCGTTTATCGGTTCTCGGTTTGGAAAAGCGACTTTCCGCCTCTGGCGAGAATCCTCGAACTCGGGACGTTGCTCGGAAGTCGTCTTCGTATTTTCGAAACCATAATACGAAACCGTAGCGCTTTTCGCAACCGCTAAACGCCCTGCCCCGAATTGCCTCCTCCTATAACATAGAGATATATCCTATCCTCTGGTAGCGCGTCTTCACATTCCCAGTCCTCAAACGGCCAGATATAAGAGACAATACGAGTACCTGGTTTCAATTCATCGATGAATTTCTTTTTCAGTTTGTTATTGGCAGGACGAAACAAAAAGACAGTGACTACAGTAGCATCACCTATCCTTTTCTTAAAAAAATTACCAAATTTCAACTTTATTTTACTCGTGTATCCTGAAAGAAGAATGATGAACCAAGAAAATAAGAATCTGAATGGGTCAACCTCAATACCCACTGCCTGCGCACCGAATCTCCGTGCAGCAGTTAGTACAATTCTCCCATCGCCACTGCCTAGATCGTAGACAACATCATTCTCATCAACCTGAGCAAGGTCAAGCATCTTATAGACTTTACTCATAGGAGTTGGGTCATATCCGGCGCCGATCGGCAATGTCCAATACTTCCAGATGAGATAGATAATGAAGGTGACTGCCAGGATTATAAGGAGCTGCATTTTTAAAAAGATATTGGTAATATGGAAATCGGTTCTCGGTTTCGAAAAGCGATACGGTTTCGTTTATCAAAGTTTGTTATAAGCTGATCTAAACAATAAACAACTAACAATAGACTTCCCGATTCCGAGGGTTCTCGCCAGAGGCGGAAAATCGCTTTTCCAAACCGCCTAACGTATCCAACAATTCGCGGTATAGAGGCAGAATTACTATGACACATAACACACAATTTATGCACAGTACCTTATATGTAATTAGAGTACTACCACTTAAGGTACCGGTTAATAAATTTTAGTATAAACTCAAGTCTCTTTTCTCGACGTCGTGGTGAACCATGCCGCGATAATCCATGCGGTTCCAATGGAAAACGCACCATCTCCACGTCACGTTTGAGCAGTTTCAAGGCCACAAAGAGTTCTTCTGCTTGGCTTATCGGACAACGATGATCCTGTTCACTATGGACTATGAGCAATGGTGTCTTTATGTTCTTCACATATTTCAGTGGCGACATATTCCAGTAGAATCGAAAATTATTCTTATCCCACCAGTGTCCCTTAAATTCCTTGGGCAGTGAAAACCCAAAATCAGAGCTGAAAAACGAAAGCATATTGACCACACTTCTCATGGTAACTGCGACCTTGAAGATATTTGTATGCCCTATTATCCAGTTGGTCATAAATCCACCATAGCTTCCGCCCATCACCCCCATCCTCTTTGCGTCGCAATAGCGACGTTTTGAGAGCAGACGAACAGCCTTCAAGATATCTTTGGTATCGGGAATACCCCATCGAAGATGGAGTGCCCGTGCAAACCTTTCACCATATCCCTGACTACCATGTGGATTAGAATAGAATACAATATATCCATGTGCAGCAAGCACCTGAAATTCATGGAAAAAGGAATTGCCATATAAGGCGTGGGGGCCTCCGTGAATCTGCACTATGAGCGGATATTTCTTCTTTTTGTTAAAGTTGGGAGGCATTAATAACCATCCCTGGATTTCATCTCCTTTGTCTCCTTTAAATCTGAACTCTTGAGGTCTTGAAATACGACGGGTCCTATGATAATCTCTGTTGATGTCGGTCAATCTCTTGAATTCCCTCTCCTTCAATAAATACAATTCTCCTGGCTCGAGAGGATTAGCAATGGCTAAGGCAAAGGTATCTTTTCCATCATAATCAAAGGCATAAATTACTTCGCTGTCACCCAAAACCTTCACGACCTTCTTTGTCTTTACATCTATTCCGTATAGATTGTTATTGCCGCGGTCTGCAGTAATGTGGTATATGAATCTGCCATCTTTCGAGAATATTGGATAATTTTGTGCATAGTTGCCCAAATCATCTATAACTAGCGCTGGGAATGTCCTATCAAAGGATTTTGATATATTCACAGCCTTCCCACCACGTTGAGGAACTAACCATATATTCTCATTACGCCAACCCACAAATTGCTCTGGATATTTTCTGCCGATATAGGCAATGTATCTGCCGTCAGGAGAAAATACCGGCATATACTTGGGGCCAGCCGGAGTCTTGATTGTCCGCTCCTTTTTACCATCGCTGCCGATTACCACAATATCGATATAGAGTAATTTTTCCTCATAGTTTTTTTGACGGTTAGAGACAAACACTATTTTGCTTCCATCGGGAGATATTGATGGATCGCCATCGCCGTTTTCGCCAAAAGTCAGCTGTTTCATCTTACCTGACCTCACATTTGCCTTCCAGATGTGTGGTCTTTGTTTTGGAAGCATCCCTTTGCCATCCAATTTATACCACATATGCTTCATGTGGTAATAGAGCGGCGGCTTTCCTTTTTCTGGTATTCTTTCTTTTTCCTCTTTTTTCACAAGGAACTCACAGATAATGGTCCTACTATCAGGAGACCATTCGTATTTCCCAAAAAAACCTTCGGTTTTGGTCGCTTGATATGCCTCACCACCATCTGCAGGAATTACCCAAATATTCTGTGTCTTCTTCTCCTGATCAGCCACAATATATGAGATGAATTTACCATTTGGTGACCATTTAGGGTTCTTTATGTCCTTATTGCCTCGGACAAATTGACGCTTTCTGCCATCTGCAGCGATCACATAGAGATTAGAAAAATATTTATTCTTTTTCTTGTCCATCCACTCTACGGTATAGGCAATCTTCTCACCATCAGGAGATAGGGCAATCTCCCTTAAAAATCTTAATTTATAGAGGTCCTGGATATCAACCAATCTCCTTTTCATAAAGCACTCCTCTTCATGAATAAAAAAATTCTACGAAGGATAATTGCACTCATCTACTTCACCAAGTGGTCAAAATCGTATTGACCAATCTCTCAGCGGTCTTTCTCATGGCCTCGTCTATGGCACTATCTTCATCCGTGTCATAGGTTGCCCAATCCGAGACACTCCCCTCCCAGAAAACCTCATTCTTCGCTTTATCAACACAGCGAACAGAAAATTTTACGGTTATTTTATACTCGAGAACAGTCTGGTCACTTGTGTAGGTATAAGGATCCTTTGAAAAACCTGAAACTTTACCCTGTATCACTATATCTGCACTATTTTCATCGACAATACGCAAATTTGAACCGCCGCGAAATGCCTCAAGCACAGCATTTGTAGCGAGTTCATCAAGCCTCACCTTTAATGTTTGATTTTCAAAGAGCTTAATATGCACTTTTTGCATATAGTTTGGTAATAACGAACGGGTAGAATAACCACAACAAGAAATGAACATAGACAATGCAAAAATCAAAATACTAAAGGACAAATGAATGACAAATGACAAATGCGCTAAATATGTTCTCCTCTTCATTTCTTGATTATAGATGAAAATATTAGCGTTAATTCCTGAGCCTCTTGCCACAACTCTCGGCTTTCTCTCTTTTTTGAAGGATTTGCTTTGGCAATCATACGCAACCAGTGTTTAGTTTCTTTCGATTCTTTTTTGCAAATGCTAATTTTATGTCTAAAGTCCTTTTTCGATTCTGCGCCATCAGCCTCCATGTAATTTGCACCAATACTCGTGCCAGAATCTACGAGTTGAGGTATCAACTCATTGTTTATGATATTCTGTGGTAGGCTCTTTGCAAACTCGATAATCGCCTCGCCGAATTTTGCCGTTCTTTCTTCTAAATCATATTTATTGTTTTTTGGAATTTGACATTGATTTGCCATTTGTACTTTGTTCTTTGACATTTTATTCTATCTCTTTCAATCTCTTCTGCGCCTCAGTACCCCAGGTATCACCAATGCCACGTTCTCTCATGAGCTGCTCATAAATTCTTGCTGCTTCATCCATTTCGTTCATAAACTCAAAAACAATCCCAGTCTTATAGAGGGCGGTGGGGGTCCACATTTCGTCCTGCGGGAACGAGTGCACTATTTTTTGATACTGAAACAATGCCCTCACAAGGTCACCCGTAGCAAGATATGCCTCAGCGAGCCAGTAATAGAATTCAGGAGAGGATTCAGCATCTGCTGCGCTTTTTAGATGTTCGACCGCGGTCCGCGCAGCGCCTGAGCGTAGATAGGCGTAACCAATATCAAATAGTATGTCTGGTTTCTCATCTTCGGACGCAGCTGGCAGCATTCTCTTCCCAACCTCTATAGTCTTCTCCCAGTCTGCGGATTTCTTGTAACAGATGAGCTGATTGCCCAGTGCATCGTGACGCAGTGAATCGTTCTCGCTCGCAAGTCCATAGTAATATGCCGCTTTGTCGAATTGATTCTTTAAATAGTGTATCGTCGCAATCTTAAAGGCTGCCTTGTAAAATTCTCTGCCTGTTTTTCTGCTATTTACAAAGAGGCTAAATCTATTGAGGGCAGTATCGATTTCACCACGAAGGAATGGAATCAGTGCCCAATTATAATACATTATATTCGGGAGATATCCTTCGGCTGAGTGAATGATACTGTTGTAATATTCCTCAGCCTCTTTATATTTCTTCTTGTCGATAAGATATTCTCCATAATAGTTTACCAGATTATAATCTCGATACGTGAAATATTGTTCAAAGAGCGCACCAGCCTCTGCTCTTCTACCCGCACGCGCAAGACTATAAACATACAGTTTCACTAAATTCGTGTCTCCTTGAACTGAGTCAAAAGAATATTTTACCACATCATCATATCTTCCATTCCCAAAGTCGAGTTTGATCAATTGCCTCCTTGCCTCAGAAACAAGGAGCGTGTCTCTGCTCGTCTCAATAACCATTCTATAAAGATAGCCAGATTCTTTTCCAATCCGCGACAATGCTTGTGCCAAGATGAATAGTAACTTAGGTTCATCAGCCTGAGAAAGAATGATATCATTTGCGGCGTGCGCATAGTCACCTCGGTTGAAATATCTCAATGCCCTGATCATTCGCACATAGCGTTCTGTATTCAGATAATCCACGTATTGCATGATGATACGGTATGCCTCATCAATTTCGTTGTTATCAAGGAGAAATTCGCACAACACTGAATCCAAATAGTAGGTACTGCCAATTTCTTTCTGTAGCAATGTCATGTCTTCAAGAGTCAACGAATCACTCAGAAGTATATCATGATAGGCGCTGTCTGGAGGATTTCGCGGTATTGTATCTCGTTCCAGAAATTGCACAAACAATGCGCACTCTTCTTCATCACGTGGATGGATTACCGCATCGAGATGACCAGTGTGTATACCCTGCAAAAGCAGTGCCTTATTCTTGCATTTCTCTAAGTCATATAATCTCTCTACTGAATAGCTAAACTTTGTCCAATCAAAAAGCCTGCTGATTTTTGTATACGGATAGAGAACGTCGTCATTCACTTTTCTGTGGTCAATCGACCTAAATATCTCGTACACTTCGATGGTGTCTCCTCGTTCTAAGAGGAGTTCCATGAGGTGCAGCTTACCGTTTACACCAGAGATACCTTCGTAATACTCTCTCTTTCTCGGAAAATCATCGGTCACTGCAGCACGCAATATCTTGATTGTATCGGTCTGTGGGCATAGTGAGAAAATATGCTCGGCGAGGTCTCTTCTGCCCTGACGAAAAAGACCATGGCCGATACGTTCTAATGTTGCATAATCATCCAGGAGATAGCCATACTCCTCAATATATTCCAAAGCAATACCAAATGCCTCTCTCTTAGACAATTCTTGAAGGAGTAGATTAAAGATATCCTTACGATGTTGATCATACACGTATTTATTCAAAAAATAACTTGCATAAGAGAACAAATTCAAAAAATCTTCACGTTTATCGTAAATCTTGATAAGATAATATGTAGCTTCGGGAATGCGGCTGCTCAAAGGTTCATCCTCTAACAAATGCATGAAATAGACTTCTGCCAGTTTATATTTTCCTTGCTCATAAGCCTTTACCGCCATCTCAAAATTATCATCATCCGCCCACATAAAGAAAAGAGGAAGAATCCAAAGAGAAATAATTATACCTCTCGGTCTCATCATCACTTACTCCTTTTATCCTTGAATTTCAGCCCGCAAAATGTTCTCGATCTTCTCAGCAGCATTATCCCACGAGAAATTATTTACCCATTCTTTCGCAGCGCGAGAAAATGTTTGCCACTTTGCCTCATCATCGAGAAGTTCGATCACTCTGTTGGCAAGGGCATCAATATCACCGTATGGATACAAGAATCCTGTCTTGCTGTCTGCAACTACTTCACGTAGACCAGGTGAATCGGCGCAAACGACCGGTGTACTGCATGACTGTGCTTCGATCGCTGTAAGTCCCCATCCTTCTTTAATCGACGGCTGAACAACCACGCGGGCACGTGAATAGATTCGATACTTCTCCTCTTCACTCACAAAACCGGTAAATGTTATCTCCACACCTAGCCTGTGTGACAAATTGACCAACTCATCCTTGGCATCGCCATCGCCCACAATGATTGCCTCAACTTTTCTTTTACTTTTGACCAATAAGACCGCCTCCACAAAATGGTCTATTGATTTGTACTTTTTTACTCGACCTACAGAGGCGATGAGATTCTTTTGACGTCTTTCAGCTCTTATCTGAGGCATTTTAGGTACGCCGCTTTGGACCACAAATATTTCATTGTGCACTCCAATTCTTCTCAGGTCTTCAGAGGTACTGTGTGATATTGCAATAAATTTTGAACTCGGGTAAAAAAATGGTATAACGCTTTCGGTAAGAAATACATAACTAGCAAAAAGGAAATTTGTCTCCCGGAAGATAGTCTTCCTAAAAAGGTGCATAAGCATTGGAAGAACCTTTTTGCGCGTAAACAGCGGAGAGTAAAAAGGAATCTTATTTAAGTCGTCAATGATTATATCAATTTTATTATGTCTTAACAGAGTGCGTAATGCGGATGGTACAAAAAAATTGAAATTCGATCTCTTCCCAATTCGATAGATTTCGAAACCATCAATGATTTCGTATCGGCTCTGTCCTTGTGCCCTACTCACCAAGAGCATGACATGATGGCCCTTTCTTATCAGACGCGAGAAAACCTCATAGAGATAGACCTCGGCACCACCGGCAAGTGGATTCATCCAATCTTGCCAATTAATCACCAAAATATTCATGTAGTTAGTAAAAAACCGAAAGTAGAAGTCGAAATTTGGCAACTCTGTGTAATCTGTGCTGTCATTTCTGTGGTTTCTGCGTCAAATCTTTGCACGCCAATAATTGAGAAGGTCCTCAATGGTTTTTTCAAGCCTAATCTTATGCATCCATCCGGTACGTTGAGTAAATTTATTGCCATTGCCGATTAATGTAGGTATATCCACCTTTCTTATTTTGGAGGGATCGGTCTTCACTTCGAATTTTGCTTTCGATAGTTTCCTGAAGAACTCTAATGCCTCCTCAATGGTATAACCTGTATTCGAAGAAATGTTGTAGATGTTGCCAGATTCACATTTCTCAATAGCCAATGCATACGCCCTGATAATGTCCTTTACATTCATGAATTCTCTCTTAACCTTAGTATTACCGAGCTCAATTAAAGGTGGTCTTTTATTTTTTTCGATTTCGGCAATCTGAATGGCGATTGTTGGCAGTACAAAATCCCTTGATTGCCCAGGACCTGTATGTGTGAATGGCCTCAAAATAACACAATCTATGCCATCGATAAAGTAATTATTACAGACTAACTCAGCTGCATATTTACTTACTGCATAGGGATTTTTTAAAAAAATATTAGCATTCTCTGACAAGTTCTCACCACCTCCGTACACTTCACATGTTGAGACGAAGACAAAACGGACTTTTTTACTAAATTTTTTTATTGCATCCAATAGGTTAACCGTACCAATCATATTCGTAGCATATGTATGAGGAGGATCGCGAAATGATTTAGAGACGGAACTTATTGCAGCAAGATGAAAAATAATATCGGGTTGATAGGTTTTAAGAGCATCCTTTATCATCTCAAGATTGAGGATGTCAAGAGGAATATATTTCCCTCCTTTGGGCAACAACAAAGGATAACTTGCGGGAACTACTTTGTAAAGGGTATCCTGCAAAAGTTTGGTCAGGTGCGAACCTACGAATCCTTCAGCACCTGTAATGAGCACTGTCTTCACTCTATTCGCTCTCGCCAGTAATCGAGTAAATCCTTTAATGTTTTGTCAAATGGTATTTCTGGTTTCCAGCCTGTCTCCTTCTGGAATTTCTCAGAAGAACCAATTAATAATTCAACGTCTGATGGTCGCAATCGTGTAGGGTCTTGTTTTATTTCTAAATCTACATTAGATAGTGCGATAAGTTTATCAAGCATATCCTTTATCCTTACACCGATACCCGAGCAGATATTATACACTTCTCCTGGTTTTCCTTTCTCGAGAGACACTGCATATGCACGAGCGACATCACGCACATCCAAAAAATCCCTCACCGCATCCAAATTTCCAACATATATTACCGGTTTACGTTTCCCCTTTTCGATCTCAACAATCTGTTTTGCAAAATTAGAAGTTGCGAATACTACACCTCTCCGTGGTCCTGTATGGTTAAATGCTCTCGTTCGTATTGTCTTCAACCCATAACTCCTGAAGTACTGATAGCCGAGAAAATCTTGTGTAACCTTACTGACGCCATAAGGACTCAGCGGTCGTAGAGGATTGGTCTCCTTTATCGGAATCTCTTCTCGATAAACCATGCCATATTCTTCACTCGAACCGGCAATTTGGATTAATGGATCGATCCTCGCCTGTCTCACCGCTTCGAAGAGATTCACTTCACCAATCACATTTGTCATTAACGTTTCCTGAGGTGCACGCCATGAAAAGGGAACATAACTCTGGGCTGCGAGGTGAAATATGCGTTCGGGTCTAATTTCTGAGATCATTGCGTTCATTGATACGGCGTCCTTGATGTCGCATTCACAGAGTTTCAGTTTATTTTGGATTTGGAGGATGTTTCCTCGGTCGGATCGCCATTTTATTGTACCAAATACCTCATGTTTTCCCTCTGTCAAAAAATACTCAGCGAGATGGCTTCCCGCAAAACCAGATATACCTGTAATTAATATTTTCATGGCTACTCCTTACAGTTGCACAAATGGTAAATAGCTCAATGGCTCAACCGCTTTATTCTGAAATCTCACCTCGTAATGCAAGTGCGGCGACGTTGACTTACCCGTGGATCCCACTGTGCCGACGAGTTCACCACTTGTTACGTTATCTTTTTTCCTAACACGTACTGAATGCAAATGGCCATAAAACGTAGAGTAATTGATATCATGATCGATGATGACATAATTACCGAATATCGAATCCCATCCTGTTTCCCTGACCACACCAGAAGCAGCAGCAACGACCGGCGAAAACCGGGGTGCGGCAATATCAATACCTTGGTGTGTTGGTCCGAAATCCTGAGAAATCTCACCCCTTGTGGGTAATAACGAAGGCACATTTTCTTCTCTTCGTGCAATAATATCTATCTTCTCAGAATACTCTGAAGTCACTTCATCAATAACCGGTTCAACCGGTGGTGGCGTTTTCTCGATACCCAGCATAATTTTTAATCTCCGATTGTTCATTTCAGCAACATCTAAGTTCCTTTTAATCTCTTGCAGCTTTGCAAATTCCTGTTCCATCTCGGCATTACGACGTCTGATCATTACTGACTGTAATGCCTGGTAGTACACGCGCGAATAACTAAAAACAGCAATGAGTATCGCAACCACTATTACCGCGATGACCGCAAAAATCGGTTTTATCCATTTCCTGGGAAGAAAGAGATATTTTGAGCGCCCAGAATCGGTTGCGGTTACAACAATCGAGTATCCTTTCTTCATACTCTATTTAAATCCTCTTTCACAGAGATGGGTGAGCAATTTCACTATATTCTCAACATCACCAAAATCACACACCTCGTTTGTGGAATGAATGTACCGAGTAGGAATTGACAGCACACCACTCAGTACTCCTTCCTTCACCAGTTGAATTACTGCTGCATCGGTGGTACCCATCTCAAGGATCTCTAATTGATAAGGTATCTTGATCTTTTGCGCAAAAGAAATCAATTTGTCCCTGATCAACGGGTTACTTATAAAATATGAATCTTTTACCTTGATTGCAACCCCCTTACCAATAGAAACATCCATCTTGTATGACTCTGGTGTGTCACCAGTATCGGTTACATCGACTGCAATCGCATATTTAGGTGCAATTGCATAGGCTCCAGTCTGTGCACCCCTGAGGCCTACCTCTTCCTGTACGGAAAAGACAAAATACAGGTCATCTTTGTTATTCTTTATCTTCTTGATGGTCTCGATAAGGCAGTAGCAGCCGATGCGGTCATCAAGCGCCTTTGCTGAAAATCTTTTATTGAGCGTAACAGCCTGTTGATGGAATGTGGCTATATCTCCAATCCTCACCAGCGCCTCTGCCTCTTTTTTATTCTTCGCTCCTATATCTATAAACATATTGTCCATGCGTGGCGGTTTTGGTGTCTCACGTTTTGTTTCGACACCAATCACGCCGAGTGTTCCATTTTCAAATATGACACGCTCATACAAAATCCTGTCTGTAAATATTCCACCGACATTAGTAAATCGTAGAAAGCCGTTTTTATCAATATGTGTTACAATGAGACCTATCTCATCCATATGTGCACAGAGCATAATCTTATCCCCATGACCACGCTGAGGCGGTCTATTCGCTATTAAATTACCGAGACGGTCAACCTCAATTCTTTTACAGTATCGTTTAATTTCTGATCTGATAGTCTGCCGTACTGCATCTTCTCGGCCAGCCGGTCCATAGATATTGCAGAGTTTTTTTGCTAGCTCCATAGTGTCTTCTCCTTCAAGATTCTTTGAATACTTTCAGCGAGTAACTGAATCCCTGCCTCGATGTCTTTTTTTGAGGCGATTGATAAGGGTGAATGAATATACCGTGCCGGAGTCTGAATAACGGCCGCTCGCACCCCTTGCCTTGAGGTGTGTATTGCTCCGGCATCAGTGCCGCCGATCATAGGTCTTTTGAACTGATATAAGATATCGTTCTTCTGGGCAGTTTTCTCTAAAAGGGACACAAGTCTCCTATCACATATGAGTGAGCGATCAGCGATTGAGATAACAGTCCCCTTGCCAATTTCAGGATAGAGAGGAACGTCTTTTTCTACTGGCCATTCTCCTGATGCGGTGGTGTCAATAGCTATGGCAATGTGAGGAGAGACCCTGTACCCGACGATCTTTGCTCCCCTGAGTCCTGCCTCTTCCTGCACAGTAAATGCGCCGCAAATGGGTAGGTCGGTATTTCTAATTAACTCGATGAGCATGTAACACCCAATGCGGTTATCAAATGCCTTTCCATAGATACTGTCGCCAACCTCGCTGAATTTTGTATCAAACGTACCGAGCTCACCAACCTCAACGAGCTTTTGTGCCTCTTCTTTTGAAGACACGCCGATGTCAATAAACAGACTCTTCGTTTCCGGGATCTTCGTCATCTCATCTTCTTTTGCCTGATGAACAGGTTTATGACCAATCACACCGGGTATCTCTTTCTTGCCAACAACCACCCTCTTTGCCAAGAGTACATGAGGGATGATACCAATGGTCTTAAATCTGAGTAATCCATTCTTATCAATGCCTGTAATAATAAAGCCAACCTCGTCCATGTGGGCGGCAAGCAGTATTTTTGGTGTCACTTCTCTGCCCTTCCTGATAATGAGATTACCGTATGGGTCTTCAAGACTCTCGCTCACATCATGCTGAATAAGACCCTTAATGAACTCCCTTATCGTGCGCTCTCCACCACTGACGCCATAGAGTTCACTTAATTCCTTGAGCATAGGCAGATTATACCTAATACGACCTTATTGTCAACCTAGGAGGAATAGCACATAGTAATCGCTTTTGCATCTTTTCCACTACCGACAAGACGATAATGTCTTGTTGACTTTCAAGCTGCTGTGGGGTATATTTGGAAGGAGGTATGATGATTACTGCATGTATACTCTCTTTCCTCATCGGTTACATCTACGAAGATAGCGACAGTCTCATAGTCGTTGATGACAGCCTCCTCATCTGCGGCAGTCATCACTACACCATCAAAATAGACATCAGCATGAGCACACTCACGGTTCGCCAATGGGATGCCACAGACTCAACCGGATGGCTCTTTTTGGATGCACCTCTTATATATCTGCATGACTCCTCACAGATTGATGGTTCAGGCTCAGGGTATCGTGGTGGTACAATTCCTCATCCAGATGGCTATGGCCCAGGGTATGGTGAAAGTGGCGGAGGAAATGGCGGTGGCGGCGGTGGCGCTGGCTATGGTGGTTATGGTGGTCAAGGCGGCGATAACTATCCGGGAAGCGGCGGCAGTGTCTACGGGAGTGATTCGGATACCATAATAGACATCGGCTCTGGTGGTGGTGCAGGTCGTCTGAGCGCGGTGGATGGCCATGGCGGAAATGGTGGCGCAAAGGTCTATCTCTGTGGGCAGAGGATTATTATTGATTCCTCATATATTCACACACATGGCCAAGCCGGTGTGGATGGTTCTCTCGAAGCTGGTGGTGGCGGTTCTGGAGGTAGTATCATGGTCAGGGGAGATAGCGTCTTGATCCACGGATCACGATTACACGCAAATGGTGGAAGGGGCGGTGATGCATCATTTGGAGGAGGTGGTGGTGCAGGTGGTGGTCGCATAAAGATCTTCTACTCCCTGTATCTTGAAACCTCAGAGATGAATCTCTCCGTCATAGAAGGAGCTGCGGGCACTGGAAGCCATGGTGAACCTGAACCCGGCACACCCGGTTCTGCCTATACTGGATTGATTGTTGGCATTGCAGAAGTGGCAGAGATAAAAAACCATGGAACAAGAATCAATGCAAATCCAGTGAGAGATGGATTTGCAATAACCCTTGAGGAAGTCCCAGCTCTCCTGAAATTATACGATATTTCAGGACGAGTCGTCAAGGTGTTGTGGATAAAGAATAAGACAGAATATATCAGCTTAGACGATATAAAACAGGGTATTTACTTCTTGAGAGTGGACAGAGAAAACAAACCAATTGGCAAGGTCATCCTACTCAAGTAGCACCAGGAATGCTCACCATAAAATGTGCACGATGCAGGAGTAAGGTCTTTAGGTATCTAAAGATTGGAAAAGGAAGGGTATTACACTGCTGGAAAGACAGAATCATCAAGGATTTTAGCGCTCATGATGGTAACAAGATAACCTGTAAATGCGGCAATCTCATCGGTATTGACCAAGGCAAATGGGTCAAAATGCGCCAAAAATCCTTTACCTATACAGGAACAAAAACCAACAAGTGATTCGATATCTGTACAATTGTACAGATATCGAATTATCCGGTGTTCTTCTGCCTTGAGGGCGCTGTCTGCTGACACTGACTCCAAAGCAAAAAAATAAAACGTAGAGAGAGGAGTCCCGTCATTTTCGGGTTTCTACCCTGCTGTTAAGGCCCAAGGACTGCCTCAATACTTCTCCACTTGCATTTTTCCGAAACTTGGATATAATTCTTTCATTAAATAGAAGACGCTCACTATCATTTGATTCTAAGATTTTGTGTCTAATGAATAGCAAATAATTAAGGAGGTTACAGAGATGGATGACAAGACCAAAGATTTTTTGAAACAACGATTAGGAGATGAAGGCTATGGCAAACTCATGAAAATCAACAACCCTCGTCTCCACCAATTCATTGCAAAGTATGTTGAACATTGCGATCCAGACAAGGTCTTTATCTGCACAGATGAACCTGCAGACATTAAGTACGTAAGAGAGGCAGCGATAAGAAACAAGGAAGAGATGCCCCTTGCGAAAGCAGGCCATACAATCCATTTTGACAACTACCATGACCAGGCGCGGGATAAAGAGCACACGGTTATACTTATCCCTAAGGGTGTAGACCTGGGTGCAACCATTAAGACCGGTGATAGAGATACGTGTCTCGTGGAGATTCATGAAATCATGAAGGGTATTATGAAAGGCAAAGAGCTGTATGTGCGATTCTTCTGTCTCGGTCCAACGAATTCTGAGTTTTCACAACCCGCAATACAGCTCACTGACTCTGCCTATGTTGCCCATAGCGAGGACATTCTGTATCGAAAGGGATTTGAGGAGTTTGTCAGACAGGGACCAGACGCACGGTTTTTTAAGATTGTACATTCGGCAGGTGAACTCGATGAAAGAAAAACGAGCAAGAACCTGGATAAGCGGCGCGTGTACATAGATCTCCAGGAGAGTATTGTGTACAGTGCGAATACGCAATACGGCGGAAACACCATCGGACTAAAAAAACTCTCTATGCGTCTTGCCATAGATCGTGGTTCTCAGGAAGGATGGTTGACAGAACATATGCTCATCATGGGAGTGCATGGTCCAAAGGGCAGAGTGACATACATCACGGGTGCATTCCCATCACTCTGCGGTAAGACATCTACTGCGATGCTCGACAATGAGACGATTGTTGGCGATGACATCGCGTATCTGAGAAAGAAAAATAGCGAAGTTCGGGCAGTGAATGTAGAAAAAGGAATGTTCGGCATCATTATGGGCATTAATTCTGAGGATGACCCTATTCAATGGAAGGCGCTTCATACACCTGGTGAACTCATCTTCTCCAATGTGCTCGTCACGCCAGATAAGGGCGTCCACTGGATCGGTAAAGATGGCGAGGTGCCTCCAAAAGGAAATAATCACTCAGGCGAATGGCACAAGGGCAAGAAAGACGAAGCTGGTAATGAGATAGCTCCTTCGCATCCCAACGCCCGTTTCACGCTCTCACTCGAAAACCTCGAAAACCTTGATCCAGCGCTTCATGATCCAAAAGGTGTCGTGGTCGGTGGCATGGTCTATGGCGGCAGAGATTCTGATACATGGGTGCCAGTAGAAGAATCGCTGGACTGGAAACACGGCATCATCACAAAGGGTGCCTCACTCGAATCTGAGACGACCGCAGCAACACTCGGCAAGGCAGGTGTGAGAAAATTCAATCTTATGTCAAATCTTGACTTCCTTTCCATACCGGTTGGCAGCTACATCCAGAACAATCTTGATTTTGCCAAAGGACTGAAAAAGACACCGCTCATCTTCTCAGTAAACTACTTTTTAAAGGATAAAGATGGTGATTTCCTCAATGCGAAGACTGATAAGAAGGTTTGGTACAAGTGGATGGAATTGCGTATTCACAATGATGTTGATGCTATAGCGACTCCTACTGGACGTATCCCCAAATACGACGACTTGAAGCGGCTTTTCAAAGAGGTCTTGGATAAGGATTATAGCATGGATGATTACAAAAAGCAGTTCACGGTGCGTATTCCAGAAAATCTCGCTAAGATCGAACGGATCAAAAAAATATACGAAACCCAGGTGCACGATACGCCTCAGGCTGTGTTTGACACATTGGAAGCACAAAGGCAGCGGCTCATCAAAGCCCAAAAAAAGCATGGTGACTATATAACACCTGACAAACTCGTGTAAGATACAGTAGTATAAATTTGGGGTCGGCATGTGCCGACCCCTTTTTGTTTACGAATTGCCACGCTTATATTGACACACACACAAAATATATTATAATGACACAACAAACACAGAGGAGGTTCTATTCATGAGAAAAAAGCATGTAGCCAAATTCATTGAAGAAAGAAGAAGATTAAATAAGATAGTAATGAAGTATAGCAGCGATGAGATAAAGAAATTTTACAGCTTGGATGCACAAGTTTATCAAGAAGGTATTCTTTCCAGAAAGATCAAGGAATTAATGGGCCTTGTCGCATCACTAGTACTCAGATGTGATGAATGCATTACCTACCATATTATGCAGTGTTATGATAACAACGTCACGACCGAAGAGCTCGAAGAGGCTCTATCTATTGGTCTCATCGTTGGGGGCTCAATCACGATTCCTCATATCAGAAAAGTCTTTGCACAATGGAATGAGTTGCAGAAAGGAGAAAAGACATAATGAAGACATCACGATCTCATTACCGCACCATAAAAGACTGGTACTACAGAAATGTATTATTACATGTTGTCGAAAATCTCAGAAAGAGGGACTTTGCTGCATCATATTTTCCTACCATTGACGCAGTCAATAGAAGCATCATAAAGACGATTCCAAAATCAGCGTCTATCGGCGTGCCTGGCTCAGTAACCATCCGCGAACTCGGCATCATCAGACAACTAAAGGAGCGCGGAAATAGAGTAGTACAACATTGGAAAAGAGGTCTCACCGAAAAAACTGATAGAGAAGTGAGACACGAGGAGGCACGTGCTGATTATTACCTCACGAGTGCCAATGCCATTACCATGGAAGGCGATATCATCAACGTCGATGGTGTTGGTAACCGTGTTGCGGCAATGATATATGGACCAAAAAATGTCTTCATTATAGTAGGCTATAACAAAGTTGTGCGCTCAGTAGATGAGGGTATAAGACGGAGTAAAGAGATTGCTGGAGTGATGAATGCAAAGCGAGTCGATGCCAAAACACCCTGTGCCACAACTGGCATCTGTATTGATTGTCACGCAAAACAGAGAATCTGTCGTGTAATCTCAATCATACAGTATAGACCTTGGCAGACTCATATCGCGGTGTTTTTGGTCAACCAACACCTGGGCTTTTGATGAAAGTCGGATTTCTTCAATTTAATCCAGTATTTGGGAAAAAACAGCGAAATTTTGACACAGTAGGAGAACTCATCAAAAATAATAGTGCTGACCTCATTACCCTACCCGAATTGTTTAATACAGGATATGCCTTCTTGACTAGAGAAGAACTGGCGCAACTTGCTGAACCAGCTGCCGGCGGTGAAACTTCAGACTTCATCCTCTCACTCGCGCAGCAGATGAATTGCTGTCTTGCCTACGGTTTTGCAGAAAAGAAAGGCAGAGAGTTCTATAATTCTATGGCTTTAATGTCTCCCCAAGGACTTATTGGTGTATACCGCAAAGCACATCTCTATTGTGAAGAAAAGAAATTGTTCCAGCCTGGTGACACTGGTTTTGAGGTGTTTGAATACAAGAAGGTAAAACTCGGAATGCTGGTGTGCTATGATTGGATCTATCCTGAGGCAATGCGCACCCTTGCTGTCAAAGGCGCACAGATAATACTACATGCGGCAAATCTTGTGATGTCGTACTGTCCTGATGCAATGATTACACGTGCGCTTGAAAATCGTGTCTACATCATAACCGCTGATCGCATCGGTACAGAAAGGAGAGGAGGCAAAGAATACACCTTCATTGGAAAGAGTCAGATCGTTTCACCCAATGGAGGGATTTTAGTCAGGGTCAAAGACGAAGTATGTGTGAAAACCGTCGGCATTGATCCATCTGTTGCATTGAACAAAGAAGTCAACGAATTCAACGATATAATCAAGGATCGAAGGGATGATCTCTATTTCAAATGAATCTGTTTAGACGAGCTTTTTTGCCAACTGAATGCCATTCTTGAGTATGTAATCTTGAGTACCTTCATTTGTGTGATAACCCGATGTCTTCGTAGTATGCTGTCTGATCACAATGACATCAACCTCTTCTGTCTCTTTTCGTTCAATCGTGAGTTTGTCTAATAGATGTTTTCCAAGTTTTTCAAAGATACTAAATTCTGGTTTTGCGAGTAATACGACATAAAAATACGGATAATTGCGTGATTTTACGGTATTGATGGAAATCTGACCCTGCAGACCGATAAATGCTTCTGGGGCATTCTTGAACTTGATTAACAGCCGTGTGTCCATTGGTACAGTACCTTCTTTGGCCTCGCCAATCTCAAGATAGGGAATTGCCTGAAGCACAGGATCCTCTTTTATCATTGTGGAGCCAATGAGGCGCTTTACTATCTCAATTTTTATATCTAATGCATTGGGCATCCAGGCACTCTTGCGGCCAGTCAATGCCAATCCAGAAAAAAGGATAATCGCATTGACTATGGTGGCAATCAAAGGAAAGGGAAACGAAGATGCCTTTAATAGGGGCATACCAAAAGAAAGCCCCATGATGAAGAATATAAATAATACGACGAGGGCACCTGCACCGCTACTTCGAAATTTTTTTATTTTTCTACATTGAACAGATACCTGCTCAATCTTCTCCGGCGTTACCTGCTCCCATGTCACGTTTCTTGGTCTTATTCTCTTTATTGAAATACCCCTCATGAGATTGAGAACCAGACAGGCAACGATAAAAGGTATACCTGTCAGGATATTTCTCGAACTCAACTGAAAGAGAAACCCTGTGGCAATGAGCAGGAGAGAAACGAAATTTCTTAACCGAGCTGAAATTTTATCAAAGAAGAGGTATACCCTATGTTCTTCCATGTAATTCCTCGAGCCCGCACGCCTGCCAGTATAGAGGACAGGCACCTTTACACACCGTGAAGTGTAGACACTCATGGCACAGATCAGGCGCGTATTCACCATTTCTAAAATAGCTGAGTATTGACGACTGCCAGATGTCCTTAAAATTGTTCCTGAGCAGAGATGCAACAGGCATACGCCATGATGAGCAGGGAATAATATTACCCATTGGGTCAATACTGAGGAGCCCGGTAATGGCTGCGCATGATTTATTGCCAAATCCATAGGCTATTGGATTAAACGTACACATCGGTACGGGTGAATACCATAAGAATTTTATGCATTCTGCCTCTGCACGATGCTTGAGCTTTAATATATATTCACCAATTACTGAATAAGAAACCCATAGTTGTCTTTTTGAGAGCGCTGAACCACAGGGAATCAATAGATTCATTGAGAACCTTTTCAGGCCGATCTTCTTGACGAGCAAACAAATCTCCTCTAAGTAGTTAAGATTATTCTGTGAGACAGTGGTATTAGTATGTACTGGAATATGCGCATCCTTGAGCAATTCGATGCCCCTTATTGTTGCGTCAAAAGAACCCCTGACCCCTGTTATTCTATCATGTATTTCCGGATCTGGACCCTCGATACTCACCTGTGCACTCGACAGACCGGCCTTTTTGAGCATGTCGACACGAGTCCTGTCGAGTAAGGTACCATTGGTAATCATATTGGTCCATAAACCAACCTTTGATGCGTACTCAACCAACTCATAGATATCTCCACGGAGGAGAGGTTCGCCTCCAGTAAAACTGACAGACGGCACTTGCGTATCGTGATAAATCTTGAACAGTATTTTTCTTGTATCGCTCGTTTTCAATTCCTCATATGCTTTATCACCGACATAACAAAATTCACAATTCAGATTACATCGATAGGTTACTGCAATTTCAGATAATACCGGATACCCATTAAATTCACCATCGAATTCGTAATACGCAATAGCCTCTCGCTCTTCGTTTTCATTGAGACAGCCACTCACCGCAGCCCTGAGGTCACAGAAAAAGAAGTGAATCTCCTTACGTTTTCGGTCTGTATCGCCAACTGTAGCAAGGAATTCGTGAATTGAATGTCCTCCTAAGAGAAATCTTAAGAGCGCAACACCCGAGTGATTAAGTCTATAGACCTGATTGGGAATAAGAATCAGAAGTCTATCCAATTCCCGCACATAGATATAGGATCTAACCTTCTTAACAAAATCATCGATCCAATTGAGATCGAAAGACACACTCGTATTGAGTGTTTCGTGCTCGGTGTCAGCCTTAAGAGTACGGTCTGCATGTTTTAGGAATTTAGGCATTTTGGACTTTACCCAAGCCCGCCACACTTCTTGGCGGGCTGGGTTTAGGTATTTTATCATCAGTGCGCTCCTCCGCTCACACAGGCTGAATGGCAAGCCGAATGACACGCCGAGTGGCAGGCAGAATGGCAGGCCGAATGACAGGCAGAATGGCATGCATCATGACACGCAGTGTGCACATAACAGGCACTGTGGCATGCATCAGAGCGGATAAACGCTGAATAGTTTTTTATTGGCTCACCATAGACAAAAAATCCCTCTTCCATATTACTGTAGTATCTGTTCCTCATAAAATCTCTACGCATCAGATAGTCGTAGTATTCCTGCTTGTCATATTCATTATCGAGGAGCTTCTCTGGTGAGTGTTCGCCAATCTTCTCAGCATAGTATGCCTTGGTAGCAGTCAGGTCGCAATCCCATGCCTTGGCTGAAATGTTTTCCACGACTGTGGTTATTAAGGTCTTTAAGCCCGCCTCATCGAGCATACCATCTGATTTTACAGCATCGAGAAAGAGTGATTCATAATAACGCAAATTGCTCTGTCTTTGAAGCACAGTGATCTTGAGAGGATTCTGAGACATAATTTTGAGAATGCCACTTTCTTCCAATTTTGAAGCAAGTATCGTAAGCACCTTATTGACTGGATAGTCGAGAAAAAGTGCCGCCTCAATTAAACCAAGTTTTGCTACTTTACCAGATTTCCGAAATGTCGCAACTTCAATCTTTGGCGGTACCCAATCATCTCGAAGCCACGCCAGACTTGCCACCTCACTGTACACACCTTTCATCTGTTTTGCTTTTCTATTATTGTAGAAAATATAGGGGACGACATAGAGTATTATGTAGATGAGCTCATAAGGAATTGCGAAGCGCTCTTTTTTCTCGGGTATTATTTTAATTGTGCCAAATTTATCAGTATCGAAGTAAGAAGCAGGTACGTATTGCTGTATCTTCATCTTTTCTCTTGTCTGAATATTATTCTTGTGAATACGAACAGTAAAATAGTAACTGCCTTGGTATTCTTGACCATAGTAAGAGAGCAAGTAGTTCTCATTCATAAATTTCTCTGTACGGAAACTATAGTCATCGGGATTAACGACATTGCCAGGGACAGTAATTGGATAATGTACATATACAGTGTAGTGTTCGAGTGGCTCATCCCACTGTGGTGGTGCCCAATGTAATACTACCAGATCGCCAAATTCACTCCGGGTCTTCGCAAGATTGCCACTCTTTCCAAGGTCTCCACCAAAATGGATAACATAGGTTATCTCACCAGGGCCATATCTTCTGCCACGCGCGAGAATTACATCATATTTATTGCTGAGGTCTTTTATGTCGACCGGATACTCTCTGCCAGAGGCATCGACTGCATATGCGTTCTCATAATCGAAATACGGTTCAACCGACAGGCCTTGGAGATAGAAACCGCTCATTGAACCAGCGGGAACATTCCATCTGACCTTGTAGACAAAATCAGCCCTACCGTCTGCCCATAATGAGACATCTACCTCTACCCAGCGAAGGTCAGTGGACAACGATAGCAATGTTAGAAGCAGAAGATTACACATAATTAACGTACAGTAAAATCATAAATTCACAGAATTTGTACAGTTGAATGCCAAATGACAAAGGCCAAATACCAAATGAAGACCCAATGCCTAATGTCAAATTTTGACCTTTGTATTTTGTCATTCATTTGACATTTTAATTTTTTAATTTGGCATTAATTCAACAATCATTCCTTTGTAGCTTCGATGCGTGCGCGCAAGAGGTCAGCCTGTGCAGCAATAAATGATGAGTACGCTTCTTTTGCCTGAGACCAGCAGGTCTCATCGGGGAATGAATCGACAATCCCCTGCCAGACAATCTTGTATACCTTCTCGAGTGTGTCTCTTGCCGATCCTTTACCAGTATACTCAAACTGGGCTATCACCGGAACTGGTTGAAATACTGGTGTTGGACCAGCAACCACATCGGTCTGCGCGCCGGTAAATGTCACCCCGAGCTCCTCAATAACATCGATATGCACCTTAATGGCCGTGAGCACTGATGCAATTGAGAAGTCAGCAGTCGAAAACTTCATGTTCAAGACCTTGTCTTTGATCTCACCGTAAGGTAGATTCATCGTGCCTCCTTTGCTCCATTGTATAAAAAATTAAACATAAGTCAATTCAAATCCCAACCGACCATCAATTGACTGTATAATGGTGTACTAGAAAATTCTTCATAGAGCTTACTCAGAATCGAGCAAGAAATTGGTAATATATTCTTTGGTTCACCACATTTTATGCCGCATCCGCGTCACAAATCTCTCGATTACCTGACACATGTGAGAAATAGTCTCGTCTTTTATACTATACATTTTCTCATTACCTTTCGTGTCATAGCGCACCAAGTCAATATTTCTCAGTGTCTTCAGAGTCAGAGAGATTACGGGTAGAGATAAACCAATCTTTTTTGCGAGCCCACTCGGTGTGTCTCTTGAGTGCATAAGTAGCTTAATAATCTGGTAAGCAGTTGGATTACCCAATATTCTGCACACTCTCGATGCCCTATACTCAGTTTCCCGCATCTTTTTACGCATATCAAAATATACCAAAAAAAATTCATTTGTCAACTAGCATTTTTATAATTAAATAATTATTTAATTATAAAAATATCTAATTAGTAGCCGGATATAATTTTCCTATAGTTTAATGTATGGGAGGATTTTCTGGAAGAGTTTGTCGCCGATACCCTTGACTTTTTTGACATCTTCCAATTTTTTGAATTCACCGTTCATTTCTCTATATTCAACAATTCTCTGGGCTATCGATGGTCCTATACCGGGGAGATTCATGAGCTCGCTCATAGCGGCTTCGTTTATTGACATCTGAACCTTAATTTCTTCCACCAAGAGAGTATAATTTTGCTTTTGATGTTCTCTTCTTATGTAGTTCACGATGTTTAATGAAATAAGTATGCAAATCGAGATTGCCAAAATAATGAGTTCCTTTTTGCTCATGATATTATTTTTTAGTGGCGCGTTTTAAATCCAAGAGATATTTGATAATTTTAATAGATATACTTCGGATATACAATGAGTAAAAGAAATTTATACATTAAATCGACGCTTTCTTTACTACACTTGTCAATAGTGTCTTCACCAGAATCCCAATAGGGATAATCAAAATCGATGACATTAATAGCTCTGATACCATATTTAATAAGAGAAATATGATCATCGGTTATATAGTATTTGACGGCTGGGATAAAGACTGCCGGTGCGATCTCTATCCCAATTCTCCAGATAGAATCGACTAATTCTGGAAAAAACTTAACTGAATTCCCTTCCTGGTAAATCTGTAAGTCTTTGTCACCCACCATATCGACGACAAGAACGAAAGAATAGTCATCAATGCATGTCGAGGCAAAGTGTTGTGAGCCCAAAAGTTCGGCTCCACCAACATCTTCACCATCAAAAAACAGAAGGTCAATAGCCATCTTTGGAGCGTTCTTTTCTAAGGTATCAGCAATACTCAGGAGTAACGACACGCCGGAGCCACCATCGTTTGCGCCTGGACAACCAATGTCGGAATCCCAATGCGCGGCTAATCCAATCCTCATGCCCGTACCAAGGAATCTTTTATATATGTTATAAAACCATACATCTCTGACACTGAATGAATCTATTTCAGGATTATTTAGATTCTTTACAATAAAATCGCGCGCTTTTTTATGCCCCTGAGTACCAGGAACCCGCTCACCGATTCTTGCGAACTCTACCAAATATTCATATGGACTTTTCGCCCACATCAATGTATACGGCGTGAATGCCAAACATATCAACAAAATGAAGTAAAAGCCTAACTTGCGAAATTCAGATTCAAAATTTAGAACTGAATATTTGTCCATATATTGAGTCCTATCCGCCGGGTGTCTTGGTCACTATTCTTGTCACTATTTTGAGAGTAATCGAGGTTTGCGCCGCCTGTTATGCTCGAAGAAAAATTATATGAAAGACCAAGATTTGCAGCAATAGTACTGGCATCATTCGCGGGTCTATCGAGATTTGTAAAGTAATTTGTGCTTCGACTGTACCTAAACCCGAGATTGAAGGTGAGGTTTGATTTGAACTTTAGTCCTTTCAAAAATGGTAAACCCAATCCACGTGGCGCACTGAATGTATAACCGAAATTGGCTGAACCTCCCCAGTTGAGTATTTTTGAGGGAACTGGTGTCACGCCAGAATAGTTAGTCGCATCTGTTACGGAATACGTGAAATCAAATGTTGTTGACATGCCATTATTCCACGTCGATTGCCAATTCAGTAGAGGACTAAGATTGATACCTTTAGAATCTGAGATTAATGAATCACTCTCATCGTATCGCTTTTCAATAGACTGATTCAATGCAGTGCTAATTGACGAAGAACGAATCCATTTTTTCAGCAAGGGCAGCGATTCAAGCCTCAGTATATCCAAATTGAGATTAGGATATTTGACAGTAACCGTTCTGAATTCATCACCACCATAACTGAAAGTCCTATTGATTGTATTATCATATCCTCCCTTGACATTGATAAACTGAAAGGTCATCCCAGATCTTATGTCATAGTAATCGGTCACACCCCTCCCTGGATAGCTGCCTTCGGCAACATCATCACTCGGTATTGAATCCACTAATCCCCATTGATACTGAGCGTCAGGACGTACCTTAACATTGAGATAATTCGAACTGCGCTGCCGTCTAAAATTGAATGTCGGATTGTGGAGGTGACTCACAAAATCTTCTATCTGTTTTGCAATCCACGCAGGAGAGCCTGTTGCGTGTAATGAATCTCTTGTTTCATCCCTCAGTCTTGTGAGGAAACCAAAGATACGTTTCACGTCAACACTTGTTTCAATCGTGTAAATTCCAGAATTGTTAACATTACGGAGGTCTTCATTCTGCCTAATCTCAAAAGTATGGTCTTCATGATAAGAGGAATTAAAGGTGAGCCGTGGTGAAATTATCTTCAAATCAGGTGCCAAAGATGTGTTTAGTGTCTGATCCCTCGCGACCTCTTCACCATATCTTCCTCTTGTTCCAACTGAGTCGCGTGACTGAGAAAAATTATAACTCGCGCTCAGTACTGAATGCGGTGAATAGGAAACCGAAATAGAGGGCTCTAATGTCTTTTTCTCTTGTACACCGTAGTCAGAGAGTTTAAAAGTAGAATCGATATCTGCGCGGTAGTACGTTCGAACTTTGTTGTCGTTATAGAGGGCATTTAAACTGATGGTTTGAGGCAGTAACGAGAATGCCTGATTAAGAATTTTAAAGTCAAATTTAGGATTCAATGTATATGCCGCACGATAGCTCTTGAGATCGGACGTGTCAGCATCTAAAGTTGAACGAAGATAAGATTGCGAACGCTCGTGACTCAAGGATAATCTATCTATAGTATTACTTAAAAGCCAATTCCTCGAATTGGATTTTGCAAAACTAATCGAGTATGATTTTGATATTTGTTTTGATTGTTGTTCATCACCTTCTTCATCAGTAATTTCAATATCATCTGAAAAGTATGAAAATCGAGGATCGGTAACTGAATTGCTGTAATTTAAGCCCAGTGGTATGTTGAAACCCCATTCTGCAGGTAGAAATTTGCTTAATCCAATACTTGAACCGATAGAATAACGCCGATAAGCGCTCTGCGTCGAAATATCCTTGGATTCAGACAGTCTCTTGAAACGACCATTTGATTCATTGTATGCAAAAGATACTGAAGCTAAATCAGCAAAATTAAGTGTGCCATTTCCCCTGAAGATTCTACCAACCTCTTTCTTTGGTGCGACAAGTCGAATATCATTAAACCATATCGTATCAGATAGTGCAGCAGCAGACGGGTTTGTTATTCTTACTTCAAAAAATTGATTTTTCGAAAAAGAGGGATTACCGACTACAGTATATAGAGAATCACTGATGGTATCACTCGCAGTCGTCTTTTCTCTTTTTAAATCAAGAAATCTTTGCATACCGATACTGTAGAGGTGGTAATCATTATAACCCTTTATACCTTCGTCATAATCCGTAGTATATTCATAGTAATTCAAACTGTCGCTTCCCATTCTGAATGAAATCAAGAAATTATGACTAACCAGAGTATCATTCAGGGCACTCAAAAGATAAAATGTAAGGGTATCATAGGCACGATAATCTTCATTGTCATCGGTTCGCCGATGTGCAACACAGGTATGTCCCTGTCGGATATTTTCAAGTCTGAACTCTAGACCTCCTTCGGTCTTGATCCGTCCAAATTCATCTTTTTCTAATGGATACGGCGGTCTGTAATATGGATGCGCTTTGGTATTAACAGGAGTAAGAGCGAAGACTTCATTTGTGTATGGCGGCAACTTATCCCATGCTATACCATAATTCTTCCATCGGCTTCCAGTTGCACTTATTTTATAGATGAACAGCGTCTCGGTACTCGCAAAACGGTCAAACCAGATACGCACATATCTAATATTGCGCCAATCGGGTTGACCGATAAGGGTATCCCAATTCGCCGAATCTTTAATCGCGATGCGGAATAGCTTCCAGCCATCTCTTAGACCAGTTGTATCATATTGTGTTGTGTCATCTAAATCCACCGAATAACTGTAATATTTATTTTGAGAATTCAGTACACCATTTCGGTCGAGGTCTTCAGTATCCCAGAGCCTATTCATTTCAGTGCCATCAATCGCTCCGGTATAGCCATCTTCATCATAATCATCGTTACCGTCGTCTCCTGGTATGTTACTCCCGTCATCACCAAAGATTGTATCTAACCCAGTATCCTCGTCTTGCTGTGTCCAGACGAAATCTTTGTTCTTGTCTTCGTCTTCCCTTGTGCCAATTCCCACCAACATGCCGTCTTTGTTACGCCGCAACTGATCCTCACTTATCTCCTGTGCAAAATCAACATGGAATCTGCCTCCATTTCCTTTGACTATCAATTCCAGGTTTTCGACCTCATCAAAATTTTCACTGTAAATATATTGGGTTAAACCGCCAAAAGAAAGCACATTTCCAGGGTCAGGGTTAAATACCACCTTTAGTACATCGGTAATTTCATTTTCATCTTCAGGATCTTCATAGATATCACTTGCCTGGAGACGATCCTCGTCACGTGGATTGTACCAGATGATACGCTGGCTAACGAAATCGTTTGATTCTTTTCCGACTGGTTGTGAACCTAATACCCAAGATGTCTTAGAAATAGAGAAGTCATTACTAACGATGGTTGCAGATTCCAAATCGTCCACGTATACCTCGCCCCTCGCATTTAGATCAGAAAACGAGTATGCTCCCTCAAAGTTGACATTCAACTTAGACTGGGCTTCAGTCTCTACCAAGGGAAGGCCGTCGACCAATTTTGTGAGGAATGGTAACTCCTGCGGATATGCAAAATCCATTTCCCAGATCATTCTGTTGAATGGCTCTTCACGCAATCTGATACGTTCTGCAGGATACGACTCAGTCCGATAAAAGAATGAAGAACCAAGAGACGCATCACCAAATGGCCTCATACTACCCCGAATACCGAGGAGTGATTTTTCGGCAGCCGAAAAGAAGGGCGCATATTCAACCTTAATCCTCACCTTCTGACCAGGCAGGATAGGTCTTTTGAATTCAAGTATCCCTTGGTCATAATCCACATGATAATCCTGTATTGAATCTTGTTCCAAATCATCAACATAGACCCATACTTGCTCAACATTCTCTGGGAGTGTATAGACTGGTTTCGCCTCCATTGTCTTCACAAAGATGTAGTATTTACCATAACCAACCTCCTGCGGATTCGTATAGATTTGTGGTTGAGGTTCATCTAGTATGTCACTGGCAAAGGGTTCGGGGTCAGGAAATATCAAGAGTCCACGGTCTTCCAAAAAGACCCTGTTGTAATCGACCATGCCATCCTCAGGTGATGTGTCGAGACCGAGAAGTGCTATAAAGGGAATGCCATCTTGTTTATCTATGTCCTCGCCGCCAGATAATTTTTGATATATTCGTAGTGAATCAAGTCGTGAACCAGGTGATACAACTTGATAGTAGTTTCTCAGCTCATAGTCCCAGGTGACTGATAAGGTGTCGTACTCATCTCGCGGGCAGATGAGCTTGAGTTGTATTGAATCAACCAAAGTGTCTGTTTGGAAAATTTGTCCTACTTCGATTGTGTCGCCATTGACGAGTTTTTTGTAGCGTACACCGAGTGCATAGCGGGCTGGAAGACCGGAATTGAGTTCAACAATATTGGATTCATTGAGAAATCGATAGTCATCATTTTCCATCTTAAGAGTAAAATAACCTGTCATGAAATCTTCTACGTCATCTGGTGTGTTGTCGTCGTTCGTGTCAACATATGCCGTACCGTAGTAGTTCACACCTATGTTGTTATTCATGGATTCATTATCATCAACATAGACTTCGAGTTTGATAATCCTATCATTTGTTCCCAATCGGAAGAAACGGCGACGTTGATAATAGCGTGCCCAGATTGTATCATACTGTGCTTGGGTCGAACCCGTAATCTCTATCTCTTCTGTCTGCGTCTGTTCACGTGAGGCTATGGTGACGAGGTCGAGAGGACCCAATTTTGCAGTCGCTTTTATCCCGAACAGACCACGATGTGATGGAATATCGCCCGTGTACGTTGTCGCTGGAATCGAAAGTTGAGTATCACCACCCTCAATCTCTTGAATTATCTCATCCTCCCTACCTTGATAGGTAACCGTAATTTTATTCTGTGTTTCATTGATCCTCTCTGAATTGTGATCCATATATACGCGCATTCTGTCACCAACCTGACCATCAAGATTAATCGCCATTTCTTGTTTCATCTCGAGCTCGGGAAGGAGTGAAGGTTTCGACTCACCAGGTAAATTCGATACAAATGTCTCACTCCCACCAAGGGAAATTTTCACATACCCACCCACATCGAGTTTACCAGTCTCGCCCATAAAATCTCGAAAACCGCCTTTTGGAAGAGGAACTTCAAAGGTACCAAATAGACCTTGGCTCGCATAGCCACCTTGTTGTAAGAAATCCTTTTTCAACTCCTCCCGAAGGAGATCGAGATTGCGAATCATAATACCAGCGGTGAGGTGGTCGTATACACTCTTGACGCTGTCGATGCCTAAGAGTTCGCCTTGAAAATAGCGCGCATAGATTAAAAACATGCCATCTGCGTCCAGAAATACCTTTGTCTCATAAGGGGTCACAAGTTGTGTAAAGATAATAATTGACAGTACTAGATTCATAATAGGGAAAGCACTTTTTCGGTTATACCCTTTGCACTAAGGCCGGCGATTTCCAGCAAAATCTGTCTTGAGCCATGTTCGATAAATCTATCAGGTAAGCCAATGCAATAGACCTTCACATGCCTATCAAATTCTGAACAGTGTTCCATAATCGCACTACCGAAGCCACCAAGAAGAGTGTTTTCTTCCACAGTAACAATTTTGTCTACCTTTCCTGCAATGGAGTAGAGCATGTCGACGTCCAATGGTTTCGCAAAACGTCCATTGATCAAGATTGGGTTTAGACCCTTAGCTTGCAGGTGAGCAATACTCTTCAGTGATTCTTGGACCATGGAACCTATCGCTATTATCGCGAGATCTTTACCATCCTCGAGCAGCTCCCATCTACCCACCGGTATCTCCGCAGGGTCGTAATCATTGATAATCCCACAAGAGCCTCTGGGATAGCGAATAACGAAGGGGCTCTTTCGATGACCTATCGCTGTCTTGAAGAGAGCGATAAATTCCTCACCATCCTTTGGTGCGCTCACCACGACATTGGGGATACTGCGAAAATAAGAGAGATCAAATGGTCCATGATGAGTCGGACCATCCTGTCCAACAAGACCTGCCCTATCTACAGCAAAAATGACCGGAAGGTTTTGAAGAGCAACATCATGAATAATCTGATCGTATGCGCGCTGCAAGAATGTTGAATAGATCGCACACACAGGAATATACCCTTCCATCGCAAGTGCTGCAGCCATAGTGACTGCATGCTGCTCGGTGATACCAACGTCGAAGAAGCGGTCGGGAATCTCTTCGCTGAACTTTTTTAAGCCGGTGCCAAGACACATACCGGCAGTTATTGCCACAATCTTCTCGTTCTCTTTAGCCAATCTTACAATTGTATCACCGAAAACTGACGTCCAGGTCTGCTCATGAGATATCACATCACCCGTTTCTACGCAATAGGGTCCTATACCGTGAAAGGTTTCTGGGTATTTTTCTGCCGTTTCAAAACCCTTGCCCTTCTTTGTTACTACATGAACGATTCTTGGACCTTTCATTTCTTTCAGTCTGGTAAATGTGTCTATCAGTTCACCGAGCTTATGTCCATTGAGAGGTCCGATATACCTAAATCCCAATTCCTCAAAGATAACCGATGGTGCATATAGACCTTTTAAGCCTTCCTGAATCCGCTTCGCGAAATTCCTTCCACGGTCCCTAAAATAGGGCGGTAATCGGCCAAGGAATTTCCATAAATCGTCGCGAAAGCGATTATACGTTCTCGTCGTAATAATCTTCGTTAAGTATTGAGAAAGTGCACCAACAGTTTCACCAATTGATCGTTCATTATCATTTAATACGACAATGATATCCTTTTTAAGATGGCCAATGTGATTCAATGCCTCAAATGCCATTCCTGCACCTAACGCACCATCACCAATCACACTAACAATATTATAATTCTCACCTCGAAAATCACGTGCGAGCGCGAACCCCTGAGCAGCAGAAAGTGAGGTCGAAGAGTGGCCAGTATTGAAAACATCGAATTTCGATTCTTCTCTTTTTGGAAAACCACTTATCCCCTTATAAGTTCTGAGTGAATGAAATTTTCCATACCGACCAGTAATCAACTTTTGTGCATACGTCTGATGGCCGACATCCCAAATTATCTTATCCTCATCCGCATCGAAGACTCTATATAAAGCGATCGTCAGTTCAACGACACCGAGTGAAGGTGCTACGTGTCCGCCAGTCTTTGCACATGTGTTGACAATCACATTTCTAACTTCTTGAGCCACAATATGCAATTCTTCGAGTGATAGTTGTTTGAGATCGTTTGGATTTTTTATATTCTCAAGATACGACATAGCTACACACAAGTACGAAAACCAATTGGTTTTCTCTCTTATAAAACATATCAATATGTTCGTTTTAAGATAAAGTCTGTTACTTGATTCAATACATTAAACTGCTCGCCGATTGCAGAAAATCTTTTCTTTGCCAAAGATGCATAACGTTCGGCCCGAAACCGTGCACCATCTAAACCATAAACGGCAGGCGCCGTCAATTTCCCGACAGCCGAATCCTTCCCAGGGGTTTTCCCTAACTTCTCTTTTTCGCCGATGACATCGAGTATGTCATCAGTATATTGGAATAACATACCCATGTAGAGTCCTGCCTTGTGCAACTCATCTTTCACTGCTGCAGGAGCTCCTGCCATAATTGCTCCACATTTAAGAGAAACAGCGATGAACTTGGCAGTTTTGTTGATGTGAACTCTCCTTAAGGATATCGGTGTAGGGCGTTGGTCCTTTTTGATATCAAGCACCTGGCCATAGGCGATACCTTGAGGGCCGATTGCTTCACTTACCTCTCTGATAACTGAATATTTTGCTTGTATGAGACCATTGCCTTGTGTGAATATCTCAAAAGCATAGGCAAATAGACCGTCTCCAGAAAGAATCGCCATTGCCTCGCCGAATCGCTTATGTGCAGATGCCTTTCCTCTTCGGTAATCATCATTGTCCATAGAAGGTAAATCATCATGAATCAACGAATATGTGTGTATTAATTCAAGACCACAGGCAATTGGCAATATTATGTTCATATCCTTACCACCGCTTGCCTCGAAGCTCGCAATCGCGAGAATTGGTCTGATCCGCTTACCACCATCAACAGAATAGTACATCATTTGAAAGAGTGGATTTTCATTAACAAAATATTGCTTAAGCATGCTGTCAACAAGTGTCTTTTTTTCCTTCAAATAACTAATGATATCTTTCATAACACCAATATTTTAATAGAAACGTACTCTTTGTCAATATGACGTATTCAAAAAGTGTATTGATCCATCTAGTTCTATGGGGCATCAAACATCTAAGCTGTCGTTAACGACCTCCCTGTGCATAATTCATTATACTCAATATCAATAATCTGTCAAGATGTCTCATTCGCAAATCAAATGACATATGTCACACACGATTATGACGACAAAATGTAGTTCGATCATTACAAAGAAATGCAATAATCGTTCCAGAAAAATTGATGAAATTTCATATGAAAATTTCTTGACTGCACAAAAATTGTATTTTGTGCACTGGGTATGTACAATTTCTTGTTCTCTAACATCATTGTAGATCAATCTTGTATGAGACAGTGACCGAAGACAGAGAATGTAACTCCATCATATATATTGACTCATGAGGTTCCCTTATTATAATAATGAGCACAATGAAAGGTTACTATGATTTTGCCAAAATGTTGAAGGAGACGGTTACGCACTCTATAGACCAATTCTACAATAAAAAAACGTATTGGGCAGTAATCGGTGGCGGAATTATCTTAAGAATCATCCAATATCTCTACAATCGATCTCTCACTGAAGGTGAGGCTGCCCTTGCTTTAAATATCATTCAACGTTCATATGGTGAGTTGCTCCAACCATTGGATTATGTTCAGGCAGCACCGCTTGGATTCCTAATGCTTCAAAAATTTATGACTAATCTCTTCGGCTCCCATGAATATGCCTTGCGTCTCTTCCCACTCATTGCTGGGATCATTTCTCTTTTCTTGTTTTTCGACATAGCCAAGAAGACAATTAACGAGAAGGCAATCCCTATCGCCCTTATCCTTTTTGCAGCGGGCAATCATTTAATCTATTTTGCCTCAGAAGTCAAGCAGTATTCGAGTGATGTGACCTTTGCGCTCCTTATACTCCTCTTTGCCCTTACTATTCTGGAGAACAAATATAGATACAAAGACATATTCTTATTTGGATGCGTTGGTGCAATCTCGTTTTGGTTTTCGCACCCTGCCCTGTTCACTTTTGGTGCTGGCATCGTAGTAATATGCTTTGCCATACTACGGAGCAGACAATGGGATGTGTTACTGTGGTTGTGCATAGCAATTATCGTTGCACTAACCAGTTTTATCATTAATTATTCTATCGCACTCGAGTCCCTAATAAACAGTAAACTGTTTGCAGCTTCTTGGCACGGTAGGTTTGAATCATTCCCACAAGTCCTTTTGGACGCGCAATGGTTAGGCTACGTGCTTCTCAGATTATTTAAATTCCCAGTCGGATTATCTATATATGAATTATTCTTAGCGGTATTTTCATTTCTTGTTGGCTGTGGCCTACTTTTCTATAAAAGAGCAAGAATTCTATTGTTACTTTTATTGCCTATCTTATTTACCCTTATTGCGGCTGAGCTCAAAATATACCCCTTTGAAGGAAGATTGGTGCTCTTTTTGACACCTTTTATGGTACTTATTATTGCAGAGGGCATAAGTTATATGCAGAAGAAAGCGGCCTTGGGCTCACCTCTTGTGGGAATTGTCCTCGTCTTTTTGCTCCTCATCGAACCTGTGGTACTAGCGGCTTACCACATCATAGTGCCGCGCGCTCCAGAGGAACTAAGGACGGTCATGGAATATACGGATAAACATTATAGAGATAGAGACGTGGTATACCTGTACTACGCATCATTCAATGCCTTTCAATTCTATAAAGACAGGTTTCGCTTCGCAGACGACTACGTAGTAGGGGTCGATGCACGGTCTGACTGGACGCGATATGACCGAGATCTAAGGCAACTTATTGGAGAAGAGAGAGTTTGGATTATGTTTTCTCATGTCGCAACCTGGCACGGCGTTGATGAAGAGAAGCTCTTTCTATCATATTTGGAAAGAATTGGTACTCGAAAGGATACCTTTAACGCTTCAGGAGCATCTGTGTATCTTTATGACATGAGTGATTAACGTACCCAACCACGCTTTCTGTATTCTTCATATATCTTTGCCATTATGCGTCCTGGATGCGGAAAATCTCTTACCCATGCAATGCCTTGGGCACGCATTTTCTCTCTGAGTTCTCTCTGTGTCAACAGGTTATACAAAACATCCTCAAAATCCTTTTTTGTCGCCTTGACAAATGGATGGCCCGGCAATAGATGCTCATACTCCTCCGGAATCTCTGTTATTGTAGGGATTCCCAAGGCGAGAAACTCTAAACCGCTACGGCCATAGCCAGTGCCAGCGTAGTTACCAATCTGATCAATACCAATATCACACGTTCTCTTGAGCTCCATACACTTTTTGTGAAGAACCCCTTCAATAAGAAGAAATTCAAATGTAACGTTCTCTTTTAGTCTATTGATTGCTTTGATGATATCCGCTGTTCCCTTTGCAGTTCGACGTGTTGGCGAGTGGCCAACACGGAGTACTCGATTCTCTCGAATCCGCGGAGGAATTGCATGTGCCTCATACGGTATAGGTATAAAAACGAGCGAAGGATCAATCTTTGTATGATCTAATTCTGAGGTAATTCTCAACGCAGCACATTCCTTAAGATATGGATTCATACCCCCCTTCCTCAAATCACTACCGAAAAAGTGAGTAACAATATACTTATGTTTTAGCCTCTTCAAAATTCTATCACCATAAACAAACGGCACATCGCCATCAAAGTGGTAAATGTCAAAATCGCCGAGTCCAAAACGATCCCATGCCCTGTGGAGTTTATACAGCCAGATGATATCCCTTGATTTTAAAAATAACCGCTGTGAAAATTCGTCTCCCTTAATTTTTAATTTCAATTCGTGGTCAAGAACATTCACATTTGCACGCCGGGTTGCCCTGCGCACTGTTCTCATTAATGGTGAATTCAATAGAGGGTAGTTAAGAAGAATACCGTTAGGAAAACCTAATCGTGACGGCGTCATCGTTGTCAGAACACCTTCATCACCAAAAAATTTGTGACTCCTACTCAATAGTCCTGGAACATCCTGGAAATTTTCAAAAGATACATGCAGTATTTTCATGGGACTATCCTCGTCCTCTCAGCATACGCTTGAATCGGATTTTCATAAGCGGTATTAGCTTCATCAACTTCTCCGTATCGGTAATTTTGCCCATGCCACGTTTAAAACCTTCCCAGCCGCTAAATCTCTGACTGTATATTTTCAGCGCAATCTCTTCAAGTTCATGATAACCTAACTGTGATTGTATCAATACTGGCACACACCGCGTCTGCAGGATTGCTCCAAGACGTTCCTCATCATACGGCGTGCTCCATTCAAAATGAGCTGAAAGCAAACCATTTTTGCGGGCATAATCTTCGAGATACGTGCCTGGATATATTCTCACTCCTGCTCCACTCGCCAGTGTCGTTATTTTTTCTTTATGTCTTTCAATAAACGCGAAGGTTTTTTTCGCATCATCCATAGTCTCACCAATATGACCAAATGAAAAAAAGACTTTGGTTTTAATCCCGACACGTGTACACAATTCCAAGAGCTCTTCAGCCTGCTCAACGGTAAAGCCCTTACGCATCAGGTTCAAAACTCGCTGACTCGCTGACTCAATGCCAAAATCCACATAATAACACCCTGCCTGTTTCATCTTCTCAAGCATTTCCTGATCAACCGTCCCGACACGTATCTCACATTCCCACGGAAAACACAAATCGCGCCGCATGATCGCATCGCAGAAGGCATTAACGTGATCTCTCTTCATGGTAAAGGTACTGTCGAAGATCTTCACCCCTTCAAAGCCAAATGATTTAAAGAGTAACTCAATCTCGTCAAGCACACGCACAGCAGAATGAGTTGTCACCTGATAATCAAACATTCTGCTTGCGGAACAGAAACTACATCGCGCACGACAACCCCGTGACGTGATTGTGGATATACCTTTTTCCTTAATAAATTCCATATTAATGGAATACTGAGCCATATCGAGCAGATGGTATGCAGGACTCGGAAGGCTGTCCAAAGGTTTGATACGTTGCGCAGGTGGGTTATCGACAATCACACCCTCGCTGCGATACGTGACACCCCGTACCTTTTTAATGTCGTTACTCTTTTTTAGCGTGTCGAGCAAATACACAATCGTGTACTCACCTTCCCCCCTGACAACATAATCTATTTCCCTAATATTCTTAAGTGTATCAAAGGCGGTAAATGTAGCATGCACACCACCATACAATGTAATAATTTCTTCGTTATATGCCTTTGCCTCCCGTGCCAAAGCAAACGATTCAAAACGTGTATGGCTGGTTCCAGAAATCCCGATGAATCGTGGTCGATATTTTTCCAACCAGTATCTGATGCCTCGGGATTCCACTTCAAAATCGATAATCTTGACTGAATAATCATACCTTTCTAAATTTGCAGCAATGTATGCCAGGCCCAGAGGCGGCATCTGCTCAAAAAAACCACCTTTTTCTTTTGGATTAACGAGAAGTATATCGATCATAGAAGACTCGTAAAGCGTTATACGGTATGGCCGCTCGTGACATTATTCGTTTATCGTACAACGTATAATAATTTCCGAACCCGCACAACGATGCCATCATACGATACTGGCAGCGACGCCGTATAACATAAAACGTTGCACAAAAAACGTAAGCCAACTACGTTTTCTTGGTTATTCTGCAAATGAATCCGCCAGCGCCTTATCAAGGGGGGCCTCTGTATAGCCGAGCATTTTTCTGGCTTTTGCGTTATCACCAGTAAGCTCAACTCTTCCAACATTCGTCTTTTTGGGTGATTTATTACACAATTCTTCTATTTTTTCAATGAGGGTTCCAACTTCAATAGAACCGCCACATATATTGAAGATCTCATTACCGTGTATCTCTCGAATTTTGACTAAAGGCAGTACAATATCATCAATGAATGTTGGACTGATGATTCCATATTCTGTATCAATACTGTCACCAGATTTTATTAACTGAAATAGATGGGCAATGTACCCTTGGTCAAGATCTTTACCAAAAGGGAAGAATATTCTCACTGTGTTTATTTCAAACGACTTATGGTAGTATTTCAAAAGAATCTCGGCCTCGAACTTTGTAGTTGCATAAAAATCGCTCGGACTGTAGGCACAATTTTCATTTAGATTCTGACCGTGTCCATACACCTCACCACTTGAGAGATATATGAATTTAGAAACGCCAGCTGCTCTTGCCCAATCCAGAAGCAGGAATGAGGCATTGGTATTCGATCTAAACATTTTCTTAAATGAACCCTTATACACGTCGTAGAGATGGAATACATTTTTAACCTTTTTAGGTAGCGCCTTTTCAAGATTTATATCACGGTCAAATTGAACAAATCCATACTTCAGATTTATCTTACCGAGAAAAGACATAGGTACATCCTTGGGTGATGGGAAGACTGTATAGACTGACTCTCTCCTCTTCAGTAACTCGAGAATTAACTTCTCACCTATTCCGAATGGACTGGTGACGAGATTTATCATTTCCATTGTTCATTATAGCACAAATAGACCAGTTCGTCAATTGGAAAAGATGGTTTTGGTTACTTCACATATATTCTGTAAGATATACCGGGTGTTACATGATACAAAACTAGGCACCACCCTTTTGTTGAAATATAGGTTTGTAAGATTGTATTCCTTTATCTTTAAAAATCTTCTCACAGCGTAAAAATCAAGAAATGAAGGACGATTGAAGAAAATTTGTGATATCGTCATTGCCGCGGCTTCAAGTGAGGCTGTACCTGAAGAGAGAATGAGTAAATCACAATTCTTCATTGCCTGATAATGATCTTCTGTAATAATCTTGAAATCCGGAATGGAGTTCTCTGCTTTTCTGTAATTTTTACGAGATTGCCGTGCCGTTTCGCTCGCAATAAACCCTTCGAGTAGTCTTAATGAATCAGCATGCAAGATCAAGCAAAATTCCATATCATCTTTTTCCTGCCCAATCATTCTCATGACCTTGATCATTATAGGTACATTTCTCTTTATTTCACTCGGTCGGGAGCCAGGCATAAAACCAATTCTTTTCTGAAAATCATTTCTCTTATATCCTTTCAATTCTGTGAGCAGTGGATTTTCAAAGTACTCCACCTCTATACCCTTTTTCTTGTAATATTCATATTCAAATGGAAAAACCGAGATGGCTTTATCAACCCATTTCTTTATAAAATACTTTCTGAATTCTCCCCAAGCCCAGATCTGTGGTGGCAAAAAATAGTAGATGGTACACCCTAACCTCTTTGCATAACGACAGAGAAGCAAATTCATACCTGGGTAGGCAACTGCAACAAATACCTTTGGTCTGATCTGATATAGTCGGCGTGCGACTTCTCGATACATCATATAATTTTTCAGGTATGAGAATATTCCTCGAGAAAATCCAAATGTCATTAATTTATCATAATCTGCAATTATCTCTACTCCACTCTTACGAAGACCATCGCCACCAACACCATACATCTTTAGATCTGGGCATGTTTTTTTGAGATGAGCAGTAAAATATCCAGCATACAGATCGCCGGATGGTTCACCAACGCAGATAAAAATCGGACTTCTCACAATCATGTTATGAATATTCTTTTGAAAAACCGACTGTTACGCGTGTTATCGTCTAAAGATGAGATTGAGGAGTATTGTTACTATGACCGAGAGAATAATACCTGTGACAACAGGAAAAATAAACACAAAATTCTCACGTTTTATGATAATATCACCCGGTAATCTGAGAAGGTTCATCTTTGGGAAGACTAAAAAGAGAAGACCAACGATTATAAAGACCAGCCCAAAGATAATAAGAAACTTAGCGATTGTGTTCATGGTCTTTCGGCATAATGGCTAACAGGTGAGCAGATCATCACGAGATGAATATGAGGACATCAGCAAACAGTACATCCCTGATCCTCCGATAATCTGATGACCTTCATCCTGACAGTCTGGTACCCGAATGTACGCTATGATTTTTGGTGTTCGGATGATTTTTTTGCCAGCGGTTTTGATTTTTCCTGTGCTGGCTGTAAATCCTTTTTCTTTTCCTCTCTTATCTGGGGTAGGTTTGCTCTCTTGTAGTCTGTCACATAGAAACCGCTTCCTTTGAAGATGAAGCCAGCTCCACCGGTAATGAGGCGTCTCAGTTTACCACCACACTTAGGACATTTCTCAAGTGGTTTGTCTGTAATTCGTTGAAATTCCTCAAATATATACTTACAGTGCAAACACTCGTATTCGTACGTTGGCATAATTTTAAATAAAAAGACAAGGAGACACGGAGACTGAGAGGCTAGGGGAATAATATCGTATCATCTATTTCACACCAGATCCGGTTAAGGTATCTCCATACTCTCCTGGTCGCCTTGTCTCCCCATCGTTTCTAATTAATATCCACCATATCCACCGGGTGGCATTGGTGGCGCCTTCTCTTCCTCGGGTTTTTCAACGACTACCGCTTCGGTAGTGACAAGAAGTGAAGCGATACTTGAGGCATTCTGCAATGCTGTGCGCGCAACCTTTGTAGGATCGACAATACCGGCTTTTACCATATCCTCATATTTTTCGTTCATCACGTTAAATCCCACGCTGGTTTCATCTTTCTTTACATGTTCGACAACTACAGAACCTTCTTTACCAGCATTCGCTGCAAGCTGTCTGGTCGGTTCTTCAAGTGCCCTTTTGACAATATCAACACCAATTTGCTGATCGCCCGGAAGCTTCAGTTTATCCAAATCAGGCACCGTGCGAATAAACGCTACACCACCACCAGGAACAATACCTTCCTCAACTGCCGCTCGTGTCGCATGGAGTGCATCCTCAACCCGTGCCTTTTTCTCTTTCATCGCAACCTCGGTTGCCGCCCCAACATTGAGCACTGCCACACCACCCGCAAGCTTCGCCAATCTCTCCTGGAGCTTCTCTTTATCATAATCTGATGTTGTCTCATCGATTTCAGTCTTGATGCGACCAATCCGTGCTTGTATGTCGGCCTTCTTACCTGCGCCTTCTACGATAGTAGTATTTTCCTTGTCGATGGTAATACGCTTTGCCTGACCAAGGTCAGAGATCTGGACATTCTCTAATTTTAGGCCGATATCTTCAGATATCAACTTACCACCAGTCAGAACTGCAATATCTTCAAGCATTGCCCTTCTGCGATCACCATAACCAGGTGCCTTCACTGCAGAACATTGTAAGGTACCTCTGATCTTATTGACAACCAGTGTAGCTAGGGCTTCACCCTCAACCTCTTCAGAAATTATCAAGATAGGTTTACCCTTCTGGGCGATCTTCTCAAGAAGAGGTAAAAGGTCCTTCATCGCACTAATCTTCTTCTCGTAGAGGAGAATATGCACATCCTCAAGCACACATTCCATTCGATCGGGATTTGTGATAAAGTATGGTGAGAGATAACCACGGTCAAACTGCATTCCCTCTACAACATCAAGTGTCGTCTCCATACCCTTTGCCTCTTCCACAGTAATGACACCGTCCTTGCCAACCTTCTCCATTGCATCAGCGATCAGTTTACCGATTGTCTCATCATTATTGGCTGAAATCGCAGCAACCTGGGCAATCTCAGTCCTGCCCTTGATTGGTGTTGAAAGCTGCTTCAGACCAGTAACAACCGCATCTACTGCTTTATCAATACCCTTTTTTACCTCCATTGCATTTGCACCTGCAGTGACTGTCTTTAGACCCTCACGATAGATCGCCTCGGCAAGGATTGTTGCGGTCGTTGTTCCGTCACCAGCAACGTCAGAGGTCTTTGATGCAACTTCCTTCACCATCTGTGCGCCCATATTTTCGAATTTGTCCTCAAGATCAATCTCCTTTGCAACCGTTACGCCGTCCTTGGTTATCGTTGGAGCACCAAACTTCTTTTCAAGAACAACATTCCTTCCCTTTGGTCCAAGTGTGACCTTAACCGCATCAGATAATATTTGAACGCCTCTTAAAATTGATCTTCTTGCTTCTTCGCCAAATTTGATCTCTTTTGCTGCCATAGTAAAATCTCCTTTTCCTTATGTTTCCTTCTCGATGATGCCCAGAACATCATCCTCGCGTATGATGAGATATTCTTTATCCACAATCTTTATCTCATTACCAGCATACTTTCCAAAAAGAATCAGATCTCCCTTTTTCACAGCCATCGGAATCTTATTTCCTTTCTCATCTCTTCGACCATCACCTACGGCAATTACTTTTCCTTGCTGGGGTTTTTCCTTTGCCGTATCAGGAATAATAATACCACCCTTCTTTTCTTCTACATCAATTCTTTCAACGAGAATATGATCATGGAGTGGTTTTATTTTCATTTTACCTCCTTCTTTTCTCTATGCCAAAAAACCCTTGCCAACTTTTGATCATCAGAGAATTTATATTCAACACTGCCACCATACGAGTTGTAGAGCATTCGACCCAGGTGCACAGCTAAATTCTCTGAGGTAGTCTCCACCCTCACGCTATCTTTTTCTTCAATAATACCCATAATCCTATCGAGCGGGTTATGATCTACTTCTTTCTTCTCTTCATTCCTCAACATATTCAAGATTTCATTACGCCTGTGAGTAAAAAAATCACCAGTCATATAGACAATCCCCATGACATAATGGTCTTCTTCTTTCCTGCAGGCAGGGCATTTGTGCTGCTCCACTGCCAGGCCTGGATCGAAATGAGGGATTCTCTGCCAACGTCGGCGCTTATACACAAGCCCGCAACGTGGACATATCGTTGGCTCTTTATAGCTCTTTCTTGTTAGATATGGATCTTCAAGATGAGGCTTTAATCCTCCTCTAATACCTCTCTGCCCTTTTGGCATTGTTTATCTCCATTCATTATTTATTGCATTTAATTACCTTCAATGACCAAAAGACCTACATGGGCGAAACCCGACTTGAACGGGTGACCTTCTCCTTGTAAGGGAGACGCTCTCGCCAGCTGAGCTATTCGCCCTTTTTGACACCTATTATAGCGAAAAGTTTAGCTTTGTCAACAGCAGAGGACATAGTATGAGCCAAGAGAGGCAATTTCTCCTCCACTTTCCACACGTTATGCTATCGAATAACGGCTATCTTCCCTATGGATAAGGCGCTCCTTTTCGAGCTGTCTGAGGATACGCCTCACGCGCTGCGGAGATGCAGTCATATCTGCGATAAGCTGTAATTCGGACACACGTGCCTTTTGTGTAAGCACCCTCAAGATTTTGCCCCGTATCTGCCGATCAGACCCCTTAAACGGAGCTTGCTTTGTGTAGTGAGCGCTCTTCCTACCCGGATTCTGATACCTCTTCTTGAGCATCACCCCAAAATCCATGAGTGCATGGTACCAGGTTCGAGGATTTGACCTATCGAGTGTCTTTTCTACCAAGGGAAGGATTTCAGCATCGGCAACATTCTGTCTTCTCTTGAAAAAAAAGTAGAGAAATACTGTCCTAATGTTGGTCTCAAGCAAGGTAACAGGCTGGTTAAAGGCAAAAGCGAGGACTGCCGAGGCAGTTGCTTTTCCAACACCGGGAAGGTGTAGAAGGTCATCGATATGCGCAGGTAGCCTGCCATCAAACTGTTTAACAACGAGTTGCGCTGTCTTTTTGAGTGCAAGCGCACGTCGGTTATATCCCAGACCCTGCCACACGGTAAGGATCTCACGTAATGGTGTACGTGCAAGTACAGGGAAGTCAGGAAACTTTCTAATAAAGAGGCTATACTTGCTGAGCACGCGGTCAACCTGTGTCTGCTGCAACATGATCTCTGAAACGAGGACATGGTAGGGATTATCGGTCCTGCGCCACGGCAGATCACGGCCATGGTGTTTATAGTAGTAATGAATCATTTCCTGGAAGAGTGAAATGGTGTTTGGCAACAAACCTCTATGACGCCGTGCATGTGCAAAGCGTTTCATGACTATATGCCAAGCCGCTGAAGTACTCTTCTGTTTCTGCTTCATCCGCTTTATAAGAGGGTTCTCTATTTTGACATCCTATAACTTGAAAAGTAAATTGTCTACTGCCGTGCTGTCATAGAACGGATATAGGTAACAGCTGTTGACTTTTGCCTATTTTGAGATATAATAAGGTTCGCTCTTAAAACCTTGAAAGGAGGAATTTCTATGCGTCGGGTTATTATTATGGGAGCGGCAGGACGTGATTTCCATAATTTTAATGTCTTTTTTAGAAATAATCTATCGTTTAAAGTAGTCTGTTTTACTGCCACCCAGATACCGAATATCGCACACCGAAAATACCCTCAAGAACTAGCAGGTAAGGGTTATCCCCGTGGGATCCCGATATTTCCTGAGACAGAATTATCATACCTCATAAAAAAACATAAAGCTGATATTGTAGTATTTTCATATTCAGATATTTCATACAATTATGTAATGCATCGGGCATCACAAGTCATTGCCGCAGGTGCAGACTTCTGGCTTTTGGGATTAGATTCTTCGACGTTGAAATCTAAACGAAAAGTGATATCTGTATGCGCGACTCGAACTGGTGCAGGTAAGAGTCAAACAACACGCAAAGTCTGTGATATATTACATTCCCTCGGAGTGACATTTTCAGTTATTCGACATCCTATGCCCTACGGCGATTTAAAGAAACAGGCAGTACAGAGATTTTCAAATCAGAGCGATTTGGACAAATATCGTTGTACTATCGAAGAGCGGGAAGAATATGAACCGCACATAAAGAGGGGTAATACAGTATTTGCTGGTGTGGACTATGGTGAGATTTTAAAACAGGCGGAGAAGATTTCAGATGTGATTGTCTGGGACGGAGGAAACAATGATTTGCCATTTTATCAACCAGATTTGCATGTCGTGGTGGTTGACCCTTTTAGAGTTGGTGATGAAAGCACGTACCATCCGGGTGAAGCAAATGTGAGAACTGCCGATGCCGTGGTTATCAACAAAGTTGATACCGCGCCACGAAAAAACGTCAACCATTTGAAATTAAATATTAAGCATTTGAATAGGCATGCATACATCATTGAAGCTGCGTCTCCCACCTATGTGGACCGACCAGACTTAATCAGAAACAGAAAGGTTGTTGTTGTTGAAGATGGACCAACCCTGACCCATGGTGGGATGTCTTTCGGAGCGGGAGTCGTTGCTGCAAAAAAATTCCGAGCAAAGAAGATAGTTAACCCCAGACCATATGCAGTTGGTTCAATAAAGCGTGCATTCGAAAAATATCCTCAAATCGGTAATCTCATTCCTGCACTGGGGTATGGTCAGAGACAAATCAAGGAACTCGAGAGGAGTATCAACAAAATACCAGCAGATTCAATCGTCATTGCAACACCAGTTGATTTGAGAAAATTTCTCATACTGAATAAGCCAGCAGTAAAAGTGACCTATGAGTTGGAAGAGAAAAAAGGACCGAAACTGCGGATGCTTATAAAGAGGCATCTACGACTTTAAACGGACCCAAATGCTGAATAGCATACACCCGTATGAATCCACTTACATTGGTTTGCATAGAATTTAATACAAAATTGAAAGGAGCACAAAGATGGTGAAAAGGTTAGTCTACAACTTTGGCGGCAAAAAGGCCCAGGGCTCTGCAAAGATGAAGAATGTACTCGGAGGTAAAGGTGCGAATCTCGCTGAAATGACAAATGTCGGCGTTACGGTACCTCCGGGATTCACCATATCATCAGAACTCTGTATTGAATATCTCAGAAACAAGAGATATCCGAAAATTCTAAGGCAAGATGTTGAAAAGGGTATACAAAGAGTGGAGAAACTGACAGGAAAGGGATTCGGCAACAAGAAAAATCCGCTCCTCTTCTCAGTCCGTTCAGGTGCCCGCGCCTCGATGCCAGGCATGATGGATACAATCCTCAACCTCGGGCTCAATGATTCAACCATCAATGGGTTGGTTGAGAAAACACAAGACAGACGATTCGTCTATGATTGTTATCGAAGATTTATCCAGATGTACTCAGATATCGTGCTGGAAATTCCAAGGGAGAGGTTCGAGAAATATATTGATGATCTCAAAAAGAAAAAAGGAATAAAATACGATGTTGAATTGACTGGCGATGACTGGAACCATATTGTCACGAAATTTAAAAAACTCATCTTGTCAGAAAAGAAAAAACCATTTCCTGGCGACCCCCGGGAACAGCTGTGGGGAGCGATTGGTGCGGTCTTCAATTCCTGGAATAACCCTAGGGCAAAAGAGTACCGTCGCATCTATAAAATCCCTAATGATTGGGGTACTGCAGTAAATATTCAGGCGATGGTCTTCGGGAATATGGGTAAGGATTCAGCAACAGGCGTCGTATTTACGCGAAATCCAGCGACCGGCGAAGACAAAGTCTACGGCGAATTCCTCTTTAATGCGCAGGGCGAAGATGTTGTTGCTGGAATAAGGACACCAAAGAAAATCACCGAGTTAAAAGAAATAATTCCTGATGCATATAACGAGCTGGTTAAGATTCTCAAGAAGCTCGAAAGACACTATAGAGATTTACAGGACGTGGAATTTACTGTCGAGCAAGGGAAATTGTGGATACTCCAGACTCGTGCAGGTAAGAGAACAGCACTAGCGAACATCAAAATTGCGGTGGACATGACGGTAAAAAAACTCATAAAGAGAGAAGAGGCAGTGCTCCGTGTAACGCCAGACGAGTTGAATCAGGTACTCCATCCTATGATTGACCCCACAGGTAAGTATCAGATTATTGCGACGGGTCTGCCTGCCTCACCAGGCGCAGCCGTGGGTGAGGTTGTCTTTGACCCTGAAGAGGCAGTGGAAGAGGCGAAGAATGGCAAAAATATCATTCTGGTTAGGCTCGAGACATCGGCCGATGATATTCATGGAATGGAGGCGGCAAAGGGTTTTCTCACCGCCCGCGGTGGCATGACATCCCATGCTGCAGTCGTCGCACGGGGAATGGGGAAACCATGTATTGTTGGATGTGAAGAGATCAGTATCAATATGAATACAAAGACATTCACAACGCGTGGTGTTACGGTGAAACGGGGTGATTTAGTCAGCATTGACGGAACTGAGGGAAAGGTAATTCTTGGTGAGGCAAAATTGATTAAGCCAGAAATGACAAAAGAGGTTACCCGCTTATTGAAGTGGGCAGATGATTTTCGCAGACTCGGTATCAGGACGAATGCTGATAGACCAAAGGACGCAAAGGTTGCCAGAGATTACGGAGCCGAGGGCATAGGGCTCTGTCGGACAGAACATATGTTCTTCAAGCCAGAGCGGGTCTCTGCCATGCGTGAAATGATTGTTGCCCGTGATGAAGCTGGAAGGAGAAAGGCGCTCGCAAATCTCCTACCAATGCAAAGAGAAGATTTCATTGGTATCTTCGAAGTCATGAATGGCCTGCCCGTCATCATACGAACACTTGACCCACCCCTCCATGAATTTCTTCCGAAAGATGATGAATCGATAAAAGAACTCGCCAGTGAAATGCACATATCCTTCGATGAGCTCAAACAGATAGTTATCTCACTCCACGAGGCTAACCCAATGCTCGGTCATCGCGGATGCCGACTCGGTATTACCTACCCAGAGATTACTGAAATGCAGGCACGTGCCATATTTGAGGCGGCGTGTGAAGTGACGAAAAAAGGAATAAAGGTCATTCCCGAGGTGATGATTCCCGTCGTGATGGAGGCAAAGGAATTGGCACATCAGAGAACGATTGTAGACAGAATTGCTCAGGAGACAATCAAGAAGTACGGTGTTAAGTTGAAGTATATGATCGGCACAATGATCGAGATACCACGTGCGGCATTAACTGCTGACGAGGTGGCTCGGGTTGCGGATTTCTTCTCCTACGGCACAAATGACATGACACAGACTACCCTTGGATTTTCACGCGATGATGTAGCCAAGTTTGTTCCAAAGTACATTGAACTGGGCTTGCTTAAGGATGATCCATTCAAAACGATAGATATCAATGGCGTAGGTAAAATTCTTGAGATCGGTATCAAATTGGGACGAAAGACCAATCCGAAACTTGAAATTGGAATATGTGGTGAGCATGGCGGTGATCCGAACTCAATACACTTCTGCCACAAGATTGGCATGGACTATGTTTCATGTTCACCCTATCGAATACCGATCGCACGGCTCTCTGCTGCCCATGCAGCACTCCAAGAAAAGTTCGGAAAGAAAGGAATAGCGGCGACAGTATAATAAAGCCAATCATCACCAGCATTACATCATACAAAAGAATGCAGTAGCAAAAAAAATATGAAAAGCATTATTCCGCGAGGATATTCAAGTGGTATTTGGGCAGTATTTTTCTGCCGCATCATGACAGCAATCGGTTTCTCGATCTCAATGCCATATCTCAGTCTATACTTCCACAACGAACTCGGTATTTCCATGACAATTGTGGGTATTATTTTGATGTCGGCATCAATTGTTGGCGCACTCCTCGGTGTTTATGGTGGTGAATTGAGCGATCGGATGGGCAGGCGATGGGTCATGGTCCGCGCCTTGTTGTGGCGTAGCTTCATATTCATGCTCATGGCATATGTCATCGCCAGAAACGCAGATATCTACATCATCGCTGGCCTCTTAATCCTCAACTCTGCCTTTGGTTCATTCTTTATTCCCGCATCAACATCGTATGTTGCCGATCTCACCGAAGAAGAGAGAAGAACGTCTGCCTACGGGCTCCTACGCATTGGCGGTAATCTCGGCTGGGCATTAGGACCGATGATAGGCGGATTCATCGTGACGATCGATTATGCCTACCTCTTCCTCTTCACGGGTGTCTGCATGCTCATCGCAACGTCTATTCTTCTGAAATTTAGTAAAGAGTCTCTGAGTGAATCGACCCTGCTCAGGAGTAAGAAAGCAGGTATAAAAGAAATGTTATCCGCTGCACGAGATAAACGATTCCTTGTATTCGTGATGATCTGCCTCATCATCTTCATTGCCTGGGGTCAACTCATCTTTCCCTTTGCAGTCTACACAGTTAATCGCGTCGGTATCACAAAGACACAGCTCGGTGTCCTCTTTTCACTCAATGGCCTCATGGTTGTTGTCTTCCAGTATTTCATCACCGGCCTTGTGCCGATAAAGAGACAATTGACCGCATTGTGGATCGGTTCCTTAATTTATGCGATTGGCTATTTCACTGTAGGTGTAGCCACGAGCTTCGTCTTCTTGATTGGCTCGGTAGTAGTAATAACCGTCGGAGAAATGATTGTATCACCGACGACCATGAGCTACGCATCAATCATCGCAGACCCTGAGCACAAGGGTCGCTACCTGGGATTCTTTAATGTCTCGCATTCGCTCGGGTGGTCACTCGCACCGCTGGTAGGTGGTGTACTCCTTGATTCATTTACAGGGAGATCCTTTTTTATTTGGGGTATTATCAGTGGTCTTTCAGTAATTGCCGCGCTCGGATTTATCCTGTTCAGATCCGAGAAGTCACAGAATCTCTAAGCCACGATGTCGCGCAGCTGAATCTTCGCTCTACCGTGATTTAAGAAAATATAATCTGAAACTCTACCAATAACAATATAAAAATGATTTTATCTCGGTGTATGATTGGATAGTTCCTGAGCCGTGTAAGTCGAGTTATTTTTTTTCTGCGAGTCTTGTTTTGAGTTCTTTGAGCAAATTCATTGCCTCATCAATTTTATTGTCGTCAATGAGAGAACCGATGCGTGCTTTGTATTCTGCTTTAACACCGGCATTAGTATCTCCCCCAAGACTCTCGATATCAAATTCCGTCATGCCCTCTGTTCTGAATTCTCTCGTCGGTTTTTCCTCTATTTCTGATATATCAACAATCTCTTCAGCAGCTGTCGGCATTTCACTCGATTCGAGTTCTCTCACTTCAATGTCATCTTGTGTGTCATGAACGATATCAGCCTCCTCCTTTGTGTCCTTTTTCTTGAACAAGGAATCCAAAACAGATTCACCCTTCTTTCCTTTCTTTAATCTATCAATTATGTTCATCGGTTTATCTCCTTAGTACCCGTCCAATTCTACACACCAATCTTCCCTTCTTTATATAACTTCATCGCCTCACGTGCGTATCGATTCGCAGGATCAATCTTGAGTGCTTCTTCGTAGGCTCGTAAGGCATCATCATATCTCTCCAGGTCGATGAAGGCATGACCAAGATTAACATAGGCATTTGCATAGTTCACGTTTTGCTTCAACGCTTCTTGAAACGCTGTCACTGCATCATCCAGCTTTTTCATCCTCAGGTATAGTAATCCTAAGTTATTATGTATCTCAGCGAAATTGGGTTCTATCTTCAAGGCACCTTTATATGCCTTCTTGGATTCATCGAATTGACCAAGCTCTGCGAGAAGCAGACCCTTGAGGTTCAAATATTCAGCAGTCTTTTCGATATCGAGCGCCTTGTTTATCTCATTAATCGCAATTTCATAATTTCCACGGTAGTAGTAAAGTGTTGCCCGATCAAAATGATCGAGCCCCTCTCTCATCTTCCTCTTTTTCTGCTCATCCTTATATCGCTCGTCTTCTTTATCAAAATACTCTTTGATGTGTGTGACGATTGTCTTCGTGTATTCAGACAGTTCTTCTTGGCGGTCGAATGAGGTCTTGAATTCCTTCTGCACCTCTCCGGTCATTTCTTTGATTCGACTATTCAAATCACTAAACTTATCAGACAAATCTGCGACATCGCTAAACGTTTTTTTGTAGTGCTCCTCAAGAGCACCTATCTCATTTTTCATCTCATTGATTAAATCTTTCACAGAATCGTGCATTCCCTCACCAACCTTCTCGACCCCTTTCCGCATGCCTTCCGCAAGACCAGCAATTTTGCCAAGGGACTCAACGTAATTATTGTTTAAATCACGAATCATATCATTCATCGAGCCTAGACTATTGGAAGATTCTCTGAAAAGGTCTTCCAATTTCGCTACTGTATCTTGAACAGCACGCAAGGATGGGATCTGTTCATTCTTCAGATTGCCGATTTCTGCTCTCACACCGTTAAGGTAGTTGCCAATTTCAGCCTTAAAGCTCTCCAGAAGTGCTGATGTATCAGATTTCAATTCAGAGACTTCTGCTCTTATTCCATCGCCCATATTCGCGAAGCTATTAATTAAGTCCTGGAGATTCTTTCCCTGCACCTTCGTTAATGCTGCAGCAACGTTCCCAAGTTCATTAAACTTAGCGGAAACATCATTCAGTGCATTGAGGCCATCCGTTTTTAGACCAGCAATTTCGGTCTTCATTACGTCGTTCATGCTGTTAATGCTCGTTACTAAGGTATCCAACTGGCTGAGTCGCGTGAGAACTTCCTCATTGGCTGAAAGAATTCTTTCAAGTGCTCCGCTGATAGCATGCATACCTGATTGACTCGCAGAAGCCAACTCCGTAACATTCTCTGATAGTACATCGAATTTTGAACATATATTCTCACTGGCTTCTTCATTCTTCACGTCAGACTCGGCTAGTTTATTGAACAGAGTTTCACTGAAGTTTTTCACATCTGCCGCAAACTGCGCATCTGTGGTTTGTATTTCATTAACTGCCTGCTGTACAGATCGTGTTACAGATTGAATACTGTTGCCCTGATTCTCTATTGTTTCCATAAGGCCGTTCAGGGTCGCAGTAATAGTATCACTATACGTCCTAAGCGTTTCAGTCATGGTCTCGCGCAGTGCAACTGTCGTATTATTAAATTCAGAAAAATTGGTTTTGATGCCTTCGAATCCCTTATTGATTGTCTCCATTAATCTATCAAAACCGAGCACCATGACTTCATTCTGTTTCTTCAAAATATCAAAACGCTCGATAAGTGCTCCCTGTAATGTTTGTATGACTGCAGAAACAGTACCACCAAGTGCCTCTGTACGTAGGTGCAGCTCCTCTTTAATACCCTTGAGACCGTTTTTGACATCATCAATCAGGACACCCGTCTTCATATTTGAGGAAAGCAGAGAACATAGTTTCGTAGCTCCATCGTAGACCATACACTCATTCTTAATGCACTCCCGTAAATCAATTTCTTCACCAATTCTCTTTCCTTCTTTATCAAACACATCTTTTCTTGTTGTCAGAAACGGACACTTCATCAACTCCTCCCTTCGACAAAATATTTTCCCTTTGCTAATCTTCTCCCTTGCGCAAGTTTTTCATAACTTGCAATTCTTTGCTCCATACCTTCAACACCCGCCTGTCTGAGAATGAGAGCGGCTACTTCATAGGAACCCATTGTTTCATAAATATCTGCATAAACAGATGCGGTCTCTTCATCGACTGGCAGATTCTTCATAATCTCAAGGGCATCTATCGGCCGATTTTTTTTGAGATAAAGCCTCGCCCTCAGCACTGTGTGTACTTTAATCGACGATTCATTCTTTGGTGTAAACCGGAGTTCCCTTTCAGCCATTGACGGATTATCCATCAATAAATAAACACGTGCCCTTTCGAATCTATTGTTATCCTCATCCCCCTTAACAGCCTCAATTCTTTCCTTTAGATATTGTGTATGTGTCTTCTTTATCAAACGATAAATTACTTTGCGATCTTTAGTGGTCTCAAGAAGTTTGTTATAGAGTTTTATTGCCTGCTCGGCATCACCCATCTCATAGTATGTTTGACCTTCCTTCAAGATTATCGCTTCGTCATCAGGGATCACTTCTCGAGCATGTCTTATTGCTTCAAGTGCCTCTTTGTATTTCTTTTGGTGGGTGAATACTCTGTGCGCGAGTAAATGCGCCTCACCCATATTGACATTTTTCTTCAAGATTTCATTAATGTGCGCAACTATAACATCACCAAACGATGGGTCTTGTGTAAATAGTTTGTCAAACAATTTAATAGCGTCATCTATGTCACCAGTATCCTTACGCAGACTTGCCGAATATAAAAGAAGATCACCACTCTTCTCTTTAAAATCCTCCAACACACTCATTACCTTCGGTATCTCAACTGGTGACATCTCAATCAGTTTTTTATATACTTCTACAGTTTTCTTATAATCCCTTTCATCCATGAAGATAAAGGCGAGTAAATAATAGGAAAGATAATGTTTTGGATTTTCTTCAAGAATGTGGGAAACAAACTGCTTCGCCCAATTACTCTCATTCGGATTAGATTTGTACACTCCACTTACAAGCTCGAGTGCATCTTCCAAGTTATTATAAGCGAAATATATCTCAGCTAACCCTTTACGTGATTCAATGTCATCGGGATTGGCAGCACAAATTTTCTTCATCTCAGAGATAGCTGGCTCACGGAATGCCTTGTCACGCTCCTGTGCTTTTATATAATACCGTACTGCAGAACTCTTTAAGCCTGCCAGGTGGTAGATCTTTGCCAAAGAAAATTCAAGCAAGGGTGACGAGGCTGTTGTAGTCAATTTTTCAAAAAGCGGAATAACCCTTTTTACCAGCCCTTCATCCAGTTCACACGCCTGAAGTAAGTGTTTTATCGCATCATTATATCTCTCTAGAATAAGTTCAACACTTCCCATTGCAAACATGACTGAAGGATTTGCTGATGCCTTGGATGCAAGCTTCGCCAATTCCTCACGAACATACCCTGCTCGAGCTGGAATAGTTCTCGCGGTCATGAGATATTCTTCAACTGCTTCATTTATGCGTCGCGCCTTGCTCAATGCCCTACCGCGTGCAAAGTGCGCGGGAAGATTACTCTTATCGATGCTTAAAATTTTGTCAAGATATGTGATCACCCCACTAGAGCAGTCTTCTGGACCATCAAGGGAAAGCATAAGGGGTCTCACGGCATCACTCAAGTTACCGTTCTCAACAAGTGCCTCCCCCAACTTCAGATTAAAGTATTGTGCATCTCGGCCAAAGACATCGATTGCTCTCTTACACTCCTCGATGACCTTATCCCACACCTTTCGGTTAAAGAACGTATCAACTAACAACGTCCTCACCTCTCGGTCCTTGGGGAAGGTCTTGAGTACGTCATAAAACTCATCAACAATCTTAAAGAATGCCTTTGGATCAACCATTTGGGCAGTCTTGAAAAATTGTGTCGCAATCTCCACTTCTCCCTCTTTCATATACATTCGTGCCGCCGTGAGAAGTAGGGGAACTGCGTTGGGCTTTTCTTTTATAACCTCAATCAATGCCCTCTTTGTGGCGTCTTTGTTCTTCTCCTCAGAGAATAATCGTTCAAAAATATCTACCGATTTCTCATAATCGTCAGCAAAGCCATATGCTCGAGCAATTGCGAGCTCAGCGATAAAAGGATTTTCTTCCTTATAATCCTCGTACATTGGAATTATCACCTTTGATAGCTCTGGTTGCTTACAGATTGCCGTGTCAAGCGTTGATATAAATGCAGCAGTTTTGTCAGGATTATTTTTAAGATATGCCTTAAGCTCAGAGAGGGCCTTTTCTTCACTGCCGAGCATAATCATACTCTTGGCCTTCAGATTCAGATATTGCAAATCATCAGAGTGCTCTCTACATATCTCATCAGCGGCACGCAACACAAAATCGAATTCTTTATTATCCAACATAGTTTCAAAGACCACCGAGGCATTATCGTGATCACCCTTGCGTGCATAACACAAACCTAATAAATAGAGGGCTTTTGACTGGTTTAGGTTTTTCCCCAATATTTTATTGAGATTGAGAATGTATTCATCGGCAAACCCAGGGTCCGATTTATAGGCTGTTTCAATAATACCCACTGCTGCATCTAGTTCATTTTGTGAAAGATAGGTATTCACGAGGGCCTCAATGACTTCAGGGTTATGTGGTTCTTTTTCAAATGCTTCCCTGTATTTCTGCATGACCTGTTCGTATTGCGTGTTATCTACCTCAAGGATCTTAGTATACTCCTCAACCGCCAGGGACATTCTATTCGCCTTTGCATATGTATCACCCAGTGCATATAGTATCTTCAGATTTTCGGGATTAATTCTCTGGAGCTCACGCAATCCCTTGATAGCATCATCAATCTTTATCGTCTCCTTATCCGAGAGTCTCACAAGCAGTTTGATTGATGAATCAAGGTCACCTTTCTTGATATATAGGTCTGTTAAGAATTTTTTATAGGCTTCTTCAAATTCAATGGATGGTTTTGCTGCGCTAATGATCGCAATCAGCGAATCGGTACTATCGGCGAATCTCTCGGCAGTCCTCTTTGCCCCGTTTATGGCTCCATGAAAATCTTGATTTGCCATTTGAACTCTCACCAAGAGAAGTGATGCACGCCAATCGTTGTATCGTTCTCGAGTAATTATCCGTGACCATTTCAACAATTTCGGACCATAAACCTCAATATCGATCATGTCATCGATCGCCTCCACTGCCCTTTCACACTCATTTACGACGAATCGCAGTGACGAGAGAATGAGCATATTTTCAAAATCTTTTTCCGATACTACATTCTTACCAACAATATTCTGCTTGATTTTGTGATATCTTGTTATGAGAAGTTTGATTTCGCGCTCAGTCAACTGAGAGAGAATCTTAGTGATCTCGTCATAGTTTTGAAGTTCAATCTGTAGTTGTAGATAATAATCACCTAGATCTATCGAGGGGTGCTGGTAATACAATTCTGAAACAAGGGCAACAATTTCATCGACTCGTGAAGGAGCAATTGACTTAGCGTTTCGAAGCGCTCTTGCTGCCCTCGCCCGTTCCTCAGTTTCAAAATAGAGTCGCGCAAGATTAAGATATACATCGAGCGAGTCCTCACTATTGGTAAGATTATTTTCAAGAAGCTTTATCGCTTCGTCCATTCTTCCATCGTTGACATATTCACGTGCCTTTTGCACTGCCTTCTCAGGATCTTTTATGCTGAAGAGATCAAAGACCACGTGCCGAGTATACTCCTTTGCTTATACCCTCATTATCTTTGTGTCGATCAATGGAAGGAGTCGCGGTCAGCGTTCGAAACCCACAATTTCGATTTCCAGTTTTCTTACCGCAACCATTTCACCACCTGTCAGAATGTCTTTGCAATCGAAAAGATGCTCTTGAGCTGTTCATCAGTCTTACGAAGTCGTGCAGAGAGGGTCTTGGTAAACACCCACAAGAGCTTGTACGCAATACCGGTCTCTTGAGCCAGCAATTTACGGAAGTTATCCTTTTCAATCAAAAGTAAGATTGTGTCATCATTAGCAATAGCTGAGGCTGAACGCGGTGCGTCGTCGATTAATGCCATTTCGCCAAAATATTCTCCTTCTCTCAGTATCGTGAGCGCCTCCTCACCAACTCCGGGAACAATTGTTGAGATCCGCACGCTCCCCGATACAATAAAATAGAATGCGTCTCCAGTGTCGCCTTCTTTGAAAATGATTTCATCTTTTCTGACTCTTCTCTCCTTTGAAATAGAGAGTAGCGTATCGATTTCACTCGGCGTCAGTTCGCGGAACAGATATACCTGACTTAGTTTCTCTTTCTCTTTCACCGCGCCTCCAGAGCCAATCTTATCTTCTCTCCTCTTTTTATTGGTTGTTCTTCTCTTACATGAAGAAGCATTCCGACAGAAGCATTTTGGAACACATTAATCACCTGTATCTTGCCGATATTAAAATTGGGCATCTCTTTTCCACCAACGTTTCTATCCTGATATACATCAAACACATCCCCCACTGCGGTACCTGCTACTTCACCGTGGTCAATATAGACGAAGACGTGCGGCGGTGCCAATTTCTCTACACTCTTCACCTCAACCACATACCCCTCAACTTCTTCTTCGGTTGCTATCAGCTCAACATGTTCCGGTGCAACCACTGGTTCGTAGGGTGTAACTAAATCTCCTTTTTTGATGATATCGTAAGAGGCGACAACCTTACACCGTGAACCTTCATTACCAACATCCTCAACTTCGGCTTTTCCGAAAATGATGATCTCTTTACCTAATCGTTCTCCCGTCTTAGGATGTGATAGTGTTTTCCCCGGACGATAGATTGTCAACATATCACCTACTTCAACATCATGAGCACGATCAATATAGATTTTCTTAAAGGTTGCGATCAATTGCTCGCCCTGTGGCTCAGTACCAACGATCTTGCCCCAATAAGGCAAATCTTCATCCAGAATTAACCCTGCACGATGGATTAGTTCTTCACTGAAAATTCGCATATCGGGGGCGATAACCGAAATAACCTCAGTTTCAGGTTTTCTCGGTGGCGGTACTTCGGGCATGTACTCGAGGACTTCTTCAGGGATTGCGGCGATTCCTTCTTCAGGCGACGGAGGGATGATAAATACCTGCTCTGGATAAATCCAGTGAGGGTCTTCGATCTTTGCCAGATTAGCACGCCAAATGTAAGGCCAGAGGAATGGATTCTGATAATAGAAACCAGCAATATCCCATAGGGTATCACCTTTTTTAACCTCGTGTGTTGCCTCTTGTGCAAATATCGAGACGAACACCAACAGAATTAATAACTTCCTCATATATGCCTCCTTTTCAACTTAATCTCTTTCTCATCTGCACAAATTTTAGAAACCATCCATTGGTCTTTCTCACCATTTCTCCATCTCCCCAATAGATTTCTCACACTAATGCATAGGTCATTATACTTAAATACGCGTGCGACTCGTGGTCCAATTCCTGATGTGATCTCATACACAATTGTATGCGCCTTTTGAGCACATTCTTCTGCAGTGATCATCGCACGACCATCCTTACCAATGAGCGTGACAATATCCCCAACCTTTACACCCCTAATGTCGGTTACATCAACCATTAAGAGGTCCATACAAATTGTGCCGACCATCGGCGCACGTCTGCCTCTTACCAAGATCTCACCACTATTCGAAAGAATTCGGGGATAACCGTCACCATAGCCTACACTTACTGTAGCAATCTTACTTCTTCTATCTGTTATAAAAGTGTGGCCATAACTCACTGGTGTATTCGCTGCGACGTCCCTGAGATTAACGACTCGCGATTTCAACGCCATAACAGGTGAAAAGTCATCAGAATAGCGGATTTTTGGAGACGAAGTGAGCCCATAGAGTGCAATACCTGGTCGCACGAGATTGAAGTGAGAATCAGTATGTCGAAAGATTCCAGAGGAGTTCGCAAGATGAATTAAAGATGGGCATACTTTCAATCTTTTCAAATTCTTGATTAACCCACCAAATTCTTTTATTTGTTTTTTGCTGAATGAACCATTTGCGTCTGCCAATGGGAAATGAGAGAAGATTCCTTCAATCTTAATGTACGGTGAGGTATTTATTCTCCTGATTGATGTGCGCGCACGGTCTGAAGAGACTCCTGTTCTCGTCATTCCAGTATCGATTTCGATATGGACCAACATTGGCTTGCCCAAAGCCCTCAATTTCTTATCCAATACTTCAAAGAAGCCAAGTTCTGATATCGTTGGTATAAGATTATATTCCATGATGGTATCAATTTGAGAGTATAAGATTGGGCTGAGAATGAGTATCTTTGAGGTTATACCTGCCTGTCTCAGTTCAATCCCCTCTTCTACACTTGCCACACCAAACATATAGATACCTTCAGTCTCAAGAGTCCGTGCAACTTCAATCGCACCATGACCATAGGCATCAGCCTTTATTGCAGCCATGATCCTGGCCTTTCCTACCCTCTTCTGAATGACTCTATAGTTATGGACCAGACGATCTAAGTGAATCTCAGCCCAGACCCTGCCAGCAGATATATCCATTAAAATAAATATATACATGATTCTAAAAAAATCAAGAGGAAATTTCAGATGGGTTGATAGATTGATTAAACTACAAGACGTTCGTGTACCGCACAAAAAAGTTTTTATAAGTTTAAAATAGCTATTTCTATTTACTTATTGTGCAGCTTACTTCTTTATGAGGGCTTCCCTCTCAGGTCCTACGGAGATATACCTTACCTTCAGACATGTGTGGTGTTCAATCAATTGTATGTATTCTTGTGCTTGAGGAGGCAAGCGATTATAATCACGAATTTTCGAAATATCCTTTTTAAATCCTGGGATTTCTTTATATACGGGTTCTAGTTCACCCGCCTTAAAAGGATCAAACTCTTGCGCATTCGCGTAGCCAACAGCAATCTTGAGCGTATCAAGATCTGATAAGACATCAAATTTCGTTACCGCTATCTCTTTTGCACCATTGAGTCGTGCTGCATATTTAATGATCGAGGAGTCAAATGGACCGCACCTTCGTGGTCGTCCAGTTGTCGATCCGAATTCCTGACCAACGGTTCTCAAATGTTCACCGAGGTCCGTATCACTTTCAGTCGGGAATGGTCCGAGACCAACCCTCGTTGTATATGCCTTAGTAACGCCGAGGACATTTTCGATGTAAAATGACGGCACACCGAGTCCGATACTTGCACCACCAATAATGGTATGGGATGAAGTGACATAGGGATAGGTGCCAAAATCAATATCAAGAAGAGCCCCCTGCGCCCCTTCAAATATGATATCTTTGTTATTGCTTATTGTTGCTGCAAGAAACTGAGCGTCATCCACTGCCATCGGTCTCAATCTTTCGGCATATTCTACATATTTATCATATATCTCACTCTCAGAAAGAGGCTCGGCATGATAGATTTCCATTAATATAAGATTTTTTCTCGAAATGTTAACACGCAACTTTTCTCTAAAAAGTTCTGGATTCAGAAGCTCACCGAGTCTTATACCAACCCTACCATATTTGTCTTCGTAGGTAGCACCAATACCCTTCTTGGTTGTGCCAATGCCCTGCTTTGTCTCTTCCCTAATTTTATCTATGAGTATATGGTAGGGCATAATTAAGTGACAGAATTTCGAAATCTTGATGCGGTTCTCAATGTGAGGATCATATGATTTAAGATTACTCAATTCATTAAAAAAGACCGCTGGATCAAGTACACAGCCAGCGCCTATCACACCGATTACGTTTTTGTTGAGTATGCCACAAGGAATCTGATGGAAAATAACTTTTTTATCTCCCACATGAACGGTGTGTCCGGCATTGGAACCGCCCTGGAAGCGAGCATCAATATCAAAATCTTTTGCCAGGTAGTCTACGAGCTTCCCTTTTCCTTCATCCCCCCATTGTAGGCCAACGACTGCGATTCTCATATTCTTTTCCGCTAATTGTATCTAATAATCGTGAAAAGTCAATATCTCAACGTGCACCCGAGAGCAAACCTATTGAGAATAATTGTTCTATCAGGCGCTTACCCTTGACACTAGAGGCATTAGGGATAGTATTAGGTATAGGAACTTCAAAGTTCCTATACCTTGATGGGAGGTTAACGTGTCGGCATTATCCGATAAGATTAAGAATTTAGTTACAAGAATAGAAACAAACAATCGGTGGCGTCAGCGGGAGTGCATCAATCTTATTCCTTCTGAGACGACACCGAGTCCCTTGGTAAAATTATGTGAGATATCAGATCCAGCAGGAAGATATGCGGAGCATAGGACCATGAAAGGAAAGGAGATATATTTCTACCAGGGAATTGACTTTATTCGAGATATTGAAGAGGAGTTGCGGAAAGAGATGGCGGAGTTTCTTGGATGTCCAAGGATTGAGCTGAGACCGATCAGTGGACAGATGGCGAATGAAGTTGTGTTCAAGGCGATGGTGAAGTTCGTCAACCGAGACAGAAAAGACGGTGAACCATTCCGCAAACTGCGCTTAGTCATGAATAACGCGCTCACAAAAGGCGGTCATCTGAGTTCTCAACCAATGGGTGCTCTCTTCAACTACGTGGAGGAAGATCCAACAACAGGAAAGGAGAGAGTCATTAATTTTCCTGTGAAAAAAGATAACCCGCACAAGATAGATACTGACAAACTCGGTGAACTCCTGGGTAGAGAGAAGCCCGAACTGATTATCTTTGGTAAGAGTATGTTCATACATAAAGAACCTGTCGAATTTGTCCACAACGTTGTTAGAGATTGGAATCCAAGACCGGTCATCATGTATGACATGGCACATGTGCTTGGTCTCTATGGTGTCATGCAGGAACCATTCAAGGAAGGTGCCGATGTCTTGACAGGCAGCACGCACAAGACCTTTTTTGGACCACAGCGCGGTGTAGTTGCAGCAGCGATAACTAAAGAGAGCCCATTATCTAAGCTCTGGATAGATATCAAAGGAAGAGCCTTTCCAGGTTCGACGAGTAATCACCATCTTGGAACACTCCTTGCACTGCTCATGGCAACCTATGAGATGAACACCTTTAAAGAAAAGTACCAGGCTCAGGTGAGGAAGAATGCACAGGCATTTGCTCAGGCACTCAAAGATACAGGAATAGATGTTGAAGGAGACCCAGCCGATGGCTTTACCGAAACTCATCAAGTGCTCATGAGGGTCAAAAAATATGGAACAGGAAATGGACTCGCCCAGAGACTAGAAAACAACAACATCATAACAAACTACCAGGCATTACCTGATGACGAAACCTTCCTCGAGGCGAGTGGGATTCGGATGGGGGTGCAGGAGATGACGAGATTTGGCATGAGGGAAGAAAACTTCAAGAGCCTTGCAGGATACATAGCCGATGTGATAATAAGGAATCAGAATACCAAAGAGGAGATACAAAAGTTCAGAGGGGAGTTCCTCAAGATGCACTACTGCCTTTCCGCAGAAGAGGCAGCTCCCTTGGCAGCAAAGATCCTTGCGAGTATATTCCCCCACGGGGAATTCTTAAAGATATTTCAGGACAATCTTGATGAGGTAGCCAAAGTACTGGAGGAATAAAATAGCCTTAGGGTAAATCTTTTTTCAAGAGGTGCGCTAGCAAGGAGAAGGGAACGTATATGCATCTTGATTATCCATAAGGATATGATGGGATTTCGCGCACCATATGTAGTACTATTGACAGGAAACAATGCAGCAGCATAATTGTAATAATAGTCCAATTAGGGAGGAAGTATGGAATATATGTATAGAAGTATGGTGATTGTCCTTGGAATAGCATTACTCCTGCTACCTAATACATTTCTCTTCGCCCAGGCCCCAGATACCCTCTGGACAAAGATTTATCATAGAGATTCGGATGATCGAGCCTATTCAATCCAGCAAACCGCTGACAGTGGGTACTTCATTGCGGCATCCACAAGTCCTGACGGGGCTACTCATGATGTCTGGCTACTCAAGACCGATGCCAACGGTGATACACTCTGGACAAGAACCTATGGTGGACAATTCGACGATCGGTGTTTTGAAGCCCAACGAACGAGTGATAATGGCTTCATCCTTACAGGAAGAACAAGGTCATTCGGCGCAGGTGATGCTGATGTTTGGCTCCTCAAGACCGATTCCTTGGGCGACACACTCTGGACAAGGACGTATGGTGGGGATCACCGTGATATGGGTCAATCTGTTCGCGAGACACAAGATGACTGTTACGTTGTAACAGGATACACTGAGTCATTCGGTGCAGGTAGTGGTGATGTCTGGCTTATCAAAACAGATTCCTTAGGAGACACCTTATGGACAAGAACATATGGCGGGGCAAGCTATGAAGCTGCTCAGTCTGTTCAGCAGACTTCTGATAAAGGATATATTATGGCAGGTCTTACCGATTCGTCTGGTTCATGGGATGCCTATCTTATAAAAACAGATTCACTCGGTGATATGCTCTGGACAAAGATCTATGGTGGCTTCGGCGATGATTTTTTCGAGTCAGTGCAACAGACCTTTGATAATGGCTACATCATAACAGGATTCACAGCTTCTTACGGTCAAGCTGGTGATCTCTATCTCATCAAAACAGATGAAAATGGTGATACGCTCTGGACAAGACACTGGGGCAATGCACACAACATAGATTATGGCTATTCAGTCATCCAGATACCTGACAGTAACTATATTGTTGCAGGATACTATAATAATAACACACCTGACGTATGGCTTCTCAAGGTTGACAGAACAGGTGATACGCTCTGGACAGCAATATATGGAAGGTACGCTGGTTACTATTGTGATGAATGGGCTTATGCAGTGCAGAGGACATTTGATGGGGGTTACATTCTCGCCGGAAAGACCGGTGATTGGGTGTTTGGTGATATTTATCTCATAAAAATGGCGTCTGAAACCATAGGAGTCAAAGAGAATCACACTACAAATCTGCCTATGCCAAACTTAGAGGTCTATCCGAATCCGTTCAGAAAAAAGACAGGTATCAGATATCAGCTACCCGATAACAATGATGTGAATGTTGTAATCTATGATGTATCAGGTAGGTTGGTTAAAGCCATTACGTGCCCTACGCCCAACGCTCTACGCCCTACGCTTATCACTTGGGATGGTCGAGACGATGCAGACGATAAGTTACCGAGTGGTATCTATTTCTTGAGATTTCACGTAAACGAATACGTAGAAACAGTGAAATTGCTGTTGGTGAGATAGCATGTATAACATCGAACCATGAGGAGTGATACTTTTTTATCACTTCCCTTTTTCTTTTTGTTTTTTCTGACTTGAAACTTCTGCCGATATAATTACAATTACCCCATGCGCGCGTTGCTCATAAACCCTTGGGTGTATGATTTCAAGGCATTCGATTTCTGGAACAAACCCGTCGGACTCTTAACTGTCGCACACATCCTAAAAAAATGTGGCTATGATATTGATCTCATTGACTGCATGGACCGTGCAAGTCCATATTTCCAAACAATGACAAAGACTGATATGTGGGGTCGTGGTAAATATCACTATGAGGTAATCGAAAAACCAAAAATCTTCCAGAAAATACCACGGCATTATAAGCGGTACGGCATGCCTAAGGAAGTATTTTCAAAGCTAATTACAGAATTGGGACAGCCCGACATCATTTTCATGACATCGACAATGACCTATTGGTACCCCGGAGTCTTTGAGGCAATCAGAATACTAAAGGAAAAATTCCCAAAGACAAGAATAATCCTTGGCGGTATATATGCGACACTCTGTAAAGAGCATGCTGAAAAATATTCTGGTGCAGATATAGTATTTACCGGATCTGCAGAAGAAAATTTGGTTTCACTGCTCAACACATTGGGACATGCAAAAAATACCACAACTAATCTGGGGCATATCATGCCAGACTTTTCTCTTTATGAAAAATTACACTACGGTGTAATCCTCACTTCACATGGCTGTCCATTCAACTGCACCTACTGTGCCACAAAAGTTTTATGCCCGAACTTCCAGACTGTGCCAAATGAGAACATTATCGAACAGCTAAAATATCTTTCAACTAAGACGAAGAACATTGCATTTTTTGACGATGCTCTTCTCTACAATAAAAATGTGCCAGTACTCTTAGAACATATAATAACAAAACAATACAACCTACATTTTCACACCTCAAATGGACTCCACTGTAGATATATTGACGAAAAAATCGCTCGGCTCATGTACGATGCAGAATTCAAGACAATGTATCTGAGTCTGGAGACGACCAATCCAGATGTTCAAAAGAGCACTGGCAACAAGGTGAATACCGAGGAGTTTGTAGATGCTGTGAAAATTCTCACCAAGATTGGATTTACCCCAGATTCAATCCATACCTATATTCTCTTTGGCATGCCTGGCCAAGGTCATGAAGAGATCATTGATTCAATCAAGTTATGCCACAGCCTGGGTATCCATCCACACCTCTGCGAATTCTCGCCGATTCCCCACACAAGTGAATTTGAGAAGACAGATTTTAATGAAGATACAGATCCCCTGTGTCACAACAACCTCTTTTATACCTGGTTCTATCCAGAACCAAAGCCTACTCTGTATAAAAATATCAAACAACTTCTGACAGAAAACAGATAGATCTTCAACTGAGGGAATCAGCCAATTGATAATTCCCTAGATGCCAGTAATGATGAAAGTAAAGACAAACTCAATACCTTCAGCGATATTTTTATTTCTCAAGCATCTTGTAGATGCCATATTTGTTTCCGTCGGGATCTTTAAGACAGATAATTCTTCCCCCCCATGACGTGTTAGCAGGCTCATCCGAAAAGTCAATACCTCTGTTGTAGCAATCCACAGCCTCTTTCATATCAGAAACTGGGATTTCAATGTAACCATCTTCATAATCATGGTCACCCCCTTATTAGTATTTTCTCTGGTATATAATAAATAGATTTTCAAATTTCAGAATATGGCATTCAACGATCTAATCACATAGTGACTTAATAAAATCTCAGTTGTCGAATGTCGAGACTGTGTATGCTATAGTTTCTGTTGAAAGTGTGTCTGACTCCGCACGCTAAGTCGTCTGTGCTTTTATTTAATGAATTGGACCTCGGAATATTTCAGTTGGACTCAACTTGAAGTTTCTAATAGTAGTTCGATTTGGATATACAATTACATTACTATCGATAATTCCATCATACCCTACATAACGTACACTGACCTTATGAGTCCCGATCGGGACATTATAGATAACGTATCCTCCGTTATAATCTGTTGTGGCACCGATATCTTGCTCTGCTAAGAAAACATCAGCACCATACATCGGCTGCTGTGTTTCTTTAGCGGTCACCTTACCAGTTAGGATACCGCATTTTTCATAAAAGATGCCCGTTGGCTTTAGTAAAAAGTCCACAAATGTAGTTTCATTTAATACCATAGATGCTTGTGCAAAGACAGTATCGTAATTTGGATGAAAGACAATAATCGTGTGAGTATCAGATTTCCACTGAGGCAGTTCATAATTACCAATAGAGTCGGATACAACACCTATGCCTGGCCACCACCTTTTTATGGCAACAATAGATCCAACAATGCCCTTGCCAGTTATGCTATCAATAACCACACCTTTGATCATAGCAAAGTCATGCTTAGGTACTTCAACACTAGCCTGACTGGGCTGCTGTGTCACAGCAGTCTTCGAACATCCAACCATCAAAAAGGCAATAGCAAAAAATACTTCTTTCATCCCCGATCCTTATGTTAAAAATCTCAAGATTTATTCCTCATCTGTTGGAACTGCTGAAAATCTAAAATTCAGATGACGAAGAAGCTTCCATGCTTTTTTAATTTGATCTTCTCTCACCATCAATCTCGCTGGAAATGCAAACATGTGCACCATTTGAAAAAGTTCATCTTTAAAACGATAATCTATACCTGCAGCATCAAGTATTGATTTGATCACTGCAATTTCTCCTTTATTAAAAGTAATAAGTAGTTCCACATATTTCAAATGTGGATGAATCTTTTTCTGCTTCTTCTTCGGTCTTCTCTCTTTTGTTAGTTTTTCAACAAGTAGCACATTACAATCTGCACACATAATTGTACCTGCTACATATTCAGCCTTACATTTCGGACAAAACATCTTCTTTTTCCCTATACTCTTGGTATTCAGACCATTTTCATACGGTGAAAACCCTCAAACCCAGGGGAAGAGATGGAGAACTCGGCAAGTGAAGCCCGCTTTTTTAACCGTAAGCGTGAGACTATGGATTGGGAAAAGCGAAGGGTAGACCTGGAGAGAAGATTCCTGAAGACCTTTCACCATGCCCACCGGCACTCAAATGCATATAGGGAAATATTCACCTCTGCTGGCATAGCGCCTTCTGATATTCGCGGCTTGGAAGACCTTGAAAAGTTGCCCATTCTCCATATGAGCCACGTGGTAGAGCGTCAGAAGCGAGATGCACCTTTCGGGGGATTCGAGACCATCGATCCCGGCAGGTTGAGAAGAATCTATATCAACCCTGGTCTCATTTTGCAGCCCGGTGAATGGG